>Ga0116167_1001100_pt1 | contig 25435 bp, 26 predicted proteins | sample AD_JPNMR3_MetaG_FD_89794 | JGI IMG/M metagenome (GOLD analysis project Ga0116167, IMG submission 89794) | Active sludge microbial communities of municipal wastewater-treating anaerobic digesters from Japan - AD_JPNMR3_MetaG | ecosystem: Engineered > Bioreactor > Anaerobic > Digestate | place...
AAGTTGTACCTAGGCATGGATGGTGGTGGAACCAAAACAGATTACATTCTTATGGACTACACCGGGAAGATCGCGTCCCATGTGCGCACCGATACCACCCATTATATGCAGATCGGCATGAACGAGGCGGTAAGCCTGATTCGCCGGGGCATTGAGGAAGCTTGCCGCCTTGCTGGAGTGGGGATAGAAGATATTCGCTGTGCCTTTTTGGGAGTGCCAGGCTTCGGCGAGAGCGCAAGCGATGCGGCGCAAATCGAAGAGCGCCTTGGAGCCTTCCTGCGGACCAGCTTCAGGTGCGGCAATGATGTGGAGGCGGGCTGGGCCGGTTCGCTGGCCTGCCGCCCCGGGATCAACTTGGTGTGCGGAACAGGCGCGATCGGCTATGGGAAAAACCGGACCGGCTTGGGAGCGCGCTCCAGCGGTTGGGGCTATTTCTGCGGAGACGAAGGCTCCGCCTTCTGGCTGGGTAAGAAAGCGATCGAGCTGTTTTCCAAACAGGCTGACCTGCGCATGGAGAAAACGGCCATTTACGAGATTATGCGCAGCCGTCTGCGGCTGGAACGGGATTTTGACCTCATTGCCTATGTCCACAAGGAGTTAAAGCTGGAAAGGGATCAGGTGGCTAGGCTGGCTCTGATCCTCCATGAAGCCGCCCAGCAGGGGGATCCCCATGCCCGGGAGGCTTACCGGCAGGCCGCTTACGAGTGCAGTTTGATCGTGAAGTCCCTCCTCAAGCAGCTGCAATTTTCCCCCAAGGAGGAAGTGACCGTTTCCTATTCCGGTGGGGTGTTCAAGGCCGGCGAGTTGATCTTGGAGCCCCTGCGCTCCTTCCTCCAGGACTTCAGGGTTGCCCTGAAACAGCCCGTGCTGAGTCCCGTTTCTGGCGCTGCCCTGTATGCCCTCATCCTGGACAATCCAGAAGCGGAATACCCAGCCGCTGTTGTGGAAAGACTAAGAAGTCAAGAAAGCCAGGGCGCGCTGGGTAGCCCCAAAGTGCTTGCTTCCTAGACGGAGCGAAATGGAAGACTGGCCGCTGTCGGTTGAGACGGCGGTCAGTTCTTGTTTGGCTTCGGAACCGCTGAGTAGATGTAGCTCAAGGATGAAGCCTGCCCGCTCAAGCTGGCTTGGACGCAGTTTCAGTAACGCAAAAAACAGAAGAGTCCTGTCTGGTAAGAGGATTAGAACGCAGGAGGTTGAATCCTTATGTGGCTAGCGGAGGCTTTTGGCTGAACAACATGAACGCACAGCGTTAGGAGGTATCTGCATGAAGATTTCCATTATCGGCGCCGGCAGCATGTTTACCCGGGCCCTGACCGTGGACATTTTGACCATCGAAGGCCTGGAGGAGGGCGTCTTCGCTCTGGTGGATATCGACCCCAAGCGCCTGGAACTGGCCCATAAGTTGGTGGAAATGGTCATCGCCAAAACGGGGAAGAACTGGAAAGTGATCTCTTCCACCGACCGCAGGGAAGTGATCGCCGATTCAGACTTCGTGATCAACCAGATCGAAGTGAGCGGCCTAGAAACGGTGCGGCTGGACTATGAAATACCGTTGAAATATGGGGTGAAGCAGTGTATCGGCGATACCTTAGGGCCGGGAGGGCTGTTCAAAACCCTGCGCACCCTGCCGGCCTGGATAGAGATCGTACGGGACATCGAAGATCTGGCTCCGGGTGCGATGATCCTCAACTACACCAACCCCATGTCGGCGGTGGTCCTGGCTACCACCAGAATCACTGATCTGCCGGTGGTGGGCCTCTGCCATTCGGTGCAGGGAACCAGCCGTAAGCTCGCCGAGATGCTGGGCGTTCCCTATGAGGAGCTGAAATGGGAGTGCGCAGGCATCAACCACATGGCCTGGTTTACCACCTTGGAGCACAACGGACAGGATATGTATCCAGTTCTGAAAGAAAAGGCCAAGGACCCAGAATTCCTGGCCCTTGACCCTGTCCGCCTGGATGCCATGCTCTACCTTGGTGCGTTCGTGACCGAATCCAGCGGCCACTTCTCCGAGTACATCCCCTACTACCGCAAGCGGCAAGACCTCATTGATAAGCACTGTGGTAGCGGCTACGACGGGGAAACCGGCTTCTACGCCACCCAGTGGCCCACTTGGCGCGCCAACACCGATCGGGAGATTCAGCAGCTCGTCTCCGGTGAAAAGGAGCTTACTCTCAAGCGCAGCCACGAGTACGCAGCGGTGATCATCGAGGCGGTCTTCAAGAACGAGCCGGCGGTGATCTACGGTAACGTGAAGAACACCGGACTCATCGAGAACCTGCCCCAAGACGGCATCGTGGAAGTGGCCTGCATGATCAACCGCAACGGGATCAACCCCTGTTACTTCGGCCGCCTGCCGGAGCACCTGGCCGCGCTGAACAGGAGCAACATGGCGTTTTTCGAGCTAGCGGTGGAATCGGTCCTGCAAAAGGATCGGGAGATGGCCATGCGGGCCCTGATGATGGATCCCCTCACGGCAGCCGTCTGTTCCCTCAGTGAGATCAAAGCCATGTTCGATGAACTCTATGAAGCTCAAAAAGATTACATCGCGGAACTCAACTAGCTGAGCGCACCCGGGGGTCTTGGCGCGACAAGGCTCCCCAGGATGAGCAGGGGTGCAGCTCAGTCTCCTTGGGGAACCTTGTCGTTTTCCTCCAGTTTGGCCTGGAGTCTTTGCAGGACACGCATGGCTTCTGCAAAACCCTCTTGTTCCTGCCGCAGCTGTTCCAGCCTATCGCGGTTTTTGGGCAGCAGATTGCGCCAGTATTGCAGGGAATACCAGGGGGGATGGAGGATGGCCTGCAGTTCAGCAAGGCGGCTCTCCAGTTTGGCCAGGCGCAGGGAGATGGCGCTGGAGATGATCTCCGCGGTGACCTCGCTGCGCTGCGAAGGGCGCCACTTCTTGACGGATAGTTTGTAGTTGCGGATCGCCTCATCAAGGTCGTCCTTTTCCAGTGCCTTGAGGGCGGCTTTAATGTAGGTGGCTTGGGGCATGTAACCGTGCTTAGTGAGCTGGTCAAGGCCAGCTGCGGTAATGAGCCCAGCCAGCACCTTCGCGAGAAAGGAAAGGGCAGGAACCATCCTAAACCTTCAGGGCTTTCTCCAGCCACTCCGCGGTTTTCGGGTTCGTTTCTTTGAACTGGCGCCACTCGCTCTCCGTGATCTCCAGGGGGTCCTTCCCGAACATCTGCTCAATATTCCGGGCAGCGGCTTCCACCAAGTCCCGATTCACGGAAAGGGCAGCCAAGATGGAGCCGCTCACGGCGAAGAGGCCATCGACGAAATCGAGACCGGTGAGGCTTTCCAGGCCCTTTTCCAAGAGCAGCCCCGCTAGAAAGCCAGCTCCGCCTGCTGCAGTCGTCTTCGCTATCTTTCTCACTTTGCCAGCTCCCTTCTTTTTTCTTCTTCTTTAAAGCTTTTGATGGCGCGGGCGATATAGTCATCTTTCTGCCGGAGCCGTTTCTCCAGCTCGCGGATCTCCGCCCGCAGCTTCTGCTCCACTTTTCCCCTGCTGCCCAAGAAGCGGTAGTAGAGGATAGCGAGGTTGATGCCCAGCACAACACCGACTAAGGTGCCAAACAGCAGGTACAGCATGTTGTTATCTCCAGCCATAGCCTTGTGACACTTCCTTCTTCAGGGCTGAGCCTTCTTAGCGAGAACGTGGTCCAGCCCGTATTTTTCCAGCAAGCGTTGGGCTTCGGCAATGCCCGCTTCTGTCAGGTGGACGGTTTTGGCCTGGGTGGTGCCGCGGATCAGGTTTTCATCCGACAGTTGGTTCAAAACGTCGAAGGAATAACCTTTCCAGCTGCAGCGGAAGGTCTCCAGGCCCCTTTCCTGCCATAGCATTAACGTCAGCTCGCGCAGGAAAGCGTCCATGGGTATACCCCCCTGCAAAGTCGTTCAAGGCATATATTCCACTCAAAACCTCGAAATTCCCCTTCGGTTTCTTAGGTTTTGCGTCGAAACGGTTGCCGGCAGCCCCGGAAATACCACAAGGACCCAAGAAGATGTTGAACTCATCAGACAAAGGCGCACTAGAAAGGGCTGACCTATGACGGTTTTGAGATTATATCCTGGACAAAGGTTTCCTTTACTACGAAGAAGGACGCGTGGTGGAGCTGGAACGGGACGGAAACCAGATTCCGGGTTTGGTTCGCGGGTCCACCCACTACCCGGTTCTGATCGAGCTAAACGAGGGAGGAATTGAGAGCCTGTACTGCGAGTGCCCCCATTTTGCCGGGGGCACAACTGTAAGCACTTAGCAGCTCTAGGCCGGGTCCCGCGGCCAGAGCTCTGCCGGAATGGGCTTGAACCGGCTGACATGTCTTTCCTGCGTTTTGACTGCCCCGCCAGGGGCTTTTTTGTTATTCCGAGTTTATCTAACCCATCAAGGGTCTCTATGAAAGATTGTTTCATTGACTGTTTCTTGGCAAAAAATAGCAAGTTCTTGTAGCTGGCCGTTTTCTCTGAAGATATTCGACACATGCCAATTGATGAAAAAAATGTCCGCGATAATGAAGGATTCTTTGAAAACGCGGTGAATGTAAAGTTTTAACGAGTGGAAGCGGTTGTATGTAAAAGGGGGACCCCCCAAATGTTAAACAGATCCGCTCTAAGTAACGAAAAAGAAATCTTCAGCAGCGTGAAGGCCAAGCTAGGCCACATGGGCAGTGCCAGCCGCAAAGTGGCACAGGTTGTCCTGGAAAACCCCGCGGAAGTCATCCATCTTTCCATCACGGAGATGGCCGAAAAGGCGGGAGTAAGCGAAGCAACAGTGGTCCGTTTCAGCCAAGATCTTGGTTTTAAAGGCTATCAAGATTTCAAAATCCATCTCTCTCTAGCCTTGGTGCGACCGCTGAAAAGCCTTGATGTGCAGATTGAAAGCGGCGATTCGCCCAAGACCGTCATGGAAAAAGTCTGCCAGACCATCATCCAGACCATTTACGACACCTTGGAAGTCATTGACGAAGATGCCCTGGCCCGGGCCATTGAAGTGCTGGCCAAGGCTAGGCGCATTCAGCTTTTTGGCTGCGGCAGATCTGGCATCATGGCCAAAGATGCGGAAAATCGGTTCCTGAAGCTCGGATTGTGGGCCAGGGCCTTCAGCGACAGCCACAATGCCGCGCAGGCTTGTTCCACCCTGGGGAGAGAAGATGCCATTGTGATCATCTCCTATTCAGGTACCACCAAGGAAGTGCTGAAGGTGGCGGAGATCGCCCGCAGCAACGGAGTCACCATCATCGCCATCACCCGTTACGCCAAAACGCCCCTCTCGCGCCTGGCCGATATCAACCTGTGGACTTCATCTCCGGAATCCCATTTTCGCAGTGACGGGGTAAGCTCCAGATTCGCCCAGCTTTGCATCATCGATGCTATCTATGCGGGTCTCTTTGTGCGTTTTAGCGATCGCTTCGACGAGGCGGTGCAGAAGGCAACCTCTGCTTTAGCCGACTTCAGACTGTAAAGTTCGCTGAGGGGGGTGGTTAACGGCTAAGAAAACTCGTTAACGAAGGAAAGTGCCTTTGAACTCGGAGTCTATAAAGAGATGAGGAGGAGGAAAAAGTGAGAAGAGCACTGTCGGTTCTGCTGGTTATGGCCATGGTTTTGGCTGTGGGGATTAGTGCTGCAGCCGCCGATCAGCCCTATGCGGGAACCACGATTCGAGTCCTTTTTTCCAACCATCCCTGGACAGATGCCATTCGCCCCCTGTTGCCTGAGTTCGAAGAACTGACCGGCATCAAGGTACAAGCTGAGTCCCTCTTTGAAGATCAGCTCACCCAGAAACTCTTGGTTGAGTTCGCATCCGGTACATCCACCATTGACGTCTTCATGCAGCGCCCCCTGCAGGAAGCTAAGCAGTTTGCCAAAAACGGCTGGTATGCTGATCTACGGCCGTTTGCGGAAGATGATCCCGATATCGATCTGGATGACTTCTTCCCCTCGGCGCTGCTGGCAGAAACGGTTGATGGCATCCTGACAGGTATTCCCATCGTCACCGAGCAGGAAATCATCTATTACCGCAAAGACCTCTTCGCCGAGCACGGGATCAAGGTCCCCACAACCATGGAGGAACTGGAAGAGGCTGCTAAGTACTTCAACGATCCCGAAAACGGCTTTTACGGCTTTGTTTCCAGGGGCCAGAGGTCGCCTGCCGTAACCCAGTTCTCCAGCTATCTGTACAGCTTTGGCGGCAATTTCGACGTGGACGGCAAGGCTACGCTGAACACCCCGGAAGCGATTGAAGCGTTCACCTTCTACGGGAACATGCTGCGCAACTACGGGCCTCCTGGGGTCTTGAACATGAGCTGGCCGCAGGCATTGGCTATCTTCGCACAGGGCAACGCAGCCATGTACACAGACGCTTCCGTGTTCTACTCCAACCTGCTGGATCCTAACCAATCTGATGTGGGCGAGCTCGTCGGCTTTGCCCAGTTCCCAGCTGGGCCAGCTGGTTCCAAACCCTATTCCGTAGTCTCGTGGGGTGTTTCCATGGCTGCCACTTCCCGCAACAAGGAAGCAGCTTGGGAGTTCATTAAATGGGCAACCAGCAAGGAAATGACCCTCCGCACCCAGGCTCGTCAGGTTCCTTCCGCCCGCACCTCCGCTTGGGACGATCCCCGCGGTACCGCGGAGTTCCCGCCGCAGCTGGTGGAGGTTATCCTGGCCTCGTCTGAAGGTGCCATGCCCTACGACCGTCCCAACGTCATTGCGGTGGGTGAGGCGCGGGATATCGTGGGAACCATCATCGTCACGGCCATTGAGGGTGGCGATGTCAAGGCTGTTGCCGAGCAGATGAACCGTGAATACCAGGCTCTGCTGGATCGGGAGAAGTAGATGTGAACTAGCAGTGGCTGACGGGCAGAGGCTCAACCTCTGCCCGTCTTTAAGGAGGTAGGATGGTGCTGAGTAGATGGATAGACAAGCGGGTCAAGTATGTCTTTGTTCTGCCTGCCCTCATCTTCGTTTTAGTTATGATGGTGTTCCCCATACTGTACACGCTGCGCCTGTCCTTTACACAGTGGAGTATGGGTTCCCTGGCACCGCCCCGCTGGATTGGGCTGAGAAACTTCGCTTCGCTGCTCTTTGAAGATCGCCGCTTTTGGCCGGCGGTGGGGCGCACCTTTCTGTTTACCATTGTCGCTGTCTTGGTTGAGACCTTCTTGGGCGTGGTCATCGCCCTAATTCTCAACAGAGACATGCGGGGTAAAAATGTGATCAAGACGCTGTTCCTGCTGCCCATGGTGGCTACCCCTGTGGCAGTGGGTATGGTGTGGCTCCTTATGTATGAGCCTTCCATCGGCGTGATCAACTACTTCCTTCGGATGCTCGGCCTGCCTCAGGGCCTCTGGCTCGCCTCTCCCGCCCAGGCGCTGGGCTCTTTGATCCTGGTTGATGTCTGGCAGTGGACGCCCATGATCACCCTCATTGTCCTGGCAGGCTTGGCCGCATTGCCCAGCGAGCCCTATGAGGCAGCCCTGGTGGATGGGGCAAGTACGCTGCAGAGCATTCGCTTGATCACCCTGCCTCTCCTGCAGCCCACCATCTTGGCCGCCATGACTTTGCGGGCCATTGATGCCTTTAAGACTTACGACATTATCTACACCATGACACAGGGCGGACCGGGCTATGCCACGGAGACCTTGAACATTTACTCCTTCGTTTTGGGCTTCCAATACTTCCAAATGGGCAAAGCTTCGGCCCTGTTGATCATCTTCTTTGCCTTAACGCTGGGCTTGGCTGTGATGATCAACTGGCTGAAAAAGCCCTTGGAACTGTGATGGGAGGTGGCAGTAGTGAGAACAGGTTCGGCGAGAAAGCGCAGGCTGAAGGATATCCTCTATTTTGTTCTGGTGGCCTTGATTGTCATCCCCTTTCTGTTCCCGTTCTTCTGGATGGTGGTATCTTCGCTGAAGACCAATGCTGATATCACTCGCGTGCCACCGGCATGGAGGTTCACGCCCACTGTGCTGCATTACGTTGGTGTGTTTGAGGAGCATGATTTCTCCCACTATATCCTAAACAGCGCAGTGATTGCCTTTGGCTCCACCCTCTTTTCTCTGCTCCTGGGGCTTCCGGCAGCCTATTCCATCGCCCGCTTCAAGCAGACGAAGATGGCACTGGCCATTCTGGTGGCGAGGATCGTGCCGGGGATCACCTTTCTGATCCCCTGGTTTATCCTCTTTTCCCGCCTGCGGATGGTGGATACCTATACGTCCATGATTCTCGCCCACATGCTGGTTGGGCTGCCCTTTATCATCTGGGTGATGACTCCCTTCTTTGAGGGCCTGCCGGTGGAACTGGAGCAGGCAGCCATGATCGATGGAGCCACCCGTCAAGGGGCCTTTTTCCGGGTGCTGCTTCCCCTCACCGGGCCAGGCGTGATCACCAGCTCCATCCTTTCCTTCGTCTTTTCCTGGAACAACTTCATGTTCGGCGTGGTGCTCACCGGCGCCAAGACCAAGACGCTGCCCGTTGCCGTGTTTAACTTCATGGCCTATTCGGAGATCAACTGGGGCGGGCTCATGGCCGCGGCCGTGACCATTACCCTCCCGGTCATTGTCATCGCCTTGGTGGCCCAGAAATACATCATCCAAGGACTGACGGCTGGAGCGGTAAAGGAATGAGGTGGCTCTGATGAAAGCGCTGGTTCTAAAGGAGTACCATCAGCTGAGTTACGAAGATGTTCCTGAGCCCCACTACGGGCCAGATGACCTTTTGGTTCAAGTCAAGGCCTGCGCCATCTGCGGAAGCGACGTACATGGCCTGGATGGCAGCACAGGCAGGCGCCAGCCGCCCATCATCATGGGCCATGAAGCCTCCGGGGTGGTGGCCGCGGTGGGGGAACGTGTGCAGGGTTTTGCTCCGGGCGACCGCATCACTTTCGATTCCACCATCTACTGCGGGCGGTGTCATTTCTGCCGGCAGGGCCGCATCAATCTCTGCGACAACCGCCGAGTGCTGGGCGTATCCTGTGATGATTACCGGCAAAATGGTGCTTTAGCTGAGTTTGTAGCTGTTCCCAGCCACATTGCCTACCACCTGCCAGAAGGGGTGTCCTTCGAGCAGGCAGCCCTGGTGGAGCCGGTGTCCATCGCCGTCCACGCCGTGAGCCTGGCACCCCTTAACCTGGGTGATACAGCTGTGGTGGTGGGGGTCGGAACCATTGGTCTCCTGATCATCCAGATCCTGCGGACGGCTGGCTGCGGCCAGATCATTGCCCTGGATATCGATCACGGCAAGTTTGACTTGGCCCGCAGGTTCGGTGCCGCGGTGTGCTGGGATCCCAGGGAGGAGGATCTGATTCACCGTATCCGCAGTCTCACCAAGGGCAGGGGAGCGGACCTGGCCTTTGATGCGGTGGGGCTAAGCTTTACCGTAGGGCAGGCGGCGGGTCTTTTGCGCAAAGGCGGGGCGCTGGTATTAGTAGGTAACTTAAGTCCCCAGGCCGACCTGCCCCTGCAGTCAGTTGTGACGCGGGAGATAGCTCTCTATGGCTCCTGTGCTTCCAGCGGCGAATACCCCATCTGCTTGGAGCTCATCCAGCAGGGGAAGGTCGATGTCAACTCTTTAATCAGCGCGACGGCGCCGCTGAGAGACGGTGCGGAGTGGTTTCAGCGGCTTTACAACAAAGAGCCGGGCCTGCTGAAAGTGGTCCTCAAACCTTGAGCACTAACAAGAACTGAAGGGGAATGACCATGGATCGAATCAAGACTGGCATCATCGGCTGCGGTAAGGGAGCCCATCTGCATGCCCAAGCGCTGCAGAATCTTTCCCAGTCGGCGTTCAGCGGTGTCTACAGTAGAAACCCTCAGACCGCTGAGACCTTTGCCAAGCAGTATGGTGTGCGGGCCTATGGAAGCATCGAGGAGATGGCGGACAAGGGCGGAATAGAAGCGGTGATCATCTGTACTCCTCACCCCGCCCACGCAGAGGGGGCGGTACGGGCCTGCAGGGCCGGTATGCATGTTTTGGTGGAGAAGCCTCTAGCCTCTTCTCTGCAGGACTGTGATGCGATCATAGCCGCGGCCAAGGAGTATGGGGTTACCTTAGGTACAGTGAGCCAGCGTCGCTTCTACCCGGCAGTCCAGCGCATCAAGCGTGCCATCGATGAAGGCAAGATCGGCACTCCCATTCTGGGTACCGTAACCATGCTGGGCTGGCGTGACCGGGCCTATTACCAATCCGATCCCTGGCGCGGCACCTGGGATGGGGAAGGGGGAGGCGTTTTAGTTAACCAGGCCCCTCACCAGCTGGATCTGCTCCAGTGGTACTTAGGCCCCATCGATGAGCTTTTCGGCTATTGGGCTAATCTCAACCATCCCTACATCGAGGTGGAAGACACGGCTGTGGCTGTGCTCAAGTTCAAAAGCGGTGCCCTGGGGCAAATCCTGGTGAGCAACTCCCAAAGCCCCGCCCTGTATGCCAAAGTGCATGTGCACGGCAAAAATGGGGCCTCCATCGGCGTGCAGACCGACGGCGGCGCCATGTTTATTGCCGGCATGTCCAGCATTACCGAGCCTCCCATCAACGACCTGTGGACGGTACCGGGGGAAGAGCATCTCCTGAGGAAGTGGCAGGCGGAGGATACTGCCCTGTTTGAACGGATCAACCCCATGGTGTATTTCCACGAACGGCAGATCGAGGATTTTCTAGAGGCGATCCTGCGGGGTACTAAGCCCCTGGTGGATGGTGAAGAAGGCCGGAAGACCGTGGAGATCTTCACCGCCATCTATCGTTCCAATCGAGATAGAAAGCCGGTGAAGTTCCCCCTAACGCCGGAGGAAGGAGATGATTTCGACGGGAGAAGGCTCTAGTCCGTATCACCCGGGGTTTCCAGGGGGCTTTGTGTCCGGTGTGTAAGGTCAGCTTCCAGGCAGTAGTCATGGCCTTGAGGAATTACGGCCTCATATCGGAACAAGAGAAGAGCAAATTCTTTGCCATATTGGCCGCGCGAGGCTACCGAGAGGCGGAACCGGAGCCGCTCCGCTACTTCGAGAAAAACATCAGGTACAATCTGCATGTGCAAGACCTGTACCGGGCTGGTGCCATAGGCGTGAACAAGATGGCGGAGCATCTTGGCTTGCCCATCATTGAGGCCCGCAGGGTGGTCCAAGAATGGGGTGTTGGAAGTTAAATGCCGACACGACAGAAGGCGGCTGTCCATGCTCAGGTGTGAATTGGCCAGTCATGGCTTGGGTAACTGGAAGTTACACTCGTGCCAGAACCAGAGCCCGCGACGCCAAACCATACAGGTATTGTCATTGACAATATCGTCACCCTACGTGTATAATTAGTAACAGAAGCTTAACCCATGGATGGCCGCTGCACTTCGGGCTGTTTTTTATTGACGGGGGTTGTAAACGTTTACAATACTATTACGCGAATTCCTTCGGTTGGTGGAAGAAGCCCAGTAAATTAGCAATTGACATAGCAGTTACTAAGGAGGAAAAACAGTGATCGGGAGCTCTTTGCGTGAACTAAGCCTAAGGCGTCAAGGACGGAGGAAACGGGTTTCCAGTTACGACCGCACCGGGGGCAATAAAGACTTCTATATGATCGAACCCGGTGAAAACAGGGTAATTGCGGACATTACAGGAGCCGGGAAAATCACCCACATCTGGATGACCACCGCTTCCCTCAATCAGCAGGAGCTTTACCTCCCCCGCAAGCTGGTACTGAGGATGTACTGGGATGGGGAGGAAGAGCCCAGCGTGGAAGCTCCCATCGGTGACTTTTACGGCATGGGCCACGGCCTCACCAAGAATTTCGCCTCGGCAGCCCTCATGATGAGCCCGGAAGATGGCAAGGCCTTCAACTGCTTTTTCCCCATGCCCTTTGCCTCCAGGGCCAAAATCGAGGTGGAAAACGAAACCCAGAGCTCGGTGCGCTTGTACTTTTACATTGACTATGAAGAATACGACGAGCTTTCCGGTGAGGAGCTGCGCTTCCATGCCCTCTACAACCAGGAGCGCCCCACAGACGGCGTTGATGATGCAGATCTGACCAACGAATACTACTCTTTCGGCGGCACAAATGTCACTGGAGAAGGCAACTACGTGATCCTAGAGGCTGAAGGTGCCGGCCATTATGTGGGCTGCCATCTGAACATCCACAACCGGCGGTACACGGACAAGTGGAACTGGTACGGCGAAGGGGATGACATGATCTTCATCGACGGCGAACCCTGGCCGCCCAGCCTGCACGGCACCGGTATGGAAGACTACTTCAACACGGCCTGGTGCCCCACGCAAGAGTTCTGTACGCCTTACCACGGGATTATCCTGGCAGGCGGGCCCAACTGGTCTGGCAAGATCACCATGTACCGCTATCACATTGAAGATCCCATCATGTTCAGCAAGTCCATCCGGGTGACCATTGAACACGGACACAACAACCACCGCAGTGATGACTATTCCAGCACCGCCTATTGGTACCAGACCGAGCCGCACCGTTCTTTCCCCAAACTTCCCAAGGTGGAGGACCGGCTGCCTTTACCCGATATCCGGCCCCACGATCCTGAGGAGAGAATGAAGATTTATGGCTTTGTGTAGGTAAACATCTTTTGTGAACCAGCGAAAGGGGGGACCGGTTAAAGCGAGCTGGACAGGCATCTCACTTTGCTGAGCTGACCAATCATTTAATCTTGAGGAGGTACACCATGAAAAGAAGTCTTATTCTGTTGGTTGCATTCACGCTGTTGTTCAGCGCAGCCGCCTCAGCACAGACCATCACCTTGAACATGCTGGAGGTCATCACCAGCCCAGAAAGAACTGCTCTGCTGAACACGCTCATCGCAGAATATGAGGCCTTGAATCCCAATATCAAGATCAACCTCATTTCTCCGCCCTATGAGCAGTCAGACCAAAAAGCCACTTTGATGCTGAATACCAACCAACCTTTGGACATTGTAGAAGTTCGCGACTACACAGTCAAACAGTTCGTCAACAACAACAAGCTCACCGACCTCACCCCGTATTTTGAAAACTGGCCGGGAGCACAAACCTTAAGCCCTGTGGCAGATGCCTCTGCCCGGATCGTGGATGGCATTCCTTACCTGGTTCCCCACGGCATTTTCATCAAAGCACTATTCGTCCGTCCAGATGTTCTGGAGAAATACGGTATTACAGAAATGCCCGAGACCGTGGATGAGCTGGTCGAGATGTGCATCCAGATCACCGACCCTGCTAAGAACCAGTACGGCTTCGCCTGGAGAGGCAGAGGTCCCACAATGAAGTACAGCGACCTGTTCGCCTCCGTCTATGTCAAGGAAGTTGCCGATGCCGAGTTCATCTACTCCGAAGACGAGGAGTTCTTCCTCCACCCGGATTACAAGAAGGGTATGGAAGCCTACATCCGCCTCTACAAGGAAGGCACACCTCCCGACGGCGTGAACTGGGGCTTCAACGAGCAGGTTAACGGTTTTGTGGCCGGTACCACTCCCTTCCTGATTCAAGACCCGGACACCATTCCTCTGCTCAACAGCATGCTGGGCGAAGACAACTATATCGTCATTCCGCTGCCGGTAGGCCCCCACGGCTTCACCGTGATCGACTACGGCTTCGGCGGTTGGGGTATTCCCAGCTACTCCAAGTACAAGGACGAGTCCTGGGACTTCATCTCCTGGATCACCAGTGCTGAGAAGAACGGCTACTTCGCCGAGCATTGGGGTCCGCTGCCGGTGCACACCACAACCTTTGAAATCAACGACCACTTCCAGGGTAAGCACTATCAGGCGTACGCCTATGAGATGGCCAATCCCGATGTCTACCTGCTGAAGACCTATCCGCTGGCCTCTCCCAAGTGGCCTGCCTGGAGCGCAAGCCATGAAACCGACATCCAAAGCGTCCTTTTGGGGACCATCACTTTGGATCAACTGCTGCAAAAATGGCATGATTACTGGACGAAGTAGTTGTTAGGAGTTTGGGGGACTCCAGCTTAGAGCTGGGGCCCCCAGCCCCTTACCGGCAGCTGCTTCCCAAGGCGAGGTGAAAAACATGCAAAAGCGCGGTCAGCGTTATTTCTTCCTGATTATGCTCCCGGCCTTTGCGCTGTTGACCCTGTTTATCTATTACCCCATCTTTCAGGGCGCGGTGATCGCTTTTCAGCGCTATACCCTGTTTGACTTAACCAGCACGCCCTTTATCGGGCTGGACAACTTCAAGGCCATCATCCGGGATATCAACTTCCCCTTCTTCCAAATCCTGCTCAACACGGTAATTTGGATCGGTGTGTCCTTGGTCTTCCAGTTCGTACTGGGCTTTGCCCTGGCCCTGCTCATGCGCAAGCCCTTTCGCGGCAGAGGTTTGTACTCATCCTTAGTCTTCTACCCTTGGGCATTATCCGGTTTTGCCATCGGCTTGGTTTGGGCGTGGGTGTTCAACGGCCAGTTCGGGATGATCAACGACATCCTGATCCGTTTGGGCCTGATCAAGATGCCCATTGGCTTTCTCTCCGATCCCAGGTACGCCATGATGTCCGTGCTTATCGCCAATATCTGGTACGGCATTCCTTTCTTCGCCATCATGCTCCTGGCTGCCCTCCAGTCGGTGCCTGAGGAATTGATGGAAGCGGGTAAAATAGATGGCGCTGGTCCTGTGCGCAGGTTGTTCAGCATCACCATTCCCTATATCAAACCCACGATTATCAGCACCACACTGCTTAGGACCATGTGGATCATGAACTTCCCGGATATTATCTACGCCATGACCGGGGGAGGCCCCAGCAACGCCACGAATATCCTGGCCACCCAGATGATCAACAAGACCCTCAAGTTCTATGACTACGGCCAGGGTTCAGCCTTTGGCGTGATTATCATGGCACTCCTGTTTAGCTACGCCATCTTCTATCTGTACCTCACCTCTGAAAAGGAGGAATTGCTGTGAAGCTGCTGCGCAGCCTGACCAAGGCGCTGCTTCTGGCCATGTTTTTGGTGTTCGCCCTGTTTCCGCTCTTTTGGATCCTGATCACTTCCCTCAAGGGCGGCCAGGAGATCTATGCTTTTCCCGTACGCTACTGGCCCCAGACGCCAACATTTGACAACTATCGCTACCTGTTCCGCATCAGCGATTTCAGCATCTATTTCCGCAACAGCCTAGTGGTTTCCCTGGTGGCTTCTGTGGGCGCGATGATCATCTCAGTATTCAGCGGCTATGCCCTTTCCCGGATGAGAAGCAGGCGTCCCAAGTTCGTTCTGCTTTTAGCCATGTACTTTACCCAGATTATCCCCACCTACATGCTCATGAGCCCGCTCTTTATCTCGCTGGCCAAAATCGGCATGACGGATAGTCTGATCGGGATCACCTTTGCCTATGTCTCCATGATGATCGCCTTCTCCACGATCATGGCCAAGAGTTTCTTTGACCGTATTCCCGTTGCCCTGGAAGAGGCGGCCATGACCGAAGGCTGCACCCGAACCCAGACCATTTTCAGAATCATCCTGCCCCTGACGCTACCGGGCTTAGCAGCTATTTTCAGCTTCGCCTTCGTGAATATCTGGAACGAGCTGTTTTTGGCAGTTATGCTGCTCAGTTCCAATCATAAGATGACTGTGCCGGTGGCCCTCAACTCGTTTATCTCCAAAGCTGGAGTGAACTGGGGAGTACTCAGCGCAGGCATTGTGGTGGCGCTCCTGCCAACCATGATCGTGTTTGCCTTTGCCCAGAAGTTCATTATCATGGGCCTCACCGAAGGGGCCGTCAAGGGCTAATAAGTTGGAAAGGTGTGTGCCCAGTGAACATCTTAAGCCTTCTTAAACAGGCCGCGCAGATCGAAGCAAATGCCGTGGCGGGTTTGGTGGATCAGATCGATCAGAGCTTTGTGGATGCGGTAGAACTCATGCGGAAGTGTGAAGGCAAAGTGATCGTCTCCGGTGTGGGCAAATCGGGGCTGGTGGGCCGTAAGATTGCCGCCTCTCTGGCCAGCACCGGGACTCCAGCCTTTTTTGTACACGCCTGTGAAGCCGTCCATGGTGATTCCGGCATGATTGAGCCCCGGGATGTGGTCATCCTGCTTTCCAACAGCGGTGAGACCGGGGAGATCCTTAACCTTCTGCCCGTTTTGGAAGCGATCGGCTGCCGGAAGATCGCCATCACCAGCGGAAGAGATTCCACCTTGGCTAAAGCGTGCGATGTGGCTCTCATCTACGCCTACGAACGGGAGGCCGACCACCTCAACTTGGCGCCCACCACCAGTGCCACTTTAACCTTGGTGATCGGAGATGCCTTGGCTTGTACCCTGTCGATCCTGAAAGGATTTGAGCAGCAGGACTTTTACCGCTATCATCCCGGCGGCAGTCTTGGCGCGCGGCTTTCAGATCTGTATAAGGAGTCGAGGTAGGAATAATGAAAAGACCACGCATCTTAGTTATCGGCAGTTTTATGATGGATTTGGTAGTGCGTGCCCCCCGGGCACCCCAGGAAGGGGAGACCATCATCGGCACCTCCTTCGGCCGCTTCCCTGGGGGCAAGGGCGCCAACCAGGCGGTGGCCGCGGCCCGGCTGGGGGCTGCGGTGACCATGGCGGGTAAGCTCGGGGACGATGTGTTTGGCGACCAGATGCTCTCCGCCCTCAAGCAAGAGGGGGTGTGCACGGAGCATGTGCGGCGCGACCCAGAGGCTTCCACAGGCATCGGATCCATAGTCCTGGATGATCAGGGGAAGAATAGGATCGTGGTTGTGCCCGGTGCTAACCTAAAATACAACTTGGAGGATCTGGCTGCGTTGGAGCCGCAGATCGCCGACCATGATGTGATCATGCTGCAGCTGGAGATGACCTTGGAACTGGTTACCGCCGCGGCCAAACTGGGCCGCAAATACGGGGTTCCTGTGGTTTTGAACCCTGCACCGGCGCAGGATTTGCCCGCTGATCTCCTGCGGGCAGTGGCCTACCTCACGCCCAATGAAACGGAAGCACAGCTGCTCACGGGGATACCCGTTGTGGATGTGGCCTCGGCGCGCAGGGCCGCGGCTCAGCTCTTGGAGAGGGGGCCGCAGGCTGTGGTGATCACCCTGGGCGAAAAGGGAGCGCTGTTGGCCACCAAAGAAAAGACCGTGCATGTTCCCGGCTTTGCCGTGCAGCCTGTGGATACTGTGGCCGCGGGCGATGCCTTCAACGGGGCCCTGGCCACTAAGATTGCCCAAGGTGCGGCCCTGGAGGAGGCGGTGCGCTTCGCCAATGCAGTTGGGGCCATCACCGTGACCAGGCCAGGCGCCATTCCTTCCCTGCCCACCGCGGTGGAAGTGGCGGAGTTTCTCCGGGAAGTGGAAACTGCCTAAAAAGTGTACAGGAGGAACACCATGCGTAGATTTCTCGAGGGCAAGATCAAACGATACCTAACGGACCTGCGGGAACATATCTATTCCGGCACCCTGCCCCTGGATACCCTGGAGATCGCCTTGGACAGGGAAGAGGGTCCCTGGGAAAGGATCACAGTGGGTGACTTTTGGGGCGGGCCCGATGTGCGAGTGTGGCTGCGGGGCTCTGTGCAGGTTCCCAAGGAGTGGCAGGGACAGGAGCTCCTTTTAGAGATCAACCTCGGCGAGGGCGATCTGTTCAACGAGCGGGGAGCGGAAGGCTTGATCTTCATCCAGGATCAGCCGGTGCAGGCCATTGATCTCAACCACAGCCGGGTGCGCCTCAAACCGGAAATGTATGCAGGGGGCCAACTGGAGTTTGTGATCCGGGCCTGGAGCGGTTTGGAACAGGAGCCCAAGCGCCTGGAACAGGCCCGCCTCTGTCGGGTTGAGCCCGGGGCGGAGCAGTTTTACCTGCGGGCTTTAGTCACCTTCCAAACCGCGCAGGTGCTTCAAGACCAGGCCTATCACCGGGAAAGCCTCTTGAACTTCCTGGATGAAGCCATCAACCAAATTGATTTCCGGGCGCCGGGAAGCGAGGCCTTTTACGCCTCGGTGCGGAGGGCGGATGAGCTTCTCCAGTCCCGCTTGGCAGCGTACAAACCCCACATGGAGAGAAAACCTGTGGTGCACGCCGTGGGCCACTCCCATATCGACGTGGCCTGGCTGTGGAGGCTCCAGCACACCCGGGAAAAAGTGCAGCGTACCTTCTCCACCATGCTCAGCCTCATGGAGCGCTATCCAGAGTTCAAGTACATACAAAGCCAGCCGCAGCTTTACGAGTTCCTCAAAGAGGACAATCCCGCCCTCTATGAGCGGGTCAAGGAGCGGGTTAAGGCCGGGCAGTGGGAAGTGACCGGCGGCATGTGGGTGGAAGCGGACTGCAACCTCCCTTCTGGGGAGTCTTTGGTGCGCCAGTTCCTCTACGGCACCCGCTTTATCCAAGACGAGTTCGGGAAAAAATGCAGCATCCTGTGGCTGCCTGATGTCTTCGGCTATTCCTGGGCCCTGCCCCAGATCATCAAAAAGAGCGGGCTCAAGTACTTCATGACCACCAAGATCAGCTGGAGCCAGTTCAACCGGCCTGAATACGATACGTTCCTCTGGCGGGGTATGGATGGCACGGAAGTGATGACCCACTTCATTACCACCCCCGAATACCTGGGCCGGGCCTTCTATGCCTACAATGCCGTGATCGATCCCAAGAGCGTCCAGGGCATTTGGGACAATTACCGGCAGAAGAATATCAACGATGAGCTCCTCTTGGCCTACGGCTGGGGGGATGGCGGCGGCGGACCCACGGAAGAGATGATCGAAACAGGCAAGATCATCTCCCAGCTGCCGGCGATCCCCGAGGTGAAATTCACCCACGCGGAAGAGTATTTCGCCGGGCTGGAAGAGCGCGTGAAAGATAATCCCGATCTACCTGTCTGGGACGGCGAGCTGTACCTGGAGTTTCACCGGGGCACCTACACATCCCAGGCCAAGGTGAAGCGGAACAACCGCATCAGCGAAATCCTCTACCACGATGTGGAGCTGTTTCACTCGCTGGCCAAGGCCCTGGTGAGGGGGCATCGCTATCCTAAGGAGGTAATCGATCAGGGCTGGAAGACCATCCTGCGCAACCAGTTCCACGATATTCTCCCCGGCAGCTGCATCACGGAGGTGTTCCGGGACAGCGAGGAGGAGTTTGCGCAGATCATTGCCTCTGGTGAAAAAGCCTTAAACGAGGCCCTCCAGGCCATTGCCCAGAGCACTGCCGGAGAGGGCCAGCGGCTGGTGGTGTTCAACTCCCTGCCCTGGGCCCGGGACGGTTTTGTGACCCTGCCCTGGAGCGAAGAGCTGGCGGAGAAGACTTTTGTCAGCGAAACAGGGGAGAGGTTGTCCGCCAAGGTTGTGGGGACAGAGAACAAAGAGATCCTGGTGCACGTGCCCCAGATCCCTGCCCTGGGTTACCGGGCCTTCTGGGTGGTGCCCGGTGCAGGCGACCGGGAAGCGGCTTCCGAGCTTGTTGTGCGGCCCGATTACCTGGAGAACAGGTTTTTCCGGATCAAGCTGGATGAAAAGGGCCGCTTCATCTCCCTCTATGATAAAGAGGCCCAGCGGGAAGTGATCCCCCCTGGAGAGAAGGGCAACCTCCTGCGGGCCTTTGAGGACCGGCCCATGCAGTACAGCGCCTGGGATATCGATATCTACTACAAAGATAAACCCCATGTTGTGGACGATCTGATCAGCTGCCAGGTGGAAGAGGCCGGGCCGGAGCGGGGCGTACTGCGCCTGCGCTGGAGATTCCTGGATTCCACCATCGACCAGCGCATCATCATCTACGCCCGGGAGCGGCGCCTTGATTTCCGCACGGAAGTGGACTGGCGCCAAAGCCAGCTCCTGCTGAAGGTGGCGTTCCCCGTGGATGTGCGCACCACCAAGGCCACCTACGAGATCCAGTTTGGGAACGTGGAGCGGGCCACCCACAACAACACCTCCTGGGACTACGCCAAGTTCGAAACCCCGGCCCAGAAATGGGCTGACCTTTCCGAGCGGGGCTACGGCGTGAGCCTGCTCAACGACTGCAAGTACGGCTACGACGTGAAGGGCACAACGCTCAGCCTGTCCCTGATCAAATCTGGTGTGTATCCCGATCCTGAGCAGGACCAGGGGCACCACATTTTCACCTACAGCCTGTATCCCCACACCGGGGACTGGCTGCAGGGCGGTACTGTGCAGGCTTCGTATGAACTCAACTATCCCCTGCGGGCCGTGCTCTGTGCACCTTCCCAGGGCGGGCTCCCTGGTGAGCAGTCCCTCCTCACCCACACGGGTAGAACCACCATGCTGGAGACGGTGAAGCGGGCGGAGGATGATGACAGCTTGATTCTGCGCTTTTACGAGTTCGGCGGTACCCGGGAGAGGGTGCAGGTGGCTCTAGCGGCCCCCGTGGAGGCGGTCCAGGAAACCAACTTGATGGAGGAGATTCAGAGGCCGGTGGAAGCAGTGGGGGAAAGTTCCTTTGCCTTCACCATCAAGCCCTACGAGATCAAGACCTTTAAGGTGAGACTGAAGTAAGCAGCAGGGAAACAAGGCCCATCGCGCCAGAGCGCGGTGGGTCCTTTTTTCGGGGCTCCCCGCCGCGTATCAGCCGGGCCTTTTTGGGAAATATTAGGACAAACTAGGCTGAAGGGGGTTAAGACATGAACTGGTTGTCCCGGCTGGCTCTGCTTCTGGTGATTATCGGTGCTTTGAACTGGCTTTTGGTGGGGCTCTTCCAGTGGGATCTGGTGGCTTCCGTCTTCGGAGGGGAAACCATGCGGGCCTCATCCATGCTGGCGCGGATCGTGTACACACTGGTGGGCGTTGCGGGCCTGTACTGCCTGACCTTCTTGTTTGGGGGGGCAGGGTCGGAGCGGAGTAGCCGCCCCAGAATTATCCCGCTTGTACTCAGCTTTCATCTGCCAACTCCCAGAAAGTCTCGGCCCAGGCCGGGGCTTTTGCTGTATAGAGGGGGGTATAATAACCCCAGGAAAAGGGAAGGGGGGTTGCCATGTCCAAGGTAATCGCTGCACCGCTTACCCAAGTTGAGCTGCGCAGGGCCATCCTGGAATTCGCCCAGGGCAGGGATACGGGCTACCTGGGAACAGCGGGCCCCGGCGGTGTGCATGTGAGCCCGGTGAAGTACTTCATCGACCCAGAGCTCAACATCTACATCCATTCCCGGGGGGGAACCAAGTTTGAGAACCTGGCGGTCAATGACCAAGTCTGCCTCTTGGTTTCCACGCCGTTTGCCGATGATCTGCATCAGATCCGAGGGGTGCAGTTTTTCGGCCGAGCCCAGGTGGCCCAGGCCCAATCCCAGCTTTACGAGATGGCGGAAGAGCTCTGCCCCTGGGATCACGGGGAGGAGATGAAGTTGATTCACGTGGCGGTAAAGGCGGCGGTGTACGTGGATCGGCTCCACGGCAGAGACATTAAGCAGAGATGGTTTAGAGAGGGTTAGGTGGGCGCACCTTTGGAGGGTGCGCCCTTCACTGCGCTGAGGATGGGGACAAGCCTTCCCGGCATTTATCTTTGCTTTTGGGCAGGAGTTAATCTTAAGTCGTTGAATAAGATTCAGTGGCCTTGGAACGGGCCTGCATACGCAGCAAGAGATCTGCTGAGGAGGAGAAAAACATGGCTAGGGAATCAACTCGCAATCTGGTTTTGGCAGCGTTCTTTGTGGCCTTAGGGCTGCTCATGCCGTTTTTCACCGCCCAGGTTCCAGCTTTAGGGGCGCGTTTTTTGCCCATGCATCTTCCTGTCCTTTTGGGTGGGTTCATCCTGGGAGGCCCCCTGGCTCTGGTGGTGGGGCTGATCACTCCCCTTCTGCGCAGCTTTTTGTTTGGCATGCCGCCCATGTTTCCCACCGCGGTGGCCATGGCCTTTGAACTGGCTGCCTACGGCCTGCTCACGGGGGTGCTCTACCAGAGGACCCGTCAAGTTTTCCTGGCGCTCATCTTGGCCATGCTCGGGGGCAGGCTGGTCTGGGGTGTGGTGAGCCTTGTCCTTTACGGCTTAACGGGCTCCGCCTTCGGCTGGCAGGTGTTTACCGCCAGCGCGTTCATCAACCCCCTGCCGGGGATCATCTTCCAGATCGTCTTTATTCCCGTGGTGGTCATGGCCCTGCGGAGGGCAGGTCTGCTGAAAAACGATTAGCGGGGCGCTAACGGCGTCTGCTCCTTAAGCTGGGGCCGAGGCTAACATTGACAGAGCAGGAGTTCTCATAATATAATGGAAACAACAGATTTACGTGCGCAGCCGCAGATCCTCCTTGGTCTGGGTGCGCTTTTCTGTCCAAAAGGTTGTAATCGTTTACAATATACAATCAGCTGCCGGTGCCTTCTCAGCTAAGGCCAGCAGTGCAGACGGAGGGGACAGTCATGAGCAGTGAACAGGCAAAGAAATGGGGTTTTGCCACCAAGGCCATTCACGGAGGTTACAGCCCCAATGCGGCCGGGGCCCTGATCACCCCCATCTATCAGACCTCGACCTACCGCTTCTCGTCGGCGGAACAGGGGGCGCGCAGGCACCGCTTTGAAGAGGACGGGTACATCTACACCCGCACAGGGAATCCCAACTCCACGGAACTGGAACAGAAGCTGGCCCTCTTGGAAGGGGGCGAAGCGGCGGTGGCCACCGCCTCCGGTATGGGAGCGATCACTTCCGCTTACTGGAGCATTCTCAAGCCGGGAGACCACGTGGTGGCCGGCAAAGCCCTTTACGGCAGCGTCTATGTGTTCCTTTCCCAGGGCGTAGCCAGCTTCGGCGTGGAAACCACCTTTGTGGACACCACTGATCCGGAGGAAGTGCGCAGGGCCCTGCGGCCCAACACCAAGGTGGTGCACCTGGAAACACCGGCCAACCCCACCCTCTCCCTGGCGGACATCGGGGCCATCAGCAAAATTGCCCACGGGGTTCCTGGGTGTATGGTGTTTGTGGACAACACCTACTGCACGCCGTACCTGCAAAGGCCCTTGGAGCTGGGCGCGGATGTGGTGCTCCATTCCGCCACCAAATACCTCAACGGGCACGGAGATGTGCTGGCGGGTATCGTGGTGGGACCCAAAGCGTTTGTGGACCGGGTCCGGCAGTTCGCGATAAGAGATATGACCGGTTCCGTTTTGAGCCCCTTTGACGCTTATCTCATTTGCCGCGGCCTGAAAACGTTAACAATCCGCATGGAACGGCACTGCGCCAATGCCCAGGTGGTGGCGGAGTTCCTGGAGCAGCATCCAGCGGTGGAGAGGGTCTACTACCCAGGCCTGCCCAGCCATCCCCAGTACGAGCTGGCCCAAAGGCAGATGCGGCTGCCCGGGGGCATGATCGCCTTTGAACTGAAGGGCGGAATGGAAGCTGGCGTCACCCTCATGGATAACGTCCAGCTCTGCACCTTGGCGGTGAGCTTGGGGGATACGGAAACTCTGATCCAGCATCCCGCCACCATGACCCATGCCACCTATACACGGGAAGATCGCCTGGCCTGCGGAATCACCGATGGTCTAGTGCGCCTTTCCGTGGGCTTAGAGGATCCCCAGGATATCATGGACGATCTGCGAGCTGTGCTCGACAGGCTCCAATAAAGGAGGTGAAGCAGCCGCTCTAGGTTTACGGCAAAAGGTATGTTGCTCAGCTTGTTCCATCACTTCAACTTTAAGGGGGAATTGCTATGAAAAAGGCAAGATTAGCTCTGCTGCTCTTGGCGCTGGTTGTGGTTCTGGCCGCGCCTGCCTATGCCCAGGATAATACCCTGCTACGGTCTGCGCATGGACCAAACGGGTAACCTTGACCTGCACTACACCACCGCCGCCGGGCCCTTCATCGCTGGCGAGAACATTTTCGAGCCCCTCGTGGCCAAAGATGTGGATGGTACCATCCATCCCCACCTGGTGGAGGACCTGCCGGAGATCTCCCAGGACGGTTTGGTGTACACCTTCAAACTGAAGGAAGGGATCACCTTCCACGACGGCAGCCTGCTCACCACTGAAGACGTGGTGGCCACCTTTGAGCGGCTGCTGGATCCGGAGAACGTCAGCGTGCATTCGGGCGTGCTCACCAGGCTGATCCTTGGCGCTGCCGAATTCGCCGCCGGGGAAGCGGATGAAATCGCTGGCATTACGGTCTATGATGAATGACTACACCTTCTCCTTCACCTTGACAAGTCCCAACGTAACCTTCCTCAACAGCCTCAGCGACCTGGCCTTTGCCATTTACCCCGCGGAAGCCAAGGACATCCCGGGCTGGGGTGTGGAAACCGTGATCGGTACCGGTCCCTTTATGCTTAAGGAATTCAGGCCCACCGAAAAGCTGGTCCTGGAGCGCTATGACAACTACCATGGCGGCGTGAAGAAGCTGCAGCGTATGGAGTTCGTGCACATGGACGAGAACACCGCGCTCATGGAGTTTGAAGCTGGCAACATTGACATCACCGACATCAGCGACGCCCGCCTCATTGCCTGGTATCTGGGCAGCCCTGAGTATAGAGATATGGTGCACCGGGTTGAGCAGTCTGGCGTGATCCTCTTGAGCTTCAACATGCAGATGGAGCCCTTCACCGATCGGGAAGTGCGCCGGGCGATCAGCATGGCCATCAACCGGGAGGAAATCGCCAACCAGCTCCTGCAGGGGCTGTACACACCGGCCAAGAGCATCCTGCCCAACAGCGTACTCGGCTACGACCCAGATCTGGAGCCCATTGAGTACAACCCGGCCAAAGCCAAGGAGATCCTGGCCAGCGCCGGCTATCCCGATGGCCTGCACATCCAAGCCATCACCACCGATACCGCCGCCACAACGGTGATCCTCCAGTACCTGGAGCAGTCGCTGAAGGAAGCTAACATTTTCCTGACCATCCAGACTGTGGATGCCGCTGGCTTCAACGACATCCGGGCTCAGGGGAAGGTACCCATGTTCATCCTGACCTGGGTTGGCGAATCCGGTGAGCCGGATTCCCTCCTCGTTTGAACGGGCCGACTCGGCCGTGGAAAATCGCGCTTCGGGCATTAGCTGGCCTCGCCAGTACCTAGAAGCGCAACCGCCCCATCCTGGTCTTGGGTCCGTGAAACAAGCAACTGCGAGGTCTCAACCTACTAAACGTTGACACTTACGAACCGGGTTGGATTTTTTACAATCTTTGGCGAAACATGTTATAATTGGGTAAATAGGTAGACCAGTTGAGGGGCGATTTTCATGTTGAAGAAGGAACGCAGCAAAGAGCGGAACAACGTCACCATTAAAGATGTGGCTGAGGATGCCGGCGTTTCCACGGCCACCGTTTCCAGGGTCCTCAATAAGAGTCCTTTGGTTACTGAGGACCTGATTGAGCGCGTGCAGAAATCCATCGCTAAGCTGGGCTACCGGCCTAATGCCGCTGCCCGCGCCCTGAAAACCAAGAAGACCCGGGCCATTGGCATTCTCGTTCCCGACATTTCCAACCCCTATTTCATGCACATCATCAAGGGCATTGAAGATGTGATCTCGCCCCTGGAATACAGCTTGCTCATGGCCAGTTCCGACGAGGACCCCATGAAGGAACAGCGCCTCCTTAACGTGCTGGC
>Ga0116167_1001114_pt1 | contig 25181 bp, 24 predicted proteins | sample AD_JPNMR3_MetaG_FD_89794 | JGI IMG/M metagenome (GOLD analysis project Ga0116167, IMG submission 89794) | Active sludge microbial communities of municipal wastewater-treating anaerobic digesters from Japan - AD_JPNMR3_MetaG | ecosystem: Engineered > Bioreactor > Anaerobic > Digestate | place...
AGATTAACTCCTTCTTTTTTACATTCATTTTTATATTTGTGTTCATCGGTTTGGTTGTTTTTCGACAATAGGTTTAAGAAATTTTATTTAGAACCGATACTTTTTGTGGGATAATCATTTTATGACTTGCATACAAATTTATTGTGTATTATAATTAAGATACGAGACGAAATAGCAATAATTGACTTAGCTTATTTTGAAATGGGGGTATAGTTACAACCGTACAATATGCGGCATATCTGTTATTTTTCGAAAAAATGCAAGGTTTTCAGGTATTTCTGCACTGTAATTTTACCTTTAAGTTATTTTTCCTGCCCCCTTAAAAAATATGTTTTTACGAAAGTATATATATGAATAATAATTATTAATTGTAATATAATTTTTGGACCGAATGAAGGTCGTTGAAAAATTGAATATAAAAACTGAATACGGAAATTGCTTTACTTAACTCAGCTGCATTTGTTGTAAGGCTTCACAAGTCTGTTTAAATTCCCATGATAAAGATGTATTTATTGTAGTAATAACTTAGTATGTACAAATTTCACTTTTTGCAATATTCCTTGTTCCAAGCAGCAGTTATCTTTCAAACCTTTCGGTGTTATCTATGCGGCAGGTATCTTTTATGCATTATTTTTGGCAACAGGTGCGGTTTTCTGCAAAATGTTCGGCTGGCTTAAGCAAAAAGCAAACGTGATTTTTATACTATTAACACAAGTTTATTGTGTTGCAAATTAAGAAGTTTTTAAGTACAGCTTAGTTCTATGATGGAAATAATGCGTGAAAATGTATCCGCAAAAAGGGGGAATGGTTGAATTGCGGGTAAGTTGCATTATTACATCATATAACTTAAAAAGAATAAAAAAGTATATTTGAAAGGGGAAGATGGAGAGAATGGTAAAAAGCAAAAAAATCTCTATTTTATTAGCGATTGCGATGCTGGTATCCATAATGGTACCTACTACAGCATTCGCAGGTCCTACAAAGGCGCCTACAAAATTTGGAACATCTTATAAGGATCTTTTCCTTGAATTCTACGGAATGATTAAAGATCCTAGAAACGGATATTTCGACGAAGAGGGAATACCTTATCACTCAATTGAAACACTGATCGTTGAAGCGCCGGACTACGGTCACGTTTCAACAAGTGAAGCCTTCAGTTACTATGTATGGCTTGAAGCAATGTACGGAAACCTTTCGGGCAACTGGTCCGGAGTAGACAAGGCATGGAGTGAAATGGAAGACCATATAATTCCTGCCAGCACACAGCAACAGGGTATGGCATCATATAATCCAAGCAGCCCTGCTACATATGCTGACGAATATCAGGATCCAAAATACTATCCTTCAGAATTGAAGTTTGATACTGTAAAAGTTGGAACTGACCCTGTACACAACGACATTACCTCTGCATACGGTCCAAACATGTACCTCATGCACTGGTTGTTGGACGTTGACAACTGGTATGGTTATGGTTCAGGAACTAAGGCAACATATATAAACACCTTCCAAAGAGGTGAACAGGAATCTACATGGGAAACTATCCCCCACCCGTCAATAGAAGAGTTCAAGTATGGCGGACCTAACGGATTCCTTGATTTGTTCACAAAGGACAAATCTTATTCACGACAGTGGCGTTATACCAACGCTCCTGACGCAGAAGGCCGTGCTATACAGGCTGTTTACTGGGCAAACAAATGGGCAAAAGAACAGGGAAAACAATCTCAAGTTTCTTCTGTTGTAGCAAAAGCAGCTAAAATGGGTGACTACATGAGAAATGACATGTTCGACAAGTACTTCATGAAGATTGGTGCACAGGACAAGACTCCTGGTACAGGTTATGACAGTGCACACTACCTCATGGCTTGGTATACTTCATGGGGTGGCGGAATCGGTGCATCATGGGCATGGAAGATTGGATGCAGCCACGTACACTTCGGATACCAGAACCCATTCCAGGCATGGATAACTGCAACACAAGACGGATTTGTTCCTAATTCATCCAACAGTAAGAAAGACTGGACAACAAGTTTGGACAGACAGATCGAATTCTATCAATGGCTGCAGTCGGCTGAAGGTGGTATAGCCGGTGGAGCAACCAACTCATGGAACGGTAGATATGAAAAATATCCTGCAGGCACATCAACATTCTATGGCATGGCATACGTTCCACACCCTGTATATGCTGACCCTGGAAGTAACCAATGGTTTGGTATGCAGGCATGGTCAATGCAGCGTATAATGGATCTCTACCTCGAAACTGGTGATTCAAGACTTAAAGACCTCACTAAAAAATGGGTTGACTGGGTAATAAGCGAAGTTAAGTTCTACGAAGATGGAACATTCGCAATTCCTGGAAACCTTGAGTGGACAGGTCAACCGGATACATGGAACGGAAAATACACTGGCAACCCGAACCTCCATGTAAAAGTTACTGAATATGGTACTGACCTTGGTGTTACAGGTTCACTTGCAAATGCTCTTGCAACTTATGCTAAAGCTACAGAATTATGGGAAGGAAAACTTAATACACAAGCAAGAGATGTAGCTGCTGAATTGGTTAACCGCGCATGGTACAACTACTACTGCGAAGAAGGAAAAGGTGTTGTTACTGAAGAAGCACGTTCAGACTACAAGCGTTTCTTCGAGCAGGAAGTATTTGTTCCGGCTGGCTGGAGCGGAACTATGCCAAACGGCGACAAGATTCAGCCAGGTGTGAAATTTATAGATATCCGTACAAAATATAAACAAGATCCTGACTACGACAAAGTATATCAGGCATACTTGAGAGGCGAAGCTCCTGTATTGAACTATCACCGTTTCTGGCATGAAGTTGACCTCGCAGTTGGTATGGGTGTATTGGCAACATACTTCCCAGATATGGCATATAACCAACCTGGAACTTATGTTGGTGATGGTCCTGGAACAGCATTATACGGTGACTGCAATGATGACGGAAAGGTTACTTCAACCGACTACTCATTGTTGAAGAGATACGTTCTCAAACAAGTAAGTGAAAGTGCCATCAACTTGAAGAATGCCGATGTAAATGTTGACGGCAGAGTTAACTCAACAGACGTATCAATATTAAGAAGATACGTTATTAAAGAAATAAAAGAATTACCATATAAATAATTCAAATGAATGAAAAGGATCGGCTTATGCCGGTCCTTTTTTTATAAATAAAATTACTCATACTTCGCTTCTTTTGCAAATTCTTAATATATTCACGAAAAACCAATGATTTTTGTGCCGAAATATTGTATAATATATAATAATGTGTCCTTTTTTGAGAAAATGAGTTGCAGGAGTTTGCAATGTGCAAAGGAGCTGATGGTATGGCGGAGAAAAACAAAGTGGATGTCAGGATAGCAGGCAAGGATTATACGTTGGTTGGTGTTGAGTCCGAGGAGTATATACAGAAGGTGGCATTGTATATAGACAAAAAGATGAACGAAATCATGAGAATGAACAGCAAACTCAGTACTTCCATGGCGTCGGTGCTTACCGCTATTAATGTTGCCGACGATTATTTCAAGGCACATGAAAACGTTATCAGCTTGAGCAAGGAATTAAAGAGCGCAAAGGAAGAGATTGAAAGACTGAAAGGGGAAAACCAAAGGCTCGCCAATGAAAATGCCGTAATAAGCAATAAAAACACCCATTATCAATTGGAGCTGGCAAAGAGGGAAGCGGAATTGAATGAAGTGCGAAATGCGCTTGAAAAGTCGACCAGGGCCAGAATTTAGATATATTGGCTGCCGAAACAGCAAGGAAGCGTAAACAGCGCTTCTTTTACTTTTTTGAGGGTGGTGTCGGACCATGAGAATGATATTTATCTTCATAGACGGTTTTGGTATTGGAAAGGCGGATGCATCGGTGAACCCTCTGGCCAATCCCGAACTTGAAAATATAAATTATATACTTAATAAAGCTTACGTAATTCCTACGGACGCATGCCTTGATGTACCCGGCCTGCCTCAGAGTGCCACGGGCCAGACAACCATATTTACCGGTCAAAATGCGTCCAAAGTGCTGTCAAGACATTTGCACGGACAGCCTACAATTACACTGAAGAAGATAATAGCTTCCCGCAATCTTTTTAAAGAACTTATAAACAGAGGCTTTTCGGTGACAAATTCGAATGTTTACAGAACAGCCTATATCGATAAAATTAAAGACCCCAAGGAAAGAAAATATCGTCCTTCGGTCACAACGGTAATGACCCTCTCCTCAGGATTAAATCTTAGAACTGTGGAAGAATATATTTTGGGAGAGGGAGTGTATCATGATATTGTCGGAGAGGTTTTGAAAAATGAAGGTTATGTGGAGGAGCTAATTACTCCGGAGGAAGCGGCGCAAAGGCTTTATAATCTTAGCCGGAAATATGATTTTACGCTTTTTGAGTATTTTGTCACAGATATAGTAGGCCACAAGATGGAAATGGAGACGGCTATGGAAAAGCTAAAGATTCTTGATGCCTTTTTGGGTGAGCTTTTGCAGCTTTATGACGAGAATGAGGATATTATATTCATTACCAGTGACCATGGCAATGTTGAAGACTTGACGGTAAAGACCCATACGTTTAACAAGGTACCTACGGTTATTCTTGGGAAAAAGCTTAAGAATGTGGAGATAAAGATAGATTCGCTGACAGACATTATGCCTGCGGTATTAAATATTTTTGATTCAAAGGGAGAACTATGATAGGAGATTTTAAACCGGAATTGCTTGCCCCCTGCGGAGACTGGGATGCCTTTGTTGCAGCCGTTGAAAACGGTGCCGATGCGGTATACATGGGGGGCAAGCTGTTTAATGCAAGACAGTTTGCTTCAAATTTTGATGAAGAGAACTTTAAAGAAGCCGTACAATATGCCCATGCAAGGGATGTAAACGTATACCGGACCATGAATACCTTGATAGGCGACAGTGAGATAAAAGAAGCATTAAAAGCACTGGAGCAGTCGTACCTTGCGGGTATTGACGGGGTGATAGTCCAGGATATTGGTTTGGCAGGTTTAATAAAAAATCTGTTCCCCGACCTTCCGCTTCACGCAAGCACACAGATGACAATATATAACCTGGAAGGCGTAAGGCAGATGGAGGAGCTGGGATTTAAAAGGGTTGTGCTTGCAAGGGAATTGTCTTTGGAAGAAATAGAGCATATTGCCAAGAGCACCTCGCTGGAAATAGAGGTGTTTGTTCACGGGGCATTGTGTGTTTGTTATTCGGGACAGTGCCTTATGAGCAGTATTATTGGAGGAAGAAGCGGCAACCGCGGCAAATGTGCCCAGCCATGCAGGCTGCCGTACCGGCTTTTGGAATCCGGCAAGGAAAAAACTTTGTCCGGAAAGAAGACGGACAGGGGATATTTTTTAAGCCCCAAAGACCTTTGCTCAATTGAGATTTTGGACAAGCTTGTAAAGGCGGGCGTAAAATCGCTGAAAATTGAAGGCAGGATGAAAAGTCCGGAATATGTGGCAACTGTGGTCAGGGTATACAGAAAATATCTTGACAGGCTGTTGGAAGAGCCCGGCAGCTATGGTGCAGATATTGAAGAAAAGGACATAAAGGACCTTACCCAGATATTCAACCGGGGCGACTTCTCAAAAGGATACCTGGAAGGAAAAACGGGAAGGGATATGATGAGTTTTGAGAAGCCTAAAAACTGGGGAATATACTTGGGAGAAGTAATATCCTATGACAAGGCTTCGGAGAGTGTCAAAATAAAGCTTGAGGAGCCTTTAAGCATAGGAGACGGGATTGAGGTGTGGAACAATGAGGATGAAAGCCCGGGGACAATTGTAACCTCAATCCGGGTAAACGGAAAGACAGTGACGGAGGCAAATCCGCAGCAGGTGGCCGAAGTAAGAAGCATCAAAGGCAAAATAGGAAAAGGAAATAGAGTCTACAAGACATCGGATAAAAAGCTGAATACCTTTGCAAAAGAATCCTTCACAGGGAAATCGAAAAGAAAGATTCCCATTGAAGGAAGGCTCAGCATAACAAGCGGAAAGCCAGTGTCGATTATTGTAAAAGATTATGCGGGAAATGAGGTTGAGGTTAAATCCCAATATATCCCGGAGAAAGCATTGACAAGCCCCATTACCGAAGAAAGGGTAGTCCGGCAGGCGGCAAAAACCGGACAGACTCCTTTCGAGTTTAAAGTATTGTCCGCCGATGTTGGTGAGGGTTTGTCTGTGCCCATAAGTGAAATCAATACCCTTCGGCGCTCTGCATTAGAAGAGTTGGAAGCAAAGAGGTCCGACAGATATCCCCATAGAAAGCCGGGAAATTTGCAAGAAAAATCGGAAGATATGCTGCATTTCCCGGGAAATAGTCGAAACGGGGAAAAGGATTTAAAAATTTCGGCATGTTTTTACACAGATATTGACGGGCTGGAATATGAAAACCTTGGGGCAGACAGGATATACCTTCCTTTTGGCATGCTTCTTGGGAAAAAGAAAGAAAGGATTTTGCGCCTTAAAGAAAATGCAGAGCTGTTTGTTTTTATTCCTCCAATAACCAGGGGAAATTATGACGAACTGATAAAATCCCGGCTTGAGGATATTGTGGAAATGGGATTTGACGGGATTCTTTTGGGAAATCCCGGGGCGGTACAATATGCCAAAGCGTACGGGGAGCTTTGTGTAATGGGTGACTACTCTTTAAACGTATTTAACAGTTTTTCGGTAAAGGCCCTTATGGATATGGGGTTTGACGGAGCTACCATATCTTTGGAGCTCAATCTCAACCAGATAAAGGCGCTTGAGAAATTTCCGGAATTTACACAGGAAGTGCTGGTATACGGAAGAATACCCCTTATGACCAGCGAGTACTGCCCTGTGGGGAGCATAAAGGGTAATTTCGGTAAGAACTCCAAATGCAATATGGCTTGTAAGGACAAAAACTTTTACCTGGAGGACAGGATGAACATGAAATTTCCTGTGCTGTGCGACAGGATTGACTGTAGAAGTACGATTTTTAATGCAAAAGTATTGCTGCTTTCAGATACTGTTGATAGAATTAAAACATCGGGCGTTGACATGATACGGCTTAATTTTACCGATGAGAGCCCGAATGAGGTCAGAGATATAATAAGGATGCACAGTGATATTCTAAATGAAGGTTCCAAGGCTTTAGATTCTTATAAGGAATTGATTGACAAAATAAAGGACAGGGGTTTTACAAAGGGACATTTCCCAAGGGGTGTCTAGTGCAAAAAAAAGGTTTTGTTTGGAGGTAATTGAATGTCGGAAAATGTTGAGGTTTATGTGGAAATATGCAGGGAAGGAGCAATAATACCGAAGTATGCAAACCAATGGGATGCCGGTATGGATATTTATGCTGCCGAAGATGTAGTCATAAGACCCGGGGAAACGGTAATAATTCCGACAGGTCTTAAGATGGCTGTTCCCGAGGGCTATGAGATACAGGTTCGTCCCAGGAGCGGCATATCGTTAAACACGCCTCTGAGAATCCCAAATTCGCCGGGTACCATTGACAGCGGCTACAGGGATGAGATAGGGATAATCGTTACAAATGCGTCGGTACCGGCGTCCAATGAGCAAATTTCATCCGACCCGATTGAGTTTACTATCGGAAGCAAAGGTAATAAACAGGGTGTGTACAAGATTTGCAAGGGGGACAGAATTGCACAGATTGTTCTGCAGCGCGTCCCGCGAATTCAGTTTAAAGTAGTGGACTCGGTAAAGGAAATAGGTATTGACCGCGGAGGCGGATTCGGATCCACCGGAGTGAGGGAGTAATAAAAATAAAATAAAAAAGTTTGCAAAAAAGCTCAAAGACCAGGGGAAGTCTTTGAGCTTTTTGCAGTGTATGAGTTTTTAATTGTGCCGGGAGAACATAAAAAGATGGGATTTGTATGTTTCCCCCGACAATTGTGGGACTTGCGTAAATAAATTTGTTTTTCGTACTGGATATATTTTTGACTTACATAATATTATTCGGAAAAGAGCAATTGAAACTTAGGGTTTTTTCAAAACAATTTTGGGTGAAGTTTTGCTATTCATAAACGTTTGCATAATGTATATTGTAGGAATATCTAGTGTTTCTGCATTTTTTAAGCTATGTGTCTTTGTAAATTCACAACGGTCTTTACAATTAGAAATGATTGGCTTATAATATAAGTACGAACAAATGTTCGATGTAAGAAGGTGAAATTAAAATGAAGAGAGTAATTCTTCATTGCGATCTTAATAATTTCTATGCCAGTGTGGAATGCTTATACAATCCCGAGCTTCGCCAAAAGCCTGTTGCAGTGTGCGGCTCGGTGGAAGACAGGCATGGCATCGTGCTTGCCAAAAACGAACTGGCAAAGAAATACAATGTAAAGACGGGCGAGACCGTATGGGAGGCTAAAGGTAAATGTCCCGGGCTGGTTACGGTAAAAGCCAACCATCCTTTGTATTACAAATTTTCAAAATATGCCCGGCAAATTTACGAGTATTATACCGACAGAGTAGAGTCCTTTGGACTCGACGAGTGCTGGCTGGATGTCAGCGAAAGTACCTTGCTTTTTGGAGACGGAGTGAAAATTGCCAATGAGATAAGGGAGAGAATAAAAAGGGAGCTGGGGGTTACGGTTTCCATAGGAGTAAGCTATAATAAAATATTTGCAAAGCTTGGCTCCGATATGAAAAAGCCGGACGCGGTAACGGTTATTACCGAGGACAATTTTAAAGAGAAAATATGGGGACTTCCGGTGGAAGCTCTTCTCTATGTGGGAAATTCAACAAAAAGGAGACTTAACAATTTAGCTGTTTTTACCATTGGGGATTTGGCAAATTGCCATCCGGAGTTTCTTGTAAAGCAATTGGGAAAATGGGGATATACCCTGTGGAGCTTTGCAAACGGTTATGACACCGGTTCTGTTGCAAAGAATAATTGTGAAATGGCGATAAAGAGCATAGGTAATTCCCTCACTACTCCAAGGGACCTTATAAACAATGAAGACGTCCGGATCCTGATATATGTGCTCTCCGAAAGTGTGGGAGAAAGGCTTAGAAGTCACAATCTTAAAGGAAGGACAGTACAGATAAGCCTGAAGGATCCGGAGCTTCAGACCTTGGAGAGGCAGGGCAAGCTTGATTTTCATACCTTTATTACATCAGAAATTGCTCAAAAAGCATATGAAATATTTTTGAAGTCCTGGGATTGGTCACAGAATATAAGAGCTTTGGGGGTCAGAGTGACGGATTTGGTTGAGGCGGATACCTGTACGCAGATGTCGTTGTTTTTGGATGATGCCAAAAGACAAAAGCTTGAGATGATTGATGAATGTGTGGACAGAGTCAGGGAGAGATTCGGACATTATTCGGTGAAAAGGGGGATTTTGCTTCAAGACGAGAAGCTTAATGCCGATCCTGCTCATGAGAACGTCGTTTTTCCGGTAGGATATTCCAGAAGAAAGTAATCTGTCAAGGAAGTGGTATTCTGTGGGAAAGGTATTTGTGGATGCTATTGTGAAGTTTACAAAAGAAGGTAACAAGATTCCTCTGGAAATAGTATGGGACGACGGACGAAAGTTTCAGGTGGACAGGGTTCTGGATATAACAAAAGCGGCATCTTTAAAGGCGGGAGGAAGAGGAATAAGATACAAATGCAGAGTGAGGGGAAAAGAAATATACCTGTTTTTTGATGATGAAAAATGGTTTGTGGAAACCGAAAACAGATAAAAGTTTGAGGATATGGCAAAATAATATGGAGGAGGAAACAATCCAAAAGAGAATATAATGAGATAAGAAAATTTTTCTTAAGCAGAAAGATTTTTTTAAGCCGAGGTATCTAAAAAACAATACTTCAAACACTAAACAAAAAAGAACTGGGGTGGGCAGTTATTAATATAAATGGCAATATAGAATCATTAAAAGAATCGGTTTTGAAAGAAATAGAGGAGCTGTTTGAGATACAGGGCTCAAGGGATGAATTTCTGCCGTCGGGTCTTGCAGCCAAAATGGCAGAACTTACGGGAAAAATCAACCGTGAGATAGCGGTGCATATAAACAGAAAGGGAAACATAATTGATGTGAGTGTGGGAGACAGCAGCACGGTATCTCTTCCGGAAATGGAAGGAAGAAGGGACTTAGCCCATCTTTTGGGGATAAGATGCATCCATACCCATCCCAACGGTGAAGGAATGGTTTCCCTGGTGGATATAAACTCTTTGGTGAAAATGAGACTGGATGCCATGGTGGCAATCGGGGTGAAAAACGGACAGGTAACGGAAATATATGCGGCTTTGCCGGTGAGGGATGAAAATGGGAATTTGGGCAAATCCGCTGTATACGGACCCTTTGGCGAGGATGACAGAAGGATAAATCATCTGTGGGATGTGGTATTTGAGGCGGATAAGATTAAAAGTACGGCGGTGTACGTAAATGAAAATGATGATGAAAGGGCAATACTGGTTGGGATTGAGGCATCGTCAAAGGTCCTTGTGGGAGGCAGAAGCGAAGGAGAGCGGTCATTGGACGAGCTGGAAGAACTGGCCCGTACTGCCGGAGCGGTTGTTTTGGAGAAAATAATTCAGAGAAGGCCTGCCAAGGACCCTGCTTTTTTTATCGGAAGGGGAAAAGTGGAAGAGCTCTCCCTTATGTGCCAGGCTCTTGATGCCAACCTGATAATTTTCGACGATGAACTGTCGGGTGCCCAGGTAAGGAACATTGAAGAAGTGACGGGAATAAAGGTCATAGACAGGACCACTTTAATTCTCGACATATTTGCCAAAAGAGCCCGTTCCCGGGAAGGAAAGCTTCAGGTGGAGCTGGCGCAGCTAAAATACAGGGTGTCAAGGCTTATAGGTCTTGGAACTCAGCTTTCAAGGCTGGGAGGAGGTATAGGAACAAGAGGACCGGAGAGAAGAAGCTGGAGGTTGACAGAAGGCATATAAAGAAGAGAATAAGCTTTCTTGAGGCACAGCTCAAGGATGTGGAAAGGAGAAGGAATTCTCTTCGGGAAAGCCGGAAAAGAAATGCCATACCCACTATTGCGCTGGTGGGCTATACAAATGCAGGCAAATCCACCCTTATGAACAGATTGTGTGAAAGCGATGTCTTGGCAGAAAACAAGCTCTTTGCGACCCTTGACCCCACGACAAGAAGTTTTTCTCTTCCGGACGGAAGAGAAGTGCTTCTCATTGACACCGTAGGGTTTATAAGAAAGCTTCCCCATGATTTGGTGGAGGCGTTTAAATCAACCCTTGAGGAAGCAGTGTATGCGGATATGCTGATTCATGTGGTGGATGCTTCCAATGAAGAGGCGGAGGAGCAGGTAAAAGTCGTAAACAGCATTCTTGAGAGCCTGGGGACGGCAAACAAACCTGTTATCATGGCGCTAAACAAGATAGATATGGTAAAGGGTATGCCGAGACTTGCAATATTAAATCCAAAGGGAAGGATATTTGAAATATCTGCTACTACAGGAGAAGGAATTGATGATATGCTCCAGGGAATTGGAGAGATGCTGCCCGAGGACGAAAAAGAGGTAAGGCTTTTTATACCCTATAGCGACGGATGGGTCATATCCTATATCTATCAAAACGGAAAGGTACTTGAGCAAATTCACGGTGAATCGGGGACAGAGGTGAAAGCTTTGATTAAAAAGCGGAAATTAGAGCCTATTAAGACATATATGCGCTGAAAATACCGGGCTTGGGCCGGGAAATAAACTTTATAATTTCCTCACAGCTAGAATAAAGACTACCATTGAAGCATTATAATATATATATATATACTATGAAAATTTTTCTAAATATATAAGATTTATATATAAATTAAATCATGAAAGGGGTTTTTATCATGCTGATGAGGAACTTTGCAGGCGGAGTGGTGTTCTCGGGAGACAAAGTCCTTCTTCTTAAAAATGAGAAGGACGAATGGGTGCTCCCGAGAGGAATAATGCACGATGGAGAACTTTCGAGTGAAGCAGCAGTCAGAAAAATCAGAGAAGAATCCGGTATAGCCACCGAAATTGTATTCACAGCAGGACAAACAAATTACGAATTCTCATCTACAACGCATAAAAAACCCTTTTGCAACAAAACTACATGGTATATTATGAAATCCCTTAACGAAGAAAATAAAATAAAAAAGGGTAGCTCCAGATTCATGGACTTTGTTAGAGTTGACGAAGCCATGAATCTTATTAATTCGGGCCATGACAAGTCTCTAGTCAGCCTGTCATATAAAAAATACCGCGAATTTGAAAAGAACAAGGAAGAGGATAAAGAACAGAATATACAGTACGCTTTAAATTAAGAGCATAAATTGAAAACATAAATATGGGAAGCGAAAATATAACAACATAAAAAGTGAAGGGGTGAATGCCCCTTCACAAAAAGTTAAAATTTGAAAATATATTTACCTATTACGTGGTCGACGGGAATAGGTCCGACCATTCTGCTGTCATAACTGTTGTTTCTGTTGTCCCCCATTACGAAGACATGTCCTTCCGGCACGATTATTACGTCATCGGAAGTATAAAGCATGGGCTCCTTTATATAGGGCTCATCCAGAAGGGTCCCGTTTCTGTAAACCTTGCCGTCTTTAAATTCAAGTCTGTCACCGGCTTTGCCGATAACCCTCTTAATCCAAAAAATCTCATCCACATTTTTATTTAAATGATAGGAAATGGCATTGTACCTGAGACTGTCCAATATATCATCGGCAACGGAGCGAGGTCTGTCTATCCGTTTGTCTATGATTACAATGTCGCCGTAATCAGGCTCAAATCCCAATGTGTGAATCAGCTTGTTTACCAATACCCTGTCATTGTTATGCAAAGTGGACTCCATGGAAATTCCCTGGACCATGGTTGGCTGCAGAACAAAAATTGTAATCGAAAGGCCAAAAACAATGGCTAGAAGAATATGGCCAGTCCAGCTTAAAATTTCCTTAACAATTTTCATAATATATTCCTCCCCAACAGCATGTCGTCATTGCTATCATCTTGATAATATTATACCTCATTTTATGTGCATTTTTCTACTACTATCGAAAAACTATAGAGTAAGAGGCAATATAATGTTAAAATATAGGCAACAAAAAAATTTGAAAGTAAAATAATCAAAGCAAAAAGGTGGTTAATGTTGGATAAGGAATATAAAACAGTGCTAAACCATGCGGTGTATGAAATTGAAGAGAAGAAATCCAGATTTATAGCATCGGTCAAGCCGGTATCAACCGAAGAGGAAGCGGTGGAGTTTGTTGAAGAATTAAAATCAAAGTACTGGGATGCCACACATAATGTTTACGCCTACTATATTGGTGGAAAGAATATTATACAGAAGTTCAGCGATGACGGTGAACCTTCGGGGACTGCCGGACTTCCCGTGCTTGAAGTCATAAAGAAAATGGGGCTTCGGGACTTGGTAGTTGTTGTGACAAGGTATTTTGGAGGTACTTTGCTTGGCGCTGCGGGACTTATACGGGCATACGGCAAAAGTGCTTCAATGGGTATAGAAGCAGCCCAAATTGTGACAAAAAAGCTTTGCACACAGGTAAGTATAGTTCTGGAGTACACTTTGTTCGGGAAGGTTCAGAACATCCTTATTTCTGAAGGATTTACCATAAAAGATGTAATATATGAGCAGGATGTGGAGATAATAGTATTTGTTCCGAAAGATGATGTTGAAGCCTTTATTGATATGATAAATGAAGCAACAAATGCAAGAGCGATTGTCCAAAAAGGGGACAGCTGCTACATCACGCTGGACTCCCAAGGGAAAATTATAGTATAGATTGAGGAGGATGGGCTATGCTTGAGGAAAAAATGTTGGAGAAAAAAGTATGGGCCGTTGTAGGCGCCAGCGACAATCCCGAGAAATTTGGAAACAAGATTTATAAAAAGCTTAAATCAAAGGGATATAAAGTATATCCCGTAAATCCCAACTATGAAATTATTGATGGGGACAAGTGCTACAGTGATTTGTCATCTCTGCCGGAAGTGCCGGAGGTTATTGACATGGTGGTTGCGCCCAAGCATGGGATGAAGGTTATAGAGGAGGCTTCAAAGCTTGGGGTGCAAAATGTTTGGCTTCAGCCGGGGACCCACAGCAAAGAAATTATGGAGCTTATTGAGAGCAAGGGACTAAATGCTGTTCAAGCGTGTGTCCTCGTAGCATTGAGCTAATAAAAGAAATAACAAGATTTTAAATTCCTGTGGTTTAAATTATATAGGGCGGAAGATTTGAATTTCAAGGGGCTATTGAATATATATCGGAAAACTCGATATTAATAGCCTCAATTATTTTGCTTTGGGAATTTTGACAATTTGAATCGTGCCATTGATTTTCTTCGCAAAGGTGTATGGGAAGTGATATTATAAATTCGCTGCCTTTGTTTTCTTTGCTTTTTACCTTTATAACCCCATTATGAAGGGAAACGAAGGACTTTACAATGGAAAGACCTATGCCGCTTCCGTCAATTTCCGAGGTTAGATCGTTTTGCACCTGCCGATAACGTTCAAAAATGGCAGCCTGCATATTTTTAGGTATTCCGATGCCTGTATCTTTGACTTTAATGATGACGTTGTTGAACTTTTTGGCTACTTTTACGAAGATTTTTCCTCCGGGATTGGTAAATTTGACAGCATTGGATAAAAGATTTAGAATTATTCTTTCAATCTTGTCAACATCCACTGCGGTTATGATTTCCTCATCGAGGGTGTCGAACTCCAGGGACAAACCTTTTTGCTCCACATAGGGGATTACGGAGCTGGTTATATCTTCTACAAGATATACAATGTTGCAGTTTACCAGGTTTGTTTTAATGTAGCCCGAATCAATCCGGCTGATATCCAGAATATTGTTTATCAACCTTAAAAGCCTGTAGCAGTTTTGCTTTATTGTAATCAAGTGCCGGGTTGATTTTCTCCGGTCTTTTTCGTCAAGGGGATATTTTTGGCTGATAAGCTGTATGGCTCCAAGGATGACGCTTAAGGGAGTTTTCAACTCGTGGGACACATTATAGAAAAACTCCGATTTTTGACTGCTTGATCTTATAGTTTTTTCATAAAGTGAGGTAAGGTTTTGAATTATTTCATTTTTTTCTTCAAGCTCACGTTGATGCTGCGTTATTAAATTCTCAATATCTGCAGTATGCTGTGAAGTAAGATTGCCGGATTTCCTGTTGGCGTATACCATAACAGACATAATGGCGGCAATAATCAGTACCTCCATCATCAGGAGGAAAATGGTTTGATACAAAAGCAAGTCAAGTAAGGCGCAACTATCTGCAGGAGTTTGGCTGGTTAATCTGTACATGAATGAGATAAAACTAATGCCTGCAATAATCAAATGTGCAAACATTAAATATATTATAATTCTGGTATACATACCAAAATAAGGTTTACTGTTCATAGTATCAACCCTTGCCTTATAATATAAGTATACATACATAGAATAATATAGAGTTATATACATAAAATGTCATACCTATTTTATACAATAAAATCAAATATGTAAATACATTTTTGGGATTCATGACAAAAAAACTTGTAATTGAATCGGAAAATCTTTATAAAATGACCTTTTAATATTATAATTTATAAAGGACGGAATTGTATGCTCATATATAGCTATTCATTTTATATAAGTTTTATATATCGTTAAGGAGGTATTTTATGTCGGGGCATTCGAAATGGGCCAATATAAAGCATAAGAAGCAAAAAACAGATGCTCAGAAAGGGAAAATGTTTACAAAGCTCGGAAGGGAAATAGCCATAGTTGTAAAACAAGGCGGGCCGGATCCGGAGTCAAATTCAAAGCTGAAAGATGTTATTGCAAAGGCGAAAGCTGCCAATATGCCCAATGACACCATCATGAGGAGTATAAAAAAGGCGGCGGGAGAAATTGATTCAACCAATTATGAAGAGGTTGTATATGAAGGCTATGGCCCTGGTGGCGTGGCTGTTATTGTTGAAGCCATGACGGATAACAGAAACAGGACAGCAGGTGAAGTAAGGCATTTGTTTGACAAATTCGGGGGCAATCTCGGCACAACGGGCTGTGTGTCCTTTATGTTCGACAAGAAAGGTGTAATACTGATTGAAAAGAGTGACAAAACCAATGAAGACGATCTTATGATGAAAGCCTTGGACCTTGGAGCGGAGGACTTTACCACTGAGGATGAGTATTTCGAAATAATTACTGCACCGGAAGATTTCTCAAAAGTGAGGGAAGGCCTCGAACAAGAAGGTTATGAGTTCGTTGAAGCTGAAGTTGAAATGGTTCCCCAGACCATGACCGCACTCACCGATCCGAAGCATATTGAATTTATGAATAAGCTGATTGAAAACCTTGAGGATTTGGATGATGTCCAGAATGTTTATCATAATTGGGATGGAGAAGAGTAGAGATTTCAAAGCGTAAATGACAAAACACCTTCCTGTATCAATGAGAAATACAGGAAGGTGTTTTATTTGTGATTATAAAAAATTATTTTGCAAAAAAAGGCTTGGTTGTAGGGTTTAAGGCTTTTTAAGAATATAAGTTTCAAAGTTAATTTCCCATAAGTATTAACAAGATAAAAATTTTTTGATATTATTATATGCGTTGAGGAAGGGAGAGGATAAGTTTGAGCAATATGGTTTACGATATTCTTGAGAATCAGATAAAGAATGAGATCGACAAGAGTATTGAGAAGTTTGGAGTTAAAACATATGATGTTTCCGTTGATGCAGACAAGTGTCTGAGTATTAAAGTTGTTCTTGTTTCGGATGAAGTGGAAATTAAAAATATAAGCTAAGTAGGTAGATTTTTAACTATCACGAGGGAATAATTGAAAAACCGGGTGCCTGTTTAAAAAAGTTTAAGGCACCCGGTTTTTTTAGGTTTAGGCTTTGTCCTCAACGCGGGCCGATTCTCTAAACAGCAAGCTTATGCTGTAAAGTCCGGCAATACCTACTATAGTATATATGGTTCTTGAAATAAGTGAGTTTACACCGAACAAATCTGCCACAAGGTTGTAGTTAAACAGTCCTACTAAAAGCCAGTTTAGCGCTCCGATTATAACTACAACCAGAGCCACTCTATCCAAAGGTGTCCTATCCATAATTACAACTCCTTTTTCGAATTAAACTTTTTATTAAATTTTTTATATCTGTATTATTACCGTCGAAAAATTAAAAATTCATAGCAAAATATGAATTGGAAGAAAAGTAAAAAAAAAGAAAAAATTATCTCAGAAAGTCCAGTACACACTGGGATAATATTTCCATTCCAATGCTTATGCAGCTCTCATCCAGCTTGAATCTGGCGGAGTGAAGGTTTTCGAAGCTTTCATCGCAAGGATTGCCGCAGCCCAGATTGAAAATGGCTCCGGGAACTTTTAAAGCATAATAGGAAAAATCTTCCGCAAGCATGGAAGGCTCAGGATTTTCCTTCACATTGCCTTCTCCGATAATTTTTTTCGAAGCATTCGCAATAAGCTTTGCAATTTCTCCATTATTTATGACCGGAGGATAGCCAAGATTGTAGTCAAAAGAAAAATCTGCTCCCTCTAAGGATGTTAATGAGGCAACTACAGAGTGCATTTTATTGTATATCTTATTGTGGGTTTCCCGGTCGAAAGCCCTGACGGTACCTTTGATAACAGCCTGTGAAGGAATGACATTATAGGTATTGCCTGCTTCAAAGGATGTTACGGACAGGACGGCACTTTCAAAGGGACTTATGGTTTTTGGAATAATGGAGGAAAACATGTTTATAATACTAACACCTATGGATATCGGGTTTACGGATTTATTAGGCTGGGCTGCATGACCGCCCTTGCCGTAGATAGCTATGTCAAATTCGGCAGGTGAAGCCATTACCGGTCCTGTACCGATTGAAATCTCTCCTGATTTTAAAAGCGGAGAAACATGAAGAGCAATTATAGCATCGGCGGAAGGATTTTCGAGTACACCTTCATCAATCATTAAAGCAGCTCCACCAAGCCCTTCTTCTGCGGGCTGGAAAATAAATTTGACATTGCCGGATATTTTGTCCCTAAAGCCTGAAAGTATCTTTGCCGCTCCCAATGCTATGGCTGTATGGGCATCATGGCCGCAGGCATGCATGACGTTTTTGATTTGGGATGCGTACTCAAAATCATTTTCCTCGGCTATGGGCAGTGCATCCATGTCGGCCCTTATTGCAATTGTCTTGCCGGGATTTTTGCCTTCCAGGACACCGACAACTCCGGTTTTGGCGATGTTTGTATAAACTTTGAAACCAAGATTTTTTAAAAAGTCCGATACAATGGCAGAGGTTCTGCACTCGTGAAATCCCAGCTCGGGATTTCGGTGAATATCCCTTCTTATAGAAATTATTTCATTAATTAAAGTGGATGATGTTCTTTTAATTTCATCAGTATACATTTTAATCACCTGAATTTTAATATATATCATTTTTCGGGCAGGTGCAAGCGTGAAAATATTGAGAATACTTGACATTTAAAGATATGGTCAATAAAAGCTTAAGGGGCATAAGGCCCCTTTGCTTTTTGGTCAGGTGTATACTGTGACTTTTTTAACAGCTTGTTTTGGCACTTTCTCTTCAAAGAAAGCGCAATCAGGGGAGGCTGAATCTGAGTTTTTGGTGACACTATCAAGCGTACACTTGCCATCCTGCTGGTGAACGCAATTTGACGAACAGTTGATAGTTGTCATGATATCACTCCCGTTAGAAAGAGTATTGCTAAGTCGGTTGCAATCAATAAAACAGGTTTGTTAATATTGTGCCCATAAAAGTATTAATTATTAATGCTTAAAATAAAATCCGCACCTTTTTAAAAAGGTGCGGTCTATCTAAATAACCGCCGGTTTTTTTATTTACCGGCAGTTAGTAGCGAAGAATCCGGCAAAAAAGCGAGTAATTGTTAACAATATATTTTACGCTATGTTTGTCTGAAATAGTATATAATTTTATGTAAGATCGATAATAATTTAAGCTATTTTATATTTATGAAAATTAAAAATCAATTGTGATATCTTTTTATTATAATTTTATGTTGTGTATGTAAAAGAATTTTTAAGGAATAATAAAACAGGTGAGGTTATGAATTTCATAAATGTGCCCAACATACCCGAAAGAAGAGTCCGGCTTGCCATGGTGGACGGAAGAATCAGCCCGTCTTTGGAGGCAGGATTTTGCAAGATGGGTATTGAGCTGATTAAGACAGAGCCCCATTTGGCACTTTACCCGGCCATTTCCTTTCATCCCGATGCAGTATTTCATCATTTGGGAGAAAGAAGGATTGTGTATGCTCCCGGAGCATCTGAAAAAGTTCTTCGTGCACTTTTAGACCGGGGATTTTTGCTTGTAAAGGGGGAGACGGAGCTTTATTCGAAGTATCCCGGCAGTGTCCGCTATAATGCAGCCAGAGTTGGAAATCTTGTGTTCCATAACACAAAATATACCGATAAAGTTCTTAAGGAAAACTTTTTCAAAATGGACATAGAACTGGTACATATCAACCAGGGGTATGCCAAATGCGCAATATCTGTTGTAGACGAAAATTCCATAATAACCATGGACAGGGGAATTGCGAAAGCGGCTGAGAAAAAAGGTGTTGACGTGCTGGTTGTGGAAGAGGATAAAATATTGCTTCCTGGATTTGAAAACGGATTCATAGGAGGATGTACAGGCCTTATTGACAAGGGAAAGTGGGCTGTTTCGGGCGATGTGCGAAAGCTTAAATCCTATAAAATTATAGAGGATTTTCTTTTGAAAAAAGGTGTTGAGGCAGTATCTTTGGCGGATGAATCTGTAGTGGACATAGGTACGATAATACCGCTTCTTACGGATTAAAACAGCATGAATTTAGGCTAAGACCTTTTAGTTCCTTTTGTAACTTACTATATTTATCTGCATATAATATACTATAAAAATATGTATGAATGTTTGGGTAATAATATGACAGGTTGCAATTTGATAATAAAGTGCCAAAATTCAAGAAAATTATCCCATAGATTGTATATATTGCTTGCTGCATACAACAAATTGCTAAGACATATACTACGTTTGAAGGGATGTGAAGTTGATGCAGTTTCTTTGTATTGGGGTTAATGACGATGCTGACAGTTTGAAAAACTGTTTGATAAATGAACTATCCCGAAATAATAAAAAGAACAGAAATTACCTGGTGAGAGATGTTGTCGAATCGGAAGGCTCAACTTCAGTTATCTGTAGTTTGGCAGATGACGATGCTCCTTCGGACATGAATTCTCATTTATATAGGGAATTGGTTTTTAATGTTTCCAATGCTTTGGCGAGTTTTATCATTGATAAGTATGAAGAAAAGTTGATATACAGAATAATAAACAGCAATTATTGTTATTTTACCCAGGTAGAGAGGAAAGAAATACAAAGGCTTGCTCTTGCAATAATAAAAAATGAGGATAGAAATCTATTAAACAGTTTTTTTCAGATTCGAAGGAAGAATATTATAATAAAAAGATTACTGGAGTATTTTGAAACTTCAAACAGTGTCATACTGGACGGTTTTGTAAATTTTCGCCTGAAGGATTATATGAAGGACCTTGAAGAAATAGTAGAGAAAGCAGTGGATGATTTCCTCATGGAAAGGGAATACCGGGAGTTTATCATGCTTTTGAGATATTTTGTTGACAGACAGGAACCCAAATTCAATGTTGTCCACATTATTGTGAGTTATGACAATAAATATGTACTGCTTGATGAGAACAAACATGAAATCACAAATGATTGCCTTCAGGAATTTATGAACGACATACCCGAAGGAGAAGTGAATTATGATGACCTCCTTGTAAGTTCCCTTATCACCATGGCACCAAGAAAGCTTGTTATACATGGCGCCAAATCCTTTAGAAACAAGGAGCTTCTTGAAACGATAAAAAATGTTTTCTGGGGTAAGGTTGTCATATGCTCCGAATGCGAATTGTGCATGGTGAATATGGTAAGAAGTGAAAATAAAAGTCAAATCTAAACTTTAACCGCATTGAAATGGGCCGAACAGGCCCACTTTTTGATATAAAATTACAAAAAAACAGAAATGGTACAAATTTTCTTCAAAATTTTTCTCCATACATATTGACAATATATGAACAAATGATACAATATATTGTATAATGCAATATGATGTATATAAGCAATTCTTTCCGGGCATAATTGGAAAGAGGCATATATTTTATTTTGAATGCTTTTAAGAAGGGTTACAAAAAACTAACCTTTGCAGTAACTTTTAAACAATTAATATAATTTTTCTTCCTACTAATGATTAAAGAATATTAGGTACCAAGGATTAAGAAGCTTAAAAGCAAAAGATAACAAGTGAAAAAAACTAAAGAAAAATATCCGGGAAAAAAGAGAGTAGATTTACTCTCTTTTCCCTGTTTTAGGGGAAATAATTTTCATAATAAATATTTTTAGGACTGTCTTTAAGACTTAGAGAGCCTTTCTTAATGTACCTCATTGATAAGGAAGGTTTATCCTCATTGTAATGGAAGATAGTTTTGTGGTAAAATTGATTTTAATACAAGAGGAAAATTTGTACTCGTAAGTAGCATGAGTTTTCGAAGTTTATGGAGGTATAAACTTGAGGGTAGTTGGATTTGTAGGGCCAAGCGGAACCGGAAAAAGCCATAGGGCTGTATGGGTTGCCCGGGAATGGGGAATAGATTTTATTATTGATGATGGTCTTCTTATAAGAGGTGCACAGATTATCGCGGGTACTTCAGCCAAAAAGGAGAAAACAAAAATAGGCTCCATCAAGTGTGCCCTGTTTACAGATGACGAGCATGCAAATGACGTAAAGACGGCTATAAGGCAATACAATCCGGAGGGAATACTTATTCTCGGCACATCGGACGGTATGGTTGAAGCCATAGCAAAGCGTCTGGAGCTTCCGGAGATTTGCGAAAAGGTTTATATACACCAGGTGGCAACGGAGTTTGAGATAAAGCAGGCGCTTACCACAAGAAAGGAACAGGGAAAGCATGTTATTCCGGTACCTACTTTTGAGATAAAAAAAGACTTTTCGGGTTACTTTCTCGACCCTTTGCAGATATTTAGAAGGAAGGGTAAGGGAAGATTTCAGCTTATTGGCGAGAAATCCGTAGTCAGGCCGACTTTCAGCTACCTTGGCAACTACACTATTTCCGACTATACGATATACCAGATAGTGGATTATGTTACCTCAAATATTGAAGGGGTAAATAAAATATCAAGGTTTCGGGTGGAGAATCACCCGGAAGGCATATATATTGAAATGGACCTTGTGCTGGTGTATGGCTGCCAAATAAAGCCTCTTTTAAGGAATATCCAGCAAAAGGTGATTGACGAGGTTGAAAAGCTTACGGCCCTCAATATCGAATGCCTTAATATTACGGCAAAAAGCCTTGTTTTGGAATCCAACAAGGCTTTGGAAGCAAGAAGGAGCGATCTTGCTACTTGAGGCTGGAAAAGCCCACCAGCTTTTGAATGCTTCTTGGCAGAGCGTCCTTTGAATTGCCCCAGGGGGCATCATTATTGCGGTAGTCAAACTTTTTGGTAAACCAGTTTACTTCCTGCTGAATACGTTCCATGTTTTCTATCTGCATGGAAAGCAGATTGTCTACAAATATGGCGGTCTCTTTCGGACCAAGATACTTTTGTGTGCCTTCAAGAAGAGCTTTAAGGTGCTTTAAGCAAAATCCCTTTCGGCTATGAAAAAGGTCTTTGAAGTCACTTTCTTTAAAATAAAGATATAGAATTACATCTATGTACCTGTCCATTGTTCTGTTGATTCGTGTGCAAACGGTACAGGAGTTCTCAAGATTTTCAAGATGAGCAATCAATTCATCCACAAATTTGCGGGTCTCGGTTTGCTTTGAAGAAAGCTTGCCCGACAGATTTTTTATAAAAGAGACATCGGCATCTTTCTGAAGGTGCTCTTTTTTGGCTTCATAGCTTTTTTTGAGCCGTAAGTTTTGCTCCACCATGTGGGTGTCAACAATGAGCCCAAGCCCCAAACGGTTTGCCTGGCTGTTGTATAGAAGCTCAAAATGTCTTTTGCAAAAGCCGTTTTCATTTGTCTCCATTCTTCCTTCAGGCTCCATCAGGAAAGGTCCCAGTACATATTCGATGTTTTCGTCTTCCAGCTTTTTTTCCAGCACACACATGGGACATTCACAATCGGTGCTAAATGCATCGGTTACAGGTATTGTGTAAATTTTCTCTTTCATGGCATTTTCCTTTCAAAATTTAATGCAAACATATCACTTATATTTATTTAAATTATAACAGAAAAACAGGGTATTATATATAAGTGACGCAAAAATTATAAGTAACACAAAAAAATATTTAAGAAAATATTCAAGGTACGGTGAGGATATGGAATACAAAGGATATAAAATTGAGCAAGAGAATAACAAGGTCATTGTTGAGAAAGTAGCGGATTTTGACCCTGTCCATGTATTCGACTGCGGACAGTGTTTCAGGTGGATAAAACAACCGGACGGAAGTTATACGGGGGTTGCATATGACAGGGCTGTAAACGTAAAGTACCGGAACGGAGTTTTGGAATTGTCAAACGCCGATATAAAGGATTTTAAGAATATATGGTTTGACTATTTTGACCTCGGAAGAGACTATTCGCATATTAAAGAGAAAGTAATGAAAGATGAGATAATGAAGGAAGCGGTAGAGTTTGGCTCAGGGATAAGACTTCTTAGGCAGAGTATATGGGAAACCCTGGTATCTTTTATCATCTCTGCCAACAACAGGATACCCAGGATAATGAAAACCGTGAATGAAATATCCCGGCTTTATGGCCGTGAAACAGAAATGGACGGCGAAAAGTATTATGCATTTCCCACTGTTGAGGAACTTTCCCGTGCGGCTTTGGAAGAGTTGGAGCGTACCGGAGCGGGATTTAGATGCAAATACATAATGAGTGCCGCAAAGATGGTTAACGAGGGAATAATAAGCCTTGAGGCCGTTTGCTCAATGGATACCGCTGAGGCAAGAAACCATCTTATGAAATTTCAGGGAGTCGGCCCTAAGGTTGCAGACTGTACGCTGTTGTACAGCGGCACAAAATACGATGTGTTTCCCACCGACGTGTGGGTAAAAAGAGTGATGGAGGAGCTGTATTTTAAAAGGGAAGCGAGCTTTAGCGAAATACAGGAATTTGCCCGTGATTATTTTGGTGAATATGCGGGATTTGCCCAGCAGTATCTTTTTTATTATGCACGAGAAAACAGAATTGGTGCAAAATAGCAACGGGGATTATTTTGCGCGCACAAATTGTAAAACTAATTATAATTTTGATTTATTAAGCATTTGATAGTTTGATTACAATATCCTCGACTCAGTAGCTTTAAATGTGTATTGCATTGTTTGTTTTTTTTATTGGTCAATGTTATAATAGATTTGCAAGCGAGAAGTTAAAAACTAATAGCCTGAAATGTGCGGAGTATCCTATAGTTTTGAACCTACAGTTGACATAAGGGAGTTTGGAGTTTGAAAGCAGGAAGTCAGGCCGCAAGCTAATCCCGACACATGTCATTAAGATATGTGCAACGGCAGCGGAAGGCTGAGGCTTTCAACAGGACACCCACCTAGCTTGGGCTAGGTGTCAAAATATAGGGGAACGGCATTTTGGGTATAAATATGATAAAGGGTCTCAGGTTTTCCTGAGACCCTTTATCATATCCAGTATTTGTTTTTACATAATAGATTTTCCCGGGATTATGGCATCAATTATACCGTAAACCAATGCTCCTATTACAGCGCCAAGCAGAGTAACGCTGTATCCTGCGACGAAAAACTGAGTGATATATATTATTACGGCTGCAAGTATAAAGCCGGTAATTCCCCTTCCGAATGGAGTGGCATTTACACCGAGGAATTTTACAGCAACAAAGTCAAGCGCTGCAAGAACAATCGCACCTAAAATAAGCGGCCAGAAACCTGATATTGAAAAGCCCGGGGTTAAAGCTGCTGTGACTGCAAGCACAACTGCTCCCACTACCAGCCTTATGAGGAAATGGATTAGGCCAACACCCTCTGCCCTGGCATCGTTAAAGTTTGCCATCAGTTCACTTCCTTGTACAATTAATATTGTATTAAATCAGTGACCGAAGCCACTGTTCGACCCATTAAAATTCATTGTTAACATAACACTTCAAACTTCATTCTTTTCTAAACATCAAGCACATCATCC
>Ga0116167_1001119_pt1 | contig 25132 bp, 24 predicted proteins | sample AD_JPNMR3_MetaG_FD_89794 | JGI IMG/M metagenome (GOLD analysis project Ga0116167, IMG submission 89794) | Active sludge microbial communities of municipal wastewater-treating anaerobic digesters from Japan - AD_JPNMR3_MetaG | ecosystem: Engineered > Bioreactor > Anaerobic > Digestate | place...
AAGACACCTGGTAATTGCACTGGTCAGTGTTGTCTTACCATGGTCTATATGTCCTATGGTGCCTATGTTCACATGGGGTTTGGTTCTTTCAAACTTTTTCTTAGCCATAGAGGACCTCCGTTTGTATTTTTTCTCTATCTTTTATTATATTTTCAAAAATATTCTGTGGAACAGGGGCATAATGGAAAAACTCCATTGTGTGGTTTCCCCTTCCCTGGGTTATTGAACGTATATTTGTAGTATACCCGAACATCTCTTCAAGGGGAACATATGCAGTGATGGATTTGTATCCGTTTCTATCCCCTATTTCAGCGATCTTGCCCCTTCTTGAGGAAAGGTCCCCTACCACTGAACCTAAAAATTCATTGGGGGTGTTAACGTCTACCTTCATAACAGGCTCAAGGAGTATAGGGTTAGATTTTTTAATGCCCTCTTTAACAGCAATAGACCCTGCAAGCTTAAAGGCGAGTTCTGATGAATCTACCTCATGGTATGAGCCATCAAGGAGTTCAACCTTTATGTCTATTACCGGGTATCCAAGGACAACACCCTTTTCAAGGGCCTCCCTTATCCCTGCCTCCACACTGGATATGTATTCCTTTGGTATTGCACCGCCTATTATCTTGTTCTCAAATATAAATCCCGTGCCTTCTGTGGGTGTTATATTTATTACCACATGGCCGTATTGACCCTTGCCACCAGACTGTTTTATGTATTTTCCCACTGCCTGGGAGCTTTTTGTTATTGTCTCTCTGTAGGCAACCTGAGGAGGAGAAGAGATCATCTCCAGATTGTGTTCTCTTTTTGCCCTGTTCATAACTATATCAAGATGTAGTTCTCCCATGCCCGATAATATTACTTCACCTGTCTCACTATCGAGCCTGACGTTCAAAGAAGGGTCTTCAACAGTATACCTGTTAAATACAAGCCACATCTTTTTCAGGTCGTCTTTCTTTTTCGGGGCTATAGCACATGAAAGGACAGGCTGGGGGACCTCTATGTTTTCATATAGGATATCCTGTCCCACCTGACAAAGGGTATCCCCTGTTGTTACGCCCTTCAATCCCACAACAGCACATATATCACCGGATTCTACATGCCTTATCTCTTCCCTTTTGTTTGCATGGAGCCTCAGAACCCTTCCAATCCTCTCTGTCTTATCCTTTGAGCTGTTCAATACAGAATCACCTGTATTTAATGAACCAGAATAAATCCTTATATAGCTTAGGTGACCCACAAATGGGTCATTCATAATCTTAAACACAAGTCCACTGAAGGGCTCGTCTTTAGTGCCTTTCAGGAAACCTTCATTTCCGTCAGATGTCCAGAATTTATAAGGGGATATATCAGCCGGTGAAGGGAGGTAATCTACCAATGCATCAAGGAGGGCCTGTATTCCCTTGTTTTTGAATGCAGAACCACACAATACAGGGATTATCTTGCCTTCCAGTGTCCCCTTTCTTATGACAGATTTAATCTCATCTTCATCTATACATAGGCCCTCAAGATAGCTCTCCATAAGACCATCATCAATCTCTGAGAGCTTTTCAAGCATAGCCTCTCTTGCCTGATTATATCTTTCTTTTAGTCCATCGGGGATTTCATTTACCACAGAATATGTAACGCCAAGCCTGTCTTTATCGTATATGACTGTCTCGCCTTTTATCACATCCACAAAACCTATAAAATCATCCCCGTTTTTTACAGGTATCTGGAGCATCAATGGGTTTGCCTTTAACATCTCCTCCATCATCTCAACGCATCTAAAGAAATCTGCCCCAGGTCTGTCCATCTTGTTTACAAATGCTATTCTCGGGACATTATATCTATCTGCCTGTCTCCATACTGTCTCTGACTGTGGCTCAACTCCTTCAACAGCAGAGAATAGTGCAACAGCACCGTCCAAAACCCTCAACGACCTTCCCACCTCAAGGGTAAAATCTATGTGTCCCGGGGTATCTATGATATTTATCCTGTGGTCTCTCCAGAAACAGGTTGTAGCGGCAGCAGTAATGGTTATGCCCCTTTCTTTCTCCTCTTCCATCCAGTCCATTGTTGCAGCGCCGTCATCTACCTCACCAATCCTGTTATTGACGCCTGTATAAAAAAGAATCCGCTCAGTGGCAGTTGTCTTGCCTGCATCTATATGAGCCATTATCCCTACATTTCTAATGCTTTTATTCATCCTGTTATTACCACCTGTAATGGGCAAAGGCCTTGTTTGCCTCGGCCATCTTATGGGTATCCTCTCTCTTTTTAACTGCACCGCCTTTGTTATTATAGGCGTCAAGTATCTCGCCGGCAAGCCTTTCTATCATGGTCTTTTCTGACCTCTCCCTTGAATATCTTATGAGCCACCTTATGGAGAGTGATAACTTTCTATTCAGCCTCACCTCTACAGGAACCTGATATGTTGCACCGCCAACCCTTCTTGCCTTAACCTCAAGTTCAGGTTTTATATTATCCATAGCCTTGTGAAAGACCTTTAGGGGGTCTTCTTTTTGCCTGCTTTCTATAAGATCAAAGGCACCATACACTATCTTCCTTGCTATGCTCTTTTTTCCATCCCACATAATACAATTTATCAAACGAGAAACCAGTAGGTCGTTGTATTTTGAATCAGGAAGTTTTTCTCTCTTTGATATATGTCCTTTTCTCAGCATCCTTAATACTCCTTACTGTTTCGGTCTCTTTGCACCGTATTTTGACCTGCTCTTCTTCCTGTTTGCTACTCCGCTGGCATCGAGGGAGCCCCTGATTATGTGGTATCTGACACCGGGCAGGTCTTTTACCCTGCCGCCCCTTATTAAAACTACAGAGTGTTCCTGCAGATTATGACCAATGCCAGGGACATATGTTGTAACCTCTATCCCGTTTGTCAATCTCACACGGGCAACCTTACGTAAAGCTGAGTTTGGTTTCTTCGGTGTAGTTGTATACACCCTCACACAGACCCCTCTTTTTTGAGGACAATTTGTAAGGGCCGGTAAGGAACTCTTCTTTTTGACAATCTCTCTCCCCTGCCTGACCAATTGGTTAATAGTAGGCATTAAATACCTCCAAAAAAAATAATCCCCTACAATTTTAAAGGGATATGTTATAAGCCAACTCTATCGGCGAAAAACTTCGGTATATTAAACGATTTTACTGTTTTATGTCAAGAGATTTTTGAATCTCAGACCATGTTTTATCCAAATCAGGACATTTGAAAAAATTTAAATTGAAACTGCATCTTTTGAATAGAAAAATCTTGACAACATGAGGGATATATAATAATTTTCACAATCAATCTAAATTTAGGAAAATTTAGCAGTCTTATTGAATTTAACTTTAAAGCTAAAAGCTAAAGAAAAGCTAAAGGAGGTAAGCCAGATGTCAAATGATACAAAGGTATTTGGTATGTCTGCTGAAGCAGGCAGGTGGGTATTTGTTTTTCTGGGTTTGATTGTGAACATGTGTCTCGGTGCAGTCTATGCCTACAGCGTATTCAAGAAACCCCTGGAAGAGCTTTTTAAGATAGGGGCAACCCAGGGAGGTCTGCCTTATATGATCTTCCTTGCCATGTTTGCCCTTTTTACTTTCTTTGCAGGCAGATTTATAGATAAATACGGGCCGAGAAAGGTTATGATGATAGGGGGCATTGTGGTTGGTATTGGATGGATGCTGACATACTTTGCCTCTAATATTACCATGGTTGTCATTACATATGGCGTGATAGGTGGTGCTGGAGTTGGTATTGTGTATGGTGGTCCTGTTTCTGTTGCAACAAAATGGTTCCCCGACAAAAAAGGGCTTGCTGTTGGACTTGCCCTGCTTGGTTTTGGTGCCTCTGCCTTTGTCACAGCACCCGTTGCAAAAACACTTATACTGAAATATGGACCCCTTGCTGCATTCGGTATTATGGGCATTGCATTCTTAATAGTTACTGTTATGCTTTCCATGCCCATGAAATTCCCCCCTGCAGGTTATAAACCAAAAGGCTGGACACCTCCGTCAACAGCAGCTGGTGGAAAATCATTAACCACTGGAATGATGCTCAAGACATCGAGTTTTTATGGTCTGTGGTTGTGCTATATCCTCGGTGCTACAGCAGGACTTATGGCAATAGGTATCTCTGCAGCAGTGGGCCGTGAGGTAATTGGGCTCGATGTATCTACAGCAGCGACACTCGTTATGGTCTTTGCTATATTCAATGGCATAGGAAGACCCATCTTCGGTGCATTAACAGATAAGATAACGCCAAGGTGGTCTGCGGTCATTTCATTTATAATAATATTCGTTGCATCTGCCATGATGCTTGCAGCAGGTAAGGGTTCGGTAGGGCTTTATGCAGTGGCATTCTGCGGTTTCTGGCTGTGTCTTGGTGGATGGCTTGCAATAGGCCCTGCTGCTACAGCAAGCTTCTTTGGACTTGAAGGCTATGCCCAGAAATATGGTGTTGTTTTCAGCGCCTACGGTCTCGGCGCAATCATAGGTGGTATAATATCAGGTAGTGCCAAAGATGCATTTGGAAGCTATACCATTTCATTCTACCCCACTGCAGGCATGGCTATACTCGGTATAATAATAGCAATGATTCTTTTAAGGCCACCTAAAAAATCTTAAACTGAACTTGAAATTAATAATACAAAAAAGGACGGTTATCCAACCGTCCTTTTTTATGCAGAAAAAAACGCAGGCTGTAGTCTATAGGCTAAAAACCATACATAGACTTGAGGTTTTTTAAAGGCCTCAATGTTTAAATAACCTCTGTCCTGTAAAGACCATGGTCACATTGGATTCATTGCAGGCCTCTATGACCTCGTAGTCACGCTCTGAGCCCCCGGGCTGGATAACTGCTGTGGCACCTTCTTTTATGGCAGCATCAACACCGTCCCTGAACGGGAAAAATCCATCGGATACCACAACCGAACCAATAAGACCTGCCTTCTGCTGCCTTGTATATTCTTCGATTGCTTTTAAGTCTTCTATGTTTCTTTTACCCTTTTCTGCCTCAAGCTTGAATACTGCATATGGGACACCGTATTTCTTGAATATCTCAAGGTCTGTGAATTTTTTATATGCCTTGAATATGGCAATCTCCACGACACCTACCCTATCCTGTTCCCCTGTGCCTATGGCAACCGTGGCCTCATCCTTGACAAATAAGGCTGAGTTGGAGCTTACCCCTGACTCTACATACCAGCCGAAAAGCATATCCTCGTATTCTTTTTCAGTAGGTAACCTTTTTATTCTATAGGTCTCACCTTTATAAACTGCCTCTGCAGGCTTTAGATCTTCTTTGGATTTTATCCTGAAGGGCTGGGATTCCTGGAGTATTATACCACCGTCCATAAGGGATTTTATATCTATGTGCCTTGCATATCTAAAATCCCTTAACCTGTTTATCCCCTCTATCTTGAGGAGTCTTAAGTTTTTCCACTTTTTAAGGACATCTATTGCCCTGCCTTCAAATTCAGGCGCACATACAACCTCGAAATAGTAAGGGACCATCTCTTTTGCTGTAGCTTCATCCAGTGTCCTGGTAAATACAACACATCCCCCGAAGGCAGCAATGCGGTCACAGGAAAATGCCTTTATGAAAGCCTCTGCACTTGTTGAGCCGTATGCAACCCCTGATGGATTGTTGTGTTTCATAATGGCGCATGCAGGCTTTTTATCGAGGTATTTAAGTATGTTCAGGGCATTGTCCACATCAGTTAAGTTTATCTTACCAGGATGCTTTCCCACCTGTAACATATCATTTTCTGTAATCCTGCTTGTCAACCCCTCTTTGAAATCAAAGAACCTCACATCGCCAAGCGTTATATTGCCGTTTATAAGCTCATACATGGCAGCAGGCTGGTCAGGGTTCTCTCCGTATCTTAACCCCCTCTCCACATTACACCCCTCATCAGCGTCATATATGCTCCATACCTTTTTTTTGTAAATGAGTATTTGACCCCCCATGTCAATCTTTATTGTATCGGGAAACCTGTCTTTCACAACCTTTTTATACATCCCTTTTATGTCTTCCATAGGACCTCCATACCAGAACCGATTTTTATTCAAATTTTGAAAAATATTCGTCTATCTCGGGCCTCAATTCTATCCCAACCCTTTCAAAACAATTCAATAATTCTTGATATGCACCCTTACCAGCTAAAAAATTCCAAAATTCTTCACCAACTTTTAACTCATTATCTAAATCTAACATACCTTTTAATGTCCATCTTTCGTAAGGTTTTGGTTCATAGGGGTTATAAGGAATGGCTAAATATGAATGGACATTTGCATCAGGGTGTTTATATAAATAAATCGCTATCCACTCTAATAGTGTCCTTTTAAAATCTTTGAAATTACTTAAATTTGGCTTTACTGTCTTCAAGTCAAACAAATAAATGCCTCCATTATTATCTTCAACAAATAAATCAACTTTTACTGTTTTTAATTTATAATAAAGCCATAACTATTCCATTTTCTTCATCAATTCTTCAAGGCCAGAATAATATGGATAATGAGTTTTTAAAGCAATTTTATCTTTCGCAGCCACTATTTCTTCTTTTTTGACTTTTTGATCCACATTTTCTAGCACGCATCTATAATGGTAGTGCAATCCATTCGCATAACCGTGATGTGTGTGTAGTAATGTTTGGACTTTTTTCCTAGAGTACTTCGTATAAGGGCATTTCCCTGCAGCAATATCATCTTTTTCATGGATATTACAGTCTTCAAGACATCTAATTTCAGTTTTTTTTATTTCATTACTAAAGTTAGAATAGTTATCTATTACAAATTCGCAAAATGGAATCCATCTTTCACATATAGGACATCTATCAGATGTTCTTGAATTTATTGTATCTATTGTTGCTGTAGGGATAGTAGTTTGTAAAGAAAATGCCCCAGATTGGATTTCCTTTTTAGTTCCGACTTCAACACCATAGAGATTTTTATCGTATGTTATAATCAGAAAATCTGGTGGAATAATATTTCTTTTAAATCCTAGAAGACGTTGTGAGAGCAATAACGGTATAATATATCCTACATTGCTTCTGAGAAGAAATACATAGACTAATAACTCATGCCATAATCCCCCCGCTGTTTTTGGGAGCAAAGAATCAAAATATTTATTAAGTTCTTTAGGTGCTTCGGATTCTCCTTCCTTAAGTCCAATTTTACCTTTAAATCCCTTTAATTCAGGAAACTTCTCTTCCAATGTAATTTCTGGTATCTCTTTTTTTAGTTTTTCCAAAACTTTTTCCCTTAAATTATCAGAAACAGTTAGTGTTTCATAACTCATCAATAAATTCACAAAGTAAAGTATTAACCTAACAAAATTTTCCTTATCATCTTTGGTTTGTATCGAGTAGTACCCTCTTCCTAATAAAATGTATTCAAAAAGGTCAGCTAAAATCATCTGGCGACCTTTTTGAGAGTATAATTGAGAATCAAAATCTAAATCTTCTATGATTTTAGTTATCTTATCCAAATTATACTTATAAATCTTGTAATCATTTATTTCTGTTTCTGTAAAATTCTTTTCAACCTTAAAAACATCATGGAAAGCTTGTAAATGTTTTAATGCATCGTTCATTTTTTTATATAGATTGTCCATATTTCACACCTTCTTGAATAAAATATCGACTCGAAAAATTTATTTTATCTCTTTCTGTCACGGGGAGCCACATCTCAACTTTCAACCAAAAAAGTATAACATTAATTATTACCTATTTTAATATCAAAGTATTGACACATTCTATTTTTCCTTTAAGTGAAATATTGTTTCTGTATATGGATTATCTCTATCTTTCTCAACTCTGTTAAGGACAGGTCTCTTGAATTTATTGACAATTTTCATTCCAGCTATTTCTGCAATCTTTGGGTAAAGATTAAATTTATCGTTTGCCACTAAAAATACATCATAATTTTTTTGAAGATATCTTTTGCAATTTAAAAGAACTTCTGCTATTCCATCGATATAGGATTTTCTTTGCCCTTCGCCTTGTCCCTTAGATAAAGGCCCTATTTCAAAATCATCTCTCCGTTCGACTTTAAATATTTCATAAGCATATGCATGTTGTTCATGATAATCAATAAGTCCAACATACGGTGGACTAGAAAATATTCCTCTTATTTTGTTATTTTTTAATATTTCTGCGAATTCTATATTTCTCTTTTTTACTTCTTCATAAATATCTATAGTTCTTGAATCCCCTGTTAAACAAATTTGAAAAGTATTAGTTCTTAACTTTTCAAACGCTTTGAGTCTATTTAAAGTGTCCTTTGTATAAAAATCCCACCACTTTGAAATCGAAAATATTGGTTTACATATTTTCCCATGCTTTTTACAATAGTAAGTATTAGTAACTGGTTCCTTTAGAGTAGCTAAATCTGCGTGGGTTGTTGCTCTACAAGAACGAGCAGTTCTACTTAAAATAATAGTCAAGACTTTCCTTACGGCTGGGTCACTTATTAATTTTATTTCTTCTGTTATAAAATTTATCTCTTTCCTAACGGGGTCTATAAACCATTTATCTAAAAAGGTTTCATTTTTATCCTGTAATACTTTGATTTGATATTTTTGAATCAACTCTTTATAAATAGGAAGAAATTCTGTTTCTTTATCTTTTGCATATTCATCTTCTTTGATTATTCCTTTAGCGACCTTTCTTTTATACTCTGGTGATGGAAAGTATTTATTGTTGAATTTTGCAAGTTCTTCAAGCAGATGCTCTTCAAAAATAATATTTTTTTTGTCTTTTTGAAATTCTTTTAATTTTAATGTTAGCCTATGTAATGCATCTCCAACAAGAATTAAATCATGCTTTTCAACTTTTACTTCAGAAATTAGGACATTGAAGGAAGAAATATCTATTCCGATAGCGTGAATTCCTAATTCATTTGCTTGTACTAATGTTGTTCCACTTCCACAGAAAGGATCTAATACTATATCGCCTTTATTAAAATAAATTTCTTTTTTGAATTCATCAATATGATTATCGAGAAAATATTCAACCAATTGTGGTATGAATTTACCTTTATAAGGATGTAACCTATGCACATGTTTTGTTCTTTCTTTTTCAGAATAATTTGAAAAAGAAAGATGCCAATTGATATCTTCTCCTAATATTTCCTTCCATTTTGTTTCTTTTGAAAAAGAATCATAATAATTTTTTAGTTCATCCAAATCAACTAAGGAATTACCATTGTTTTCATATTTTTTAATCCGTCCATATTGAATTAAGTATGCTATATTAGAAATTGTAATTTTTTTATTAACGTATTTTGTTGCCCATATACTCGCATCTTTCAAATTAAATAATTTTTTATCTTCTTTAGTTTGTTCAAATAGAGATAGCTGTTGCATAATAATTAAATTTCCATAAAATTATTTTAAATAAGTAAATTCATAATTTTCTTATTCATTGTATCTATATCAAGGCCTTCTATTGTATACGCCTCCTCTGTCTCCCCGGATGCACCATAGTATTTAACCCCAAAAGATTGAAACCTACCCCTATAACCCTCTTTTAATAGATAGCCAGATATAACAGGTGCTATGCCTGTTTTCACATTATGGTCCTCATAGGTGATGATAACTGGTATGGATAATAGCACTTTCATCACAGCCTCATCCACCTCATTTACAGATGCCATATTTACTATAGTAGCCTCCAGCCCTGCTTTTATGAGCCTCTCCCTTATCTCCAGTGCCCTGATAAGCATACCCCCATATGTAATAATGGCAAGACTGTTGCCTTCTGCCATTATGTCCATCTTTCCATATTCAAAGACATAGTCATCTCCAAAAAAGGGGCTGCCATCTGTCTTTGTTATTACAGGCCATCTGTTTCTGCCTGTAGCGACTATAAAGTTTCCTTTGGTCCTTGCCACATACCTTACTGCCCTGTCTGTCTGATTGGGGTCGCATGGGACTATAGTCTTAAAGTTAAATAGACTCCTTGAAAGCCCTATATAATCTATACACTGATGAGTCTTACCGTCAGGGCCTACATCAAGTCCCACATGGGTCAAGATGAGCTTCAGGTTTGATTTATTTATGTCATTTAATCTCTGCTGATTGTATGTCTCGTCTATACCGAATACCCCGAAGTCTGCAAAAAAAGTGAGTATATCAGTAGTAGAGAGTGCCCCGGCTATGGTGGCTGTGTTGTGTTCCTGTATACCACCCTGGAAGAAATAATCCGGGTGTGACTTTGCAAAATCAACAGTCTTTACAGAGCCTGATAAGTCACAGTCAAATACGCAGACAGGCCTGCCTCTGGGTATATTTATATCTGCTATATCCTTAAGGGCAATACCGAATGCTGTTCTGTTGTCGAGTTTGTCTTCTTTAGTGTATTGCCTGGGTTTCCCTGTATCAAAAGAAGGGTTTCTGTTATCGCTGCTGTTCAAAGACCATGTCCATCTCCCCTTTCTCATCTCTCTATAAAAATCCAGTCTATTCTCTATGCCCAGGATAGACATGGCCTCTTTATATTCATCATTATTCAGGGGGCTTCCATGGTATTTCTCTTTATTCTCCATAAAGGGGATACCTTTTCCCATGACTGTCCTTGCCAGTATACATGTGGGGTTATTGCCCTCTCTGGCCTTTTTTAAGGCCAGATATATCTCGTTATAGTCGTGTCCGTTTATCTCAAGGACATCCCATCCGTCTGAGAGGTAGTTCTCTGCTATATTCTGGGGCATGACATTGTAAATGCTACCGCTTATCTGGAGATGGTTGTAGTCAACTATCACTGTTATATTTTTAAGTCTGTATTTTCTTGCAAACCTCCTTGCCTCTCCAATCTGACCTTTTTGCTGTTCCCCGTCGCCCATGGGGACATAGATATGGTTATCCCTCTTGTGAATCTTTGATTCCAAGGCAAAACCACAACCTGCAGATAAACCCTGTCCAAGATTGCCTGTAGACCAGCCAATAAAGGGTATGCCTTTTACCACATGGCCCTCAAAGGGGCTACCCCCTTTTCTGAAAAAGGCTATTACCTCATCTACAGGGAGGTATCCAAGCCTTGCAAGGGCAGAGTATACGCCGGGGGATGTATGCCCATGGCTTATAACAATCCTGTCTTTTGGCTCATTTTTTAACCCTGCAAATGAAAAAAGGACAAGATATATATCCAGCGATGATATAGACCCGCCAGGATGACCAGAACCTGCAAGGGTAGTCATGGTTAAAATATCGCCTTTTGCAAGTCTTGATAATTCTTGAAGCCTCTTTATCTCTGATTCATTGAGTCTTTCCTTTTCAAAGACCATCTTTTCCTCCTCTGTAGTAATCACAATCATTCTGTAGAAGGCAGTTTTCACACCCCGGCTTTTTTGCCTTGCAGATGTATCGACCATGGAGTGTCAAAAGAAGCGAAAGCTCAGTATAGTATTTTTCATCTACATCACGCCTTAAGTCTTGTTCTATCTTTTCAGGGTCTTTATTTTTTGTCAATCCTATCCTGTTGCTAAGCCTTATTACATGGGTATCCACTATTATGGCAGGCTTCCCAAAGGCAACCCCTACTATGAGGTTTGCTGACTTCCTGCCTATGCCCTTGATAGTGGAAAAGGTATCTATATCATCGGGTACCTGGCCTTTGAACCTCTCCTTTATCTCCCTGACCACATTCTTTATCGCCTTTGCCTTGTTTCTGTAAAAACCTGTTGGTTTTATATCCTCTTCCAGTTCCTCCACGGGTATATTCAGATAATCATCAATGGTTTTATATTTTTTGAACAGTGTTTTGGTAAGTTTATTAACCCTCTCGTCTGTGCACTGGGCAGATAGTATTGTGCTTATTGTTAGCTCAAGGGGATTAGAATAGACAAGTTCAATCCTTGCCTTTCCATGCATCTCTCTTAGCTTTTTTAGTATGGAATCTATATCCTTTTCCACTATATGCCTTTTTTTCTCTTCAGGTTATTGAGAGTATCTTTTATACCATTTAAGTCTCTTGCATTCAATATATCTTTCTTTTCCTGCCAGCCCTTCCTTGCTATGCCAACCCCATAGAATATATCGTAGAACCCATCTGCTGAGTGGGCATCAGGATTAATGGATATGAGGACACCCCTCTCCCTGGCGTATTTGAGGTATCGCCAGTCTATGTCAAGCCTGTATGGGCTTGCATTAAGCTCGATAACAACACCTTTTTCTGAACATGCCTCTATAATCTTTTTTACATCTACCGGGTACCCATCCCTTGAAAGGAGAAGTCTGCCTGTTAGGTGGCCGAGCATGGTTGTATATGGATTCTCAATGGCCCTTATTATCCTTTTCTCCATATCCTCCTGTTTCATATTGAAGCCTGAATGGACGGATGCAATGACAAAATCAAAGCCTTTTAATATATCTTCATCATAATCGAGACTGCCATCAGGGAGTATATCGCTCTCTATCCCTTTAAAGATATGGAAATCTTGACGCCTTCTGTTGAGCCTATCAATCATATCCCACTGTCTTAATATATCTTCTGTCTTCAGACCGCCTGCGTAGTATGCACTTTTGCTGTGGTCTGATATGCCTATATAGGACATACCCATCTTTTTTGCCCTATCAGCAAGCCTTTCTATGGAATCTATGCCGTCGCTGAACTCTGAATGGATGTGAAATATGCCTTTTATGTCCCCCATCTCTATAAGCTCAGGCAGTCTGCCCTCTGTAGCTGCCTCCACCTCCCCATAATCCTCCCTCAACTCAGGTGGGATGTATTGAAGCCCGAGTATGTTATAAATCTCCTCTTCAGAGATGCATCTTATGAGTTGCTCTCCCTCAAAAAGACCGTATTCATTGAGTTTGAATCCTTTTGCCTTTGATATGCCCCTCAGTCGCACATTATGTTCCTTGCTGCCTGTAAAATACATAACTGCATATGGAAAAGAGGTCTTTTCTACAACCCTTAAATCTACCTCTATCCCTGATTTCAGCCTGCACGATGTCTTTGTATCGCCTTTTAATAAGACCTCTTCTATCTCAGGGAGGGCTATGAAAAAATTTGTAATAGATTCATGGTCTTTCCCTGTAACAAGGATATCTATATCCTTGACTACCTCTTTTCTCCTTCTTATGCTACCGCATATCTCCATATCTGATGGAGATACTATCTTGAGGAATTTCTCTCTTATGGATTCTGCCTGGGGGTATATCTCTCCCAGGAGATGTTCATCCTTGTGCTTTTTGAGAAATTCAATGCCTTTAAGAATCTTTTCCTGGGTCTTTTCCCCGAAGCTGGGCAGTGTAATGAGCCTGTTTTCCCTGCATGCATACTCCAGTTCGCCTATATTCGTTATCCCCAGTGTATCATAGAGAACCTTTATTTTTTTAGGTCCGAGATTAGGTATCTGGAGAAGCTCAATGAGCCTTGGGGGAATCTCTTTTCTCAGGTTTTCAAGATACTCGATCCTTCCTGTAGATATATATTCCTCAATCTTACTGGCTATGGCATCGCCTATACCCTTTATCTTCCTCAGCCCTTTTTCCCTGATTATCCCATCAAGGTCATCGAGACCCGATATGGTCCTGGCTGCATTATAATATGCCTTGGATTTAAAGGGGTTTTCCCCCTTGATCTCCAGAAGTGTGCCTATCTCTTCAAGGATTTGGGATATATTTTTCTGCTCCATTTAGCTATTATTTACAATGTAGGATAAAATGTCAACAGCAACTGGGTTGACAAAATCCGAAAAAATACTTAAAAATAAGGAATGAACTATTAAATCAAACAGGAGGTTGTTATGAGCAAGGCAAAACCAGTAAGTGATAGTGAGTTTACCAGTGCAGTCCTGGAATCTGATATACCAGTCCTTGTTGATTTCTGGGCGTCCTGGTGCGGGCCATGTCAGGCTATGGGGCCTGTGGTTGACGATATAGCAGGCCAGTATGAAGGTAAGGTAAAGATATTAAAGCTCAATGTAGACGAAAACCCTACAACACCGGCCAAATACGGTATCAGGGGCATACCAACACTTATACTCTTTAATAAAGGTGAGGTTGTAGACAGGATTATAGGTGCACAGCCAAAAAGCGCTGTAGAGGGCCTCCTTAAAAAGGTCTTATAATGGTCATATAAGCATGGAGCAGAAAAAGAAGGAGTTGTATTTTAAAAAAGTAGAGGAGGAGCCTTTTGCAAGGCTTCTGGGGATAAGGCTTTTAGATGTAGATGAGGGATATGCCCTGTGCGAGATGAGATACACCGATGATAAGGATAACATCTATAACAACACCCACGGTGGTGCTTTATTCTCTCTCATTGACGAGGCCTTTGAGATATCCTCCAACAGCCATGACAGGGTCTCTGTGGCCCTCAATATGAATATAACCTACATGAAACCTGCCAAAAAGGGTGCTATGCTGAGGGCTGAGTCAAAGGAGATAAACAGAACAAGAAGGACTGCATCTTATTATATAACGGTTAAGGATGATGAAGGTCTTATAGCTGCCTGTCAGGCCCTTGTCTATATAAAGGACCAGGAGATACCGTTTTTAAAGATTGATTGATACCTGAAGGTCTTGCTATGGCCACCTCCCCCTTAAAAACCATAAATCGTAAATCGACCATGGATTAAGGCCTATCACACTATATCATATCCCCATGACAAAGGAGGGGTGGTATTTGTTTTTTATAAGTCTGTATCCTTCAGTCTATAGTTTATAGTCTATTTTTTGTGGTCTGGTTATTGAGATACGAGGGTCTCATTTAGGGGTTACCTTGATCCTTGCCTTTTTATCCTTTTCCCCTTCTACTACTACCCTGTCTTCATTGAGGAAATATCTGATTACATCGCCTGTTAGTTTATCCTGGCCAGAATAGACTGTTACATTGCCTTTAAGGGTAATCTCCCCTTTTTTATTGTCAAAGATCGCTTCGGAACATGTTGATGTGCGGTCTTTTTTGACTATCTTTACATTACCCTTTGCATGGGCCCTCTCTATCTCATTTGTAGCCTCATCCATATATGCATCTATGGAATCACAGAATATATAGAGGTCACCCTGCCTTGCCACCACATTGCCCTTAAAGATTATATATTTTTCCTTTTCAAGACCCTCCATGGTATCTGACACAATATCAACAGGCTGCTTTTTATCGAAAAAACCGATCTTTTCATCGACTGATGCTGTTTTCTGTGCTACAACCATATCTGCTTTAAGGTTTATATCGGTCCTTGTTCTCTTAAAATCTGTGGTATAGGTGGGTAGATCCAGTTGTGCCATCTGAAGACTTTTGCGTTGTCTTTTTATCCCTGATCTTAAAAACCTGCTGTCCGGGTATCTTGTCCTTAGCTGTTCCATGTAGTAATCGCTTTTATTTTGATTACCCAGTTGTCTGTATGAGAGGGATAGGTAGTATAATGCCTTGTCTGTGCCAGTGGCATCAGGGTATTTTTTTAAAAAGGTTTCAAACCTTGTAGTCGCTGCGTTGTATTGAAAGGTCCTGTAATAGAATTCTCCCACATAAATCTCTCTGTCTATAATCTTCTGTATCATGACCTTTCGCCTCTGTTCCACATCCTTTGCATAGGTGCTCGCAGGGTAACGGTTTAATAGATAGGTGTATCTATCTATGGCCTTTATTGTATATGTCTGATCCCTCTCAAAGGACAAAGATAGTTTTTCATAGCACTCCCCTAATCTATTAAGGACATAGGGGATATTCTCATCTTCAGGGTGGGCATTAAAAAAATCCTCATAGACATTAGAAGCAAGGACATATTCCTTTTTTTCAAAATAGACATCCCCAAGCTTCACAGTGGCAATAAATGATATAGGGTCAAAGGGAAAGTTTTCTTTAATCTGAGTGAATTTCTCTATTGCCTTGTCGTATTTCTTTGCCTTCATGAGGTTTACACCCTCTACATAGAGGTCAGCAGGCTTTTCGACCTTTTTTGGCTGGGAGGCACAGGATACCAAAAAACAAAGGGCTATGAAGATATATAAGGTGATTATTTTTTTCATTTCTTCATTATAACAGAATGGAAAAAAATATGCTATCCTTTAGCGGGTATGACCATAGAGGATAGCATAAAAAAAGGGCTTGAATCCTATGAGATATGTTACGATAGACACATACTGCAAGACCTCTGCACCTATGTCCAGGAGATTAAAAAGTGGAATGAACACATAAACCTCACCGGTTTTAAGGATACTGAATCCCTGATTAAGGGGTTGCTCTATGATGCCTTTTTTGTTTATACCTTTATGGACAAAGAAAGTTCCATACTGGACATGGGCTCTGGGGCAGGTATTATATCCATACCCACAGCAATAATAAACAGGGGTATGGAGGTATTTTCTGTGGACAAAAACACAAAGAAGATACACTTTCAGAGGCACATAAAGAGACTCCTTGGCCTCGAAAGATTCCATCCACTAAGGGAAAGGATTGAATCCATAAAAGACATAAGTGTAGATATTGTGACTGCAAAGGGTTTTGGACGTATTGAGGATATCCTCAGCAAAACTGCGAATATTTTAAAAAAAGGAGGCAAGGTATTAATATTAAAGGGAAAAAATGACAAGCCCATAGAGTTCAATGGATTTGATCTCGTAGGGGATATTGTCTATTCACTAACTGATTCTGAAAAGATTTACAGATTGTTCATATATTCCAGAGAGATGGGGTTCTAAAACATGAAGAGATTGATAAAAGCCTTTTTGGTATTTTCGCTGATTATATCTGCTCTGTCATCCTGCCTCTATAAACAGCCTTTATTCGATGAGGAAGCATGGCGAAGGGAGATAGAAAATCAGAGCCCAGATGCCCTAAGGTCACCCCATTTTGCCAATGGGGTATATTTTAACCCGTGGTCAGCAAGGAAACATGGTGGTTTTGGGAGATTTCTCAGGTGGAAACTATCCAGAAAACAGGACTATACAGAGGAGGAGAGGGTTTTTCTGCCAAAGGTGATACCGGACCTAAAAGACAGGATTGCATCCTATGGACAGGGGGATTTTATTTCGTGGATAGGCCATTCCACATTTTTGATAAGGATTGATAATGCATATTTTTTAACCGACCCCATATTCTCTCAAAGGGCACTTTTACCAAAGAGGAAGACACCTCCAGCCATAACAGGGAGCCAGATAGGGGAGCTTGCCAAAGAATTGATTGTCCTCATATCCCACAATCATTACGACCACCTCGATGAGGACAGCATCAAAGACCTGCCTGAAAACACGAGGATAATTGTCCCAATGGGGCTAAAGGGGTTTATAGAAGGTATGGGAAAAAAATATGTTACAGAGCTGGACTGGTGGCAGGAGATTGTATTGAAAAAAGATATAAGGATAGTCTGTCTACCTGCACAACACTGGTCAAGGCGGATAGGCCAGGATACCAACACAACCCTCTGGGCAAGCTACATGATCTCTACACCGAAATTAAAAATATACTATGCCGCTGATAGCGGATATTTTATTGGATACAGAGAGATAGGCCGTATGTTTCCATCCATAGACTATGCCCTCATGCCCACCACTGCATATCACCCCAGATGGTTCATGCACTACGCCCATATGGACATAAAAGAGACAATTGATGCCTTCTTTGACCTCGGTGCAAAATATTTTATCCCGACCCAGTGGGGGACATTCTGGCTCGGGGATGAGCCCCCTGGCTATCCAGTTCTAGAGCTGCAACAGAGGATTAAAGCCAATGGGCTTGACCCTTCAAGATTTATTATAATGGATATAGGCGAGATTAGACCCCTATCAAAAACCCGATAAGAGCCCTTTGAAAAAGGTTTTTGCTCTGGGGACAAACCTGCAGGGCCTTGCAAAGGTCTTACTCTTAGATAGACAAAAAATGGATTTTACTTGTCTTCATCATCATTTCTATTCAATGACAAAATCAAAGTAGGTATCAGGAAATGGTTCGTCCTTCAGTGTATAATGCCACCACTCAAGGCTTAAGTTCTGAAAGCCGTATCTCTCCATGAGGCTTTTCAGTAAGAGCCTGTTTGCCCGCTGCATAACGCCTATCTTTGGGTTTGCCGTGTGGGAAAGCTCATGAAAGCAGTCAAACCCGGTGCCCATATCAATAGTGTTATCCTTAAAGCGTTTTTCTGCTGGTAGAAAACAAGGGTATAGCCTCTGCCCTGTTTTATATTCCTCCTGCTCAGGGACAGGGACAGGCACTATTGTGAGGTCTACAGTACTACCCCTGCTATGGCTTGAACGTTCGGCAATGTAGCCATCTTTAAAGAGGTTTCTCTTATCTACAGTAGGATAAAACTCTTCCTGCATCCTTGTATCTTTAATATCTCTTGCCCATCTCACAAAATGACCCACTGCCCTCTGGGGTCGGTAGCAGTCATATATCTTGAGGGATAGATTGAACCTTTCAAGCTCTTTCTGGACATTGGAGAGTGCAAGGGCTGCTTTTTTTGTAAGGATACACCTGGGGGCATTATAGCCCTCTATTCGCTCACCCACAAAGTTATGGGGCGTAAAGTATCTTATATCGAGGATAACAGAGGGGATAATCTCTTTTACATCGACAAATCCTTCAGGATAGCTTGCCCCACTGCAAACCCCTATGGAGGGCATCAATACAGCAACTAACAGAAGGATGTGCAAAAAGATTTTATCTACCCTCATATGAAATATACCTGCCATATCCAACTCTTTCTGTTTAAAAAGTTGTTTTTTATTATTTTGGTACTAACTTGTTACCACCTCTTTTATCCAGGGAAATCGCTCTTTAAGAAGCTTTTCTACCCACAGACTGAGGGCAAAATCGCCGCATCACATGAGTTTGCCGCCTATGAGCCTTATATATACAATACCCTTTTCCCTGTCTAAATCTATAAGTTCACCATAGCCCTCGGCAAGTTCATCGAGCTTTGGCTTTAATTCTTCAAGGGCACCCCTTATCTCATCGCCTACATCCATATAACCACCTTGAATATTTATATTACTCCAACCCGTTTGTCCAGAAAAATCTATCAAGTCTCATATTATAAAACTTTTCTGGCTCCTTTGGGTTTGCTATCTTGAGATAAAGTTCAGGGTCGCTATTCTTTGGGATTGCAATTATCCACGATGCAAGGGTCATCTCCCTGTCCTGTGCGCCCCCTGTCCGCCATATGCTATTATTTGGGCCATCATTTCTATCCTCACTGAAGATAATAAAATCCTCAATGGTAAAAGATGTGGGGTGAGACATGAGGAGCTGGCCTATACGGTTCATCCTTATCTGACTGCTCTTGCCTATCTTTTCATTGGCCCACAAAAGTGTCTCGTCGGTATAGTGGTTTGTATGGTAGAGGATGCCATTGTCCGTCTCCCTTGAAGAAAATCTACCATCAGGTGCTACCTCTATTATTGCTATCTTTGTTTTGTCTCCCATCATATAAAAAGAAGGGTGTATCTTGGAAAAAAAATCCCTATCCTTGAGAACAGCATCCACAGATTCATAGGATGTAAGTATAGATTCCACAATGCCTTTCTTAACAGGGTGTCTTTTAGCATGGGGAATACTGCTGGCAGTCATACTCACCACCGAGAGCCCTTTTTCATTTATCCCTGCCACAACATACTGTTCTTTTTGTCCTTTTACAGGGAAAAGGCCAAGGTATGTATAGCCAGTCTCAGGGACTATTAATCTTAATTCATTCGGTTGAGGCAGATAGTCCCTATTTTTGGCAAGGATAATACCCTTACCTTCTACCTTGTCACCTGCTGCTGCCCAGCATGTGCAGGCACAGGATTCACCTGTCTCTATAAGAAAAATCAATACCAAAAAAAGAGATGCAATGGATATTATCTTTGATTTCTGAAGGGCTTTGCCTTTATGTTTGTTGCAGTAGTAGTTCATTGAGATGCTATATTAAAGATTTTAACTATTGTCTTTGTCAATATTTTTGTTTATAGTGTTGTTTCTTATTGCAGGCGGGATTATTATAGGTCAGATAAAAAGAAGTGAGGGGCTTACTTAAATGCCAAAAATCAATATAATAAAATGAAAGATTATCCATCTATAGCCTGGTTATTGCTTGCCCTTACATGTCTTTTTACATACCTTGGGCTGAATCCTCGTACTAGGAGAAACTTGCGATGAGGAAGGACAAAAACGAGTTACCCCATGTCAACCGTCGGGGTAATTGTCTCCATTGCTACATTTGTTGCCCTCACTGGTGCTGCATTCGGATTTTTACCGTTTTTTACAATATTTCTATCTATCCCAGCGCTTCTTATTGGAGCATTGTATGACTCATGGCGAAATAAGAGAGATAAGGAGGGAAAAGGAAAAAAGTAACATATAGTCCGAGCTATCCAAACCTGAACTGGACGCCATATTCACCTTTTGGGTATTGCCATTCTATTGCCCCCTCTATGCAGGCAATCTTACATGTCCCGCACTCTAAACACCCTGCAAACTCCACCACCACCTCATTGTTTTCCTCATTGTATGTATATAGATGGCCAGGACATACAAAAAGACAGTATTTTATCTTACACCTTGTCCTGCATATATCGTTATTTATCTTGATATGGCTCTCTTTGTCTGCCTTGAATGCATCAAGGGCGAGTTTTTCATCTACTCTCATATCCACCTCAGATATTCTTGATACTGTATAGCTCTTTAAGTCTCTTGAAGCTCATCATACCCGATGACTTGAGCTCCCTCCATAGGGTCTGGCCTATCTTCTCCTTTGGCTGGTCGCCGAACCACATGACCTTTTCAACAAAATGGGGGAAGTATTTGGGGTAGTATGTGAAAAATGCATCATTATCCAGGAACTCCGGCATATCCTTACAGTTCATCATATCCTTGAGGACAAAGGTCTCCCTGAGCCTTGCCTCATAAGAGGACAGGGTCTGGGCAGAGTAATCGCCCTTCTGTCTTGCCATAAGTATGGTCTCTGCTGCTATTATGCCTGATGCAATAGCAAACTCCATACCCCTTACTGTAACACCCATATTCAGCGCAAAACCTGCTGCATCCCCTGTCACGAGTATGCCATCTCCATATAATTTTGATATGGTGTTGTATCCTCCCTCTGGTATAACATGGGCTGAGTATTCTATGGTATTACCACCCTCTATAAGTCTTTTTATCTCATATCTCGCCTTGAAGTCATCAAGAAGGGTATGTGCCTCAATGGTCGGCGCCCTCTCCATCAATGCCTTTATGCCTATTACTATACCGAGTGATATGGTGTCCTTGTTTGTATATAAAAAACCACCGCCGAACATCCCTTTTGTTACATCCCCCAAGAACAGATGGGCACAACCCTCGTCTTTTTCCACATTGAATCTATCGTTAATCTTTTCCTCTGAGAGCTCGATTATCTCTTTTATACCCACTGCATAGTTTTTGGGCTTCATCTTGGGCTTAAGCCCTGCCTTTTCTGCCATAAAAGAAAGCACACCATCAGCAGCAACTACAACATGGGCAGGTATCTCCTCCTCCCCTGATACAATGCCTGCAACAGTCTTGTCTTCCCAGATAAGGTCATCTACCCTCTTGGTGGGTATTACAAAGACACCCTTCTCCATTAATCGCTCTGAGAGCCACCTGTCAAGGGTAGCCCTGAGGACTGTATAGCTATGCCCTGTTTTCCTTAGTCTTTCCCCTGTAAAATCTATATTCAGTGAATTGTTATCCCCTAAAAGGCTCCACCTCTCACGGACAACCCTCCTCTCCAGGGGTGCGCCCTCCAGCATATCTCCTATTAAAGGCTTAATAGGCTCAAGATAGAGCCTGCCCCCTGTTACATTCTTACTCCCTGGAAAGTCTCCCCTCTCAAGAACAATAACCTGAAGGTCATTATCTGCAAGCCTGTATGCACAGGCAAGACCTGATAGACCCCCTCCAACTATCACTACATCTATTTTTTCCACATCATGCCTCTTGTTTTAAATTCTTTAGCCCATCCTTCAGGGCAGGGAGTATATTGAACAGGTCATCCACTATACCGTAGTCTGCATACTGGAATATCAGGGCATTGGGGTCCTTGTTCACTGCAACTATGACCTTTGACGTATCCATGCCCATGGTATGGTGAAGCGCGCCTGACACACCACAGCCGATATATAGTTTTGGAGATACTGTCTTACCGCTCTTGCCAACCTGGTCTTCGTAATCACGCCACTTGCTGTCCACCACAGCACGGGAGGCACCGACCCTCCCACCTAAAATCTCTGCAATCTCCTCAAGGATATTGAAGTTTTCGGGGCCCTTCATGCCCCTGCCTCCACATATAATAAAATCAGCCTCCTGGAGATCCACCTTTTTGGAGCCACCTTTGTCTATCCTATTCGTATTGATCCTGGAATCCATGCTTATTTCCAGCCTCTCATCTATCACCTCAGCGGCAGTGTCTCCTTTTACTATAGAAAATGAGTTTGGCCTGAATGTAACTATAGAGATTGGGGTATTTTGCGTTGTCACCCATGAGATTATCTTACCCCCATAGATGGGTTTTTTTATCTTAATCTCACCGTCTATCACCTCTATCCCTATAGCATCAGACACAATAGGGGCATCGAGCCTTGCAGCGAGCCTTGGAAAAAGGTCTTTTCCTGTTATGGTTGATGCACCTAAGACAAGATAGGGTGAATATTTTTTTATCAGATACTCCATGGCATCAGTATATGTATCCCACCTGTAGTCTTTTAATAACTCTGTATCTACTGACAGGATTTTATGGGCAAAGGGCTTTATCTCATCTATAAGGCTTTTTGTATCAAAGCCCAGAAGCACAGCATATAATTCCGATGACAGCTTTTCTGCAAGCTCCTTGCCCTTTGAAAGGAGTTCAAAGCTTGTTTTACGTATTGAGCCTTCCTTGCACTCTATAAAAACGAATATATCCTTTGACATAAGTCCATCTCCTTGCTATAGAACTTTTGCTTCTTCTCTTAACAGTTTGATCAATTTTTTTACCTTTTCCTCCGGGGTCTCTCCATCTATAATCTTGACAGGGGGTCTACCTTTTGGTGTCTCATATGATAAAATCTTTATCTTCGATGCGTTTCTATCCAGTGACTCCTTTGCAAGACCAAGGGTTACAGGGTCTATAACAGGTATGTTGGCCTTCATTGCCTTCATTACCCCGGTTATAAGGGGCACCCTCGGCTCATTAATACCCTTTTGGGTTGTTAGAAGGGCAGGCAACTGAACCTCTTTTGTCTCCTTCCCTCCCTCTATATCGTTCTCAACAATTATCTTTTTTTCATCCACCACATCGAGTTTTGTAATGGCAGTAACATGTGGTATCTTCAGGAATTCAGCCACCATGGCTCCTATATTACCGTTTTCATCATCTATGGCCTGCCTGCCACACAGAATCAGGTCAAAGCCCTCTTTTTTTGCAAAGCCTGCGAGGATTTTTGCTGTGATTAGAGGGTCATCTGTATCAAGGTCTGTATTATCAATAAGGTATGCCTGGTCTGCACCCATGGCAATGGCTGTCCTTAATGCCTCCACTGCCTTTTTACCACCATAGGTGCATACAGATATCTTTGAATCCTTGACCTTACCTTTAAACCTTATGGCCTCTTCTACTGCAAATTCGTCAAAAAAATTGAGATTATATTTGTTTTCTATCTCCAGAGACCTGTTATCTCCTTTTATAAGTATCCTTGCCTCAGTATCAGCTACCTGTTTAATAAAAACGAGTATATTCACCTTTTTGCCTCCTTATCATTATAAATCAGACACCCGATTACGATGAGATTAAAGCTTTCCTATAATGGTCCTGCCTATAAAATCCTTTAATACCTCATGGGTGCCACCTCCATAAAGGAGGAATCTTGCATCCCTGAAATATCTCTGCGGTGTGTATTCATAGGCAAAGGCATTGGCACCGTATATCCTCGTCACCTCATCGACAACCTTGAGACAGACCTCTGTGGCAAACATCTTTGCCTCAGCAGCAATAAGCCTGCTGTCCATCCCGTTTTCCAGCATCCATGCCCCATGATATATCATAAGCCTTGCTGCATTCATAAGGGTATCCATATCAGCGAACTTCTCCCTTATAAGCTGATAGTTTCCTATGGGTTGCCCAAAGGCTACACGTTTCTTGGCAAATTCAAGCCCCTCATTATATGCACCTTTTGCTATACCCAGTGCCATAGCCCCTGTCATCAGCCTTACCTCATCGAGTATATCGCCTACATATATTACCCCTTTTCCCAGCTCATCGCCAAGAAAATTTTCATCTGGCACCCATACATTATCAAAGACAAGCTCACCAGTCACAGTCCCCCTACAACCGAGCTTATTCAGAACCTGTCCGCTGGAAAACCCGGGCGTCCCCTTTTCTACAAGGAAGAAATTCAGGCCTTTTAATCCCTTGGAAGGGTCAGTGGTGGCTAAAACAGTACAGAAATCACAGATAGGGCCATTTGTAATCCACATCTTAGTGCCGTTTATCCTCCAGCCGTTTCCGTCTTTTACAGCAGTTGTCCTGGTTGCACCAAGGTCTGAGCCGGACTGGTCCTCAGTGAAACACATGGTGGCTATCTTCTCACCCCTCATGGCAGGATAGAGGCACCTCTCCTTTATAGAATCGTTCCCGAATCTGTATATAAAATACGTCCCCATAAGGATATTCATAATAACGCTCTGGGCAAACCCTACAGAGCCCCTTGCAATCTCTTCATAAAAGGTCATGCACATTATCTTATCTGCATTCATACCCCCTATTTCTTCCGGATACCGGAGTCCAAGGTATCCAAGACCTGTAAATTCTTTCCATAACTCCCATGGAAATTCATCCTTTTCATCTATCTCCTGGGCCTTTGGGGCAACCATTTTATCCACTGTATCAACTATAACCTTTTTAAAAAACTCCTGCTGTTCTGTTAAGGCAAAATCCATAAAAACCCCTCCTTATAAGAAAGTAGATGATAATTTTGTATACAATATTTTAATGTAAAATTTTTGTCAAGCAAAATTAAGCTTGTTTTTCAAGTTTCTACAAAACATCTCAATTTTGTTGACCTTACAGGGTGTTTTAATTTTCTAAGGGCCTTTGCCTCTATCTGCCTGATCCGCTCCCTTGTTACCTCAAATATCTGGCCAACCTCCTCAAGGGTATGGTCATATTTTTCCCCGATCCCGAATCGCTTCCTTATCACCTTCTCCTCCCTCGGTGTAAGGGTTGCCAGGACTGCATTGAG
>Ga0116167_1001121_pt1 | contig 25109 bp, 21 predicted proteins | sample AD_JPNMR3_MetaG_FD_89794 | JGI IMG/M metagenome (GOLD analysis project Ga0116167, IMG submission 89794) | Active sludge microbial communities of municipal wastewater-treating anaerobic digesters from Japan - AD_JPNMR3_MetaG | ecosystem: Engineered > Bioreactor > Anaerobic > Digestate | place...
CTTCATATTGGATGCCTCCTGTTTTATTTGATTTGTGGTTACTCGCGGCAACTCACATTTCAAATTCTACAGCCTGGCATCTTCTTTTTCAAAGATCATTTTGTTTCATTACAGGAATGCTCCCATTTGCTTTTTAATATTTTAATTGCAAAAATAGCAAATTAATTTCTTATTAAACGGCAAGTCAACCAATATCTATTATATATTTCGTAACGTTTCAACGAAATAGGACTTATTACATATAGGAAAAGATTTGGCACGAAAAGAAGAACGAATTGCTCATAACCCTAATTTAAATTTGAATAATATATGCTTATCTCATAACACTTGCTTGTACTTTGGTAGAAATGGTTTTACATCAATTGTTGCAAATATAAGTATCACTATCAACTAAAATCATACTTTTCCCTTCTATATTCTTCTATATTTATATTACTATATTTTAATTCTCTTTACAATTGATTTGTTTATCTTGAAGCATAGAAATATAGAAACTTCAGATTAGAAATCAAAATCCGTTATTGAAAATAATGGAACCATAGTGTAGAATTAATAGCAAATATTATAAACTTTTGTATTGAAAGGAGATATAAGATTATGAAAGCAAAAAAAGTCACAGCATCTTTATTGATTCTTTTTATTTTTCTGTGCTCATCAATAACTGTAACTCCTGTTTTTGCCCAAGATGCAAATCTTCCTGAAAGTGTTGTTTACAGCATGTACGATGCACGAAACACAAATAATTTTGATCAGTTTATCAGTAGCTTCTATTACGCCGATATGTTAACTAAAGAGGATATTGAATCTCTTATGCAGGGCTTTCATAGCGAAAGAATCGAATACATAATTGAACCTTTAGAGCATACTTACGGAAAGCTGATTGCCGAATTTACATATAAAGAAATATCAAAAATAAGGTTTAACAACAATAGATTTGCCATCTCTACCTATGAAGTTACAGCTATTATTGTAAAGGCAAACTCTGAATGGAAAATACTTTCCCTCGATTACTCCGAAAGTTCTCCTATAAGCTTTCCGCAGGATATCGTAACTACTTTCTATAATGCTCGAAATACAAAGGACTTTGATACATATATAAATTGCTTCTACTTCGCAGATTTACTAACCGAATCAGACCTCGAATCACTAAAGTATCCCTATTTTACAGATTCTCCTTATACAGTTAAAGCAGAAATTCAACCGGTAAGTTTGACCGTAACAGACTCAAACAACGTAGCATTTAAATATTATGAAATTCAAACCATTACAACCGCTAAAGCAAAGTTAGTTCAAAAAACTGAGATAACAGCAAATCTGCAAAAGAAAAATAACGAGTGGAAAATTGTATTCTTTGATTATGGTCCCGGCGAAATTATCTCTAGGGAGCAATATTAATTGCTATTTTCCAAACTAAAAGGGAAGCCAAAAGCCTCCCTTTTAGTTTACTTACTTAAGATATGCAAAAGTTTTTCTCAATTAGCTACACTTTGGGCAAAATTACATTGTTGAAAAATTCCTCCGCCGCCTCAGGCAAAACGCCAAAAATCTCATTATTAACCTCTATGGCAACTCCGGTCTTCTGGCACTGCTTCATACAAAAGGTTGCTTTAATATCAATTCTGTCATGCAAAGCTTTTTCTTCAATAAGATGCTGAAATTCATTAATAATATTATAAGAACCCTTCAAGTGGCATGAACTTCCGACACAAATTTTTATTTCCAGCATATTATTTTGCCTCCTTTGTTGAAGCATAATCAACATGAAGAAGTTCATGAACCCTGCCCTTTAAAATGCCTTTATAAAGTGTCATCATAAGTGGATTTTCCTCAGAGGACTTGATATTGCATAGTTTGTCGGCACTATACAATCCCTTGCCCCGCTTTTCTCTTTCCTCGCTCTGAACAAATGGCTGTCCTCCTCCGTTTATACAGCCTCCCGGACATGCCATAACTTCAACAAGGTCATAGTGCTCACCGGCTTTGATTCTTTCAATCAAATCACTGGCATTTTTAAGTCCGCTAACCACTGCAATTCTAAGTTTTCTGTCGCCGTACATCACCGAAGCTTCTTTTACTCCCTTCATTCCCCGAACACCAGTGTAGGCCAGTGACCTAAAGGAAGTTGGAGATTTGTCGGAAACCACTCTTCTTAAAACCGCTTCAGTAACTCCACCAGTAACACCAAAAATTACGCCAGCTCCGGTATATGTTCCAAAGGGCATATCGATTGCCTCAGGCTCAAGCTCTGAGAATACTATTCCCGATTCTTTGATCATTTGAATAAGCTCCTGGGTTGTAAGTACATAATCGACATTTGGAACGCCATTAACTTTAAACTCTTCGCGGGCTGCTTCAAATTTCTTTGCTGTACAAGGCATAACTGCAACATGCACCAACCGCTTACTGGAAGTTGAATATTCCTCTTTTATTATAGAGGCGAACATCTGCATGGGTGAACGGCACGTGGAAACGTGGGGCAAAAGCTCAGGATGGAATTTCTCGCAGTAGTTTACCCACGCAGGACAGCATGAAGTAAAAAGGGGCATATCATTTTTTCCCTCTTTAATACGTTTTAGCAATTCCGCCGATTCTTCCAAAACCGTCAAATCAGCTCCGGTTGATGTGTCAAAAATATCGTCAAATCCCATGCGCCGCAATGCTGCCACAATTTTGCCTATGGCATTTTCCCCGTCGTTTAAGCCCAGCTCCTTCCCCAAAGCCACGCGGACGGCAGGAGCTATCTGCACCGACACTCGGGTGTTTTTATCATAGATTTCTTTCCATACTTTCCGTGTATCATCTTTTACAACAATTGCACCGGTGGGACATGCCAACGCACATTGTCCGCAACCCACACAATTTGACTGGGCAATGGGTTTGTCAAATACCGTGCTTATTGTCATTTTAGAACCTCTGTACGCAAAATCAATAGCTCCAACATTTTGAACTTCACTGCATACACGAACACAGTCCCCGCAAAGAATGCATTTGCTTTTGTCTTTCGTTATGCAAAGCGAAGAATCGTCCACATCCGGCTCCGGTGAAGTATTGGGAAAACGAATACGGCTTATATTGTACCTCATTGCAAGGTCCTGCAATTTGCACTTTCCGTTGTTATTGCAGGTTGTACAATCACGGCAGTGATTGGCAAGCAAAAGCTCCAAAATCATTTTACGGTATTTTTGAAGTCTTTCAGTGTTTGTTTTTATACTCATACCGGCTTTCGGAGGGGTGGAACATGCAGCGTCCAATCCGCCCCATTCGTTTTCAACCATACACATACGGCAGGCACCGTAAATCGACAATTCTGAATGATAGCAAAAGGTAGGAAGCTTTATACCTGCTTTTCGAATAAGCTCAAGAAGATTTTTTTCCCCGTTTATCTCAACAGGAATCCCGTCTATCATTATATATTCTCTATTATCCATCTCTTCAGCCCTCCAATATTGCGTGGAATGCACAAGTTTCAATACATGCACCGCACTTAATACATTTGCTCTGATCTATAACAAAAGGTTCTTTTACCTTTCCCGTTATAGCACCCACAGGACAGCTCCTTGCGCATTTTGAACAACCTTTGCACAAAGAAGCATCAATTGTAATGGTTTTTAGCTTCTGGCAATTGCCCGTAGGACATTTCTTATCATAAATATGGGCTTCATATTCTTCCCTAAAGTTCTTAATTGTGCTTACAACCGGAAACGCCGCAGCTTTTCCAAGCCCGCAAAGTGCCGTTGCCGAAATTGTGTCCGCCAACTCCAAAAGAAGCTCTATGTCACCGTCTTGGCCGTTTCCTTCAACAATTCTTTCCAGGACCTCCAGCATTCTTTTTGTACCTTCGCGGCAGGGTACACATTTTCCACAGGACTCGTTCTGAGTAAAATTCATAAAGAAACGTGCAACTTCAACCATACAGGTATTGTTGTCCATTACAACCAGCCCACCGGAACCAATCATTGCACCGGCTTTTTTTAGTGAATCAAAATCCAAGGGAAGATCCAAATCCTTTTCCGATAAGCATCCGCCTGAAGGACCGCCAATTTGCACAGCTTTAAAATCCGTTCCTCCCCTCATGCCTCCGCCGATGTCAAATATAACTTCTCTCAAGGTTGTTCCCATGGGAATCTCAATAAGACCGGTATTTTCTATGTTACCTGTAAGAGCAAAGGCTTTTGTTCCGGGACTTTTTTCCGTTCCGATGGATTTATACCAACAAGCTCCGTTTTTGATTATAAGGGGAACATTGGCAAAGGTCTCAACATTGTTTAAAACCGTTGGCATATCAAACAAGCCTTGCTCCACAGTTCTTGGCGGTTTTACCCTGGGCATGCCTCGTTTTCCTTCAATCGACGCCGTAAGTGCGCTTCCCTCACCGCAAACAAAAGCACCGGCGCCACGGTTAATATGAATATTGAAGCTAAAACCGCTTCCTAGTATGTTTTCACCAAGCAATCCATACTCTTTTGCCTGCTCAATAGCTCTTTTTAGCCTCGATACCGCCAAGGGATATTCAGCACGTACATAAATATAGCCCTCCGAGGCTCCACAGGCAATACCGGCAATTATCATTCCTTCAAGCATTCTGTGTGGGTCCCCCTCCATAATGCTTCTGTCCATAAATGCTCCCGGGTCTCCTTCATCTCCATTACACACAACATACTTTTGCTTTGCATTCTGCCTTTTTACTTGTGCCCATTTACGTCCTGCCGGAAATCCCCCTCCACCGCGTCCGCGAAGATTGGCTTCTGAAATTTCATTTATAATATCATCGCTGTTCATATCAAACAACGCCTTTTCCAAAGCACAATATCCGCCAGTTGCAATGTACTCGGTTATAGATGTGGAATCGATTTGACCGCAATGCTCCAATACGAGACGGGTCTGCCTCTTGTAAAAGGGAATTTCATCCTGTTTTTTGTATACAATTCCGTTTTGTTTATAGGCCAGTCTCTCAATATGTTCCCCCGCCACTATCGTTTTATCCACAATCTCTTCACAATCTTCGGGCTTCACCTTTGTATATAAATAGCCTTCAGGCTCGATTCTAACAAGGGGCCCCATTTCGCAAAAGCCATGACAGCCGCTTTTCTTCATCCCTATAGTATTCTCATGGGGCTCTTCTTGCAATTCAACTTGGCAATCCATTCCCCTCTTTGAAATCAACTCCGAAAGCCGCTCAAAAATCTCAAGGGAACCTCCGGATACACAGCCTGTACCTGCACAAACAAGTATTCTCTTTTTTTCTGCCTTAAGATATCTTAAGTACTTCTCTCTGGCTTTTTGCAATTCTTCCCTACTACTAATCATCGGCATTTCCCTCCCTCAATTGTTTTATGAGCGCTGAGGCTTTATCGGGAGTCATTTCGGCATATACCTTGTCGTTTACCGTTATTACTGGAGCAAGACCGCATGCTCCAAGACAAGATACCGTTTCAACCGTAAACATTAAATCATCCGTTGTGGGCTTGGTACCGGAAAGACCCAATTCTTTTCTGAGACGTTCTATAATCGGAATTGATTTTCTTACATGGCATGCCGTTCCATCGCAAACTTTTATTATATATTTACCCTTTGGCTCCAAAGAAAAGTTTTCATAAAAGGTTGCAACACTAAATATTCTGGCTTCACTCACTTTAAGTTTTTCTGAGAGATACGGAAAAACTTCTTTCGGGATATAATGATATTCTTCCTGAATGCTTTGGAGTATGGCAATGATCGCAGTCTCAGAAATACCGTGTTCGGCCAAAATACCGTCAACCACACTGTAATCAAAAGTTTCACTCATTGTTATTCACCTCAAAAATAGCTAAGATTTATTGTTTTGCCCATTAGCTTAAGCAGCTTTGAAAGCTCTTCCACCAACTGCATTTTAATGTTAAATCCTATGGGAAGATTGGGATTTTGGTGGGCAGGGTTGATAGCCCTTCCAACATAGAAATTGATATCCGTTGCTTCTTCAAAAAGCATTCTTGCTATCATCGAAGCACCGTCATTTTTGTTATGCCACTCGTTATAAAGAGCGTTTTTGCCAATATAGTCTTTTGCATATTCTAAAACCAGACTTATTGTCAATACGCCCTCAGTTACGAGATCGACCCCTTCAATCTTGGCAATGGGTGGGACTCTTGGGTCAATATAATCAATGGTTGTCTCAAGCTGTTTGCCTAAAAACTGTGCAGCAAGCGTTGATGTGGTACCGCCGCAGACAATATGTCTTCCCTGCTTTGCAAAAAACAAAGACATCATGTTGTAAACATCCTCGGTATTTTGCGGGGGACCAAACATCAGATTTACTACTTGCCGTTTTCTAATTTTAATTGTTGCAATAGTCGTATCGTCTCCGGGCATATTTGCATACAGATTGCTGCATGTATCAACTAAAAGAGATGTAATGGCATTGGCAGAAAGACTTTTGTCATAATGGGATTCAATAAAATCAATAATATTCTCCCTTTGCCAGCCATAATTTAAAGTCTGGCCAACTCCCGCATAAATTGCCCCGTCACTCATTGCAACAAATACATCATCACAATTTAACCTTATCTTGGATTCTACAATTTTTTTGCCGGATATTATTTTGGTCTGCGTGGGATAATCATACTTTTTGCCGTCGCGTAAGAGTATTACCAAGGGATTGTCATACTGAATTATTTCTGCATAGGTGTTGCTACTTATCCTAATTATAGTAAATGTTGAATAGGCAATACCTCTGACTTTACAAACAGGAAGGGTTGACATAATCGTAGCAACGCACTCTTCTATGCTCATATGTGCTGCAATCATTGTTGAAATAATTTTTGAAGTTAGAGTGGATAAAATATTAGCCTTGACGCCACTGCCCAAGCCATCGGCCAAAACCAGAATGGTGGCGTCGTCATCTTTTACAACCTGTATCATATCACCACACAGTTGCTCCCCAAATTTGTTAAGGCTTCTATATCCTAAATCAACACATAAATCATTCATCCTCCATAGTCTCCTTCAGCTTGGCCAAAGCAATTTTAGTCTCGGCGGTAGTTTCTCCTAAAAGAAGTGCTATCTCCTGAACTATGCGCATTTGCTTTTCCACAACCTTGTCCGCTATTTCAATTGCCGCCTCGCTTTGCTTGTTTTTCTGTGCCTTAATTTTCTCTTCCTGAGTCACATCCTTCATAATTATTATGATGACGTGATATTCCTTATCGTAAATAATAGTTTCATCTACATATTTTTTATATTCTGCAAAGTACTTCCTTTTGTAGTAACAGTTTTTGCCCTCTCTTAGCGCAAGAATATAGTCAAGGGGATCAAGTATTCTGCTAACCGGGCTTCCTAAGAGATCTGTAGACAGGCTTAAGTTTAAAATTCCTTTTGCAGCATTGTTTATTTGCTGAATCTCAAGATCTTCATTTAAAACTATAACACCATTGGGTGTATTCTTAATAATTGCATCGGAAAAGCTCTCTGCCTTTTCTTTGAGGTATGGAAGACACATTGTAAGATCTGCTTTTCCATTCAAAACTGCTATTGCTTTATCTCGGCAAGTGTCATAACCGCAGCTTCCGCAATTTAACTCCTGTTCTATAGAAGTCTTTCCCATTTTCTTTAAAATCTCCTCGACTGCAGTACCTCCAGGCATTATCTTGTGTACACCTTCAAACCGGATTTCTTTTTTTAAGCTTTCAGACTCAGGCACAAAAACCGAAAAATCCTTTGCTCCGGTATTTTTATTTACAGCTAATATAGCCCCGACAATATTGTTGCTTTTTCGTCTTGCAGGCGGACCGTTTATACAACTGCCTCTACAGGCCGACATCTCAATAAAGCAGTTGTCAAGTTCTTCACTTTCTATATTCTCCAGCGCATTTATGCAATTTTCCATACCGTCCACTATCATGTAATGATATTCAGAAGTTTTATCCATACTACTGATAATACCTCCAGAAATAGGAAAACTTCTGGTCCTTCCCTCTTTTAAGTTACTTCTTTTTCTTTCAATTGCAACATTCTCTGATTTTAACCATTCATCCAGTTCATCGAAGGTAAGGGCAAGCTCCACATAGCCCGGATACTTTTTCACTTCGTCCTTTTTTGAAATACATGGTCCGATAAAGACGACCTTTGCACCTTTATGCTCATTTTTCAGCATCTGTGCATGAGCCAGCATCGGTGACAGGACATCTGCCAAATACGGAATCGCTCCGGTATAATGTCTTTGAATCAGAGTGTTTACCGTATGGCAACACGAAGATATTATAATTCTGCTTTTTTTATCTTCTATCATTTTCTCATATTGTTTTTTAACAATATAAGCACCTTTTGCCGTCTCATCTGCCCCTTTAAATCCAAGTTTTATTAATGCCTGTTCTATATCATATATACTTTTATTATGAAACCATGCAACAAAAGAAGGGGCAATACTTGCATAAACATCATACTGTAAAACCAATTGCTTTGCCTTTTCCACATCGGATCGTATTTGCTTTGCGTTTTGCGGGCAAACGACATAGCATTCGCCGCACAAAACGCATTCATCTCTTAATATATGAGCCTGACCGTCTGTAAATTTCAACGACTTAACCGGACAATGTCTTATACATTTATAGCAGTTTTTACAATTTGATTTTTTTGTCTCCAAACATTCGGTCATCAAACTCGCGCTCCTTATTAACCAGCAGCACTGATTACTTTTTTTGATATTCAACTATTTTATTCTTTAAATCCTTTAAGAATTTCTGTTTCAAAAAAGCTTTTTAAGTTTTCAGGTGTAACTGAAAACAGTTTATCGTCAATTGTCACACTGACACCGTTAACACAGTTTTTCATACAAAATGACCCTACAAGCTCAATTTGATCCTGCAAATTGTTGTCAGCAACCAAGCTTTGCAGCTGTTCCACTATCTGCTTTGCTCCTTTTAGGTGGCAAGAGCTCCCTATGCAAATAGATACTTTCATTCGAAATACCTCCTATTCGTAGTCTACAACATCAATCCAGCGCATTAGCAATTCCCTTTCAGCTTCTCTGCCTTTTACAAGCTGTGATGCCGCTACAATTGAAATCCACTTTTGAACATACTGTTTCGCAGTGTCACTTTTTCTACAGAATAAATTCAAGTACTTTTCTCCCTTGTCAATATCGCCGGCAAGCCAGAACAAAAGATATGTTCTTGCAGCATCGGCACTGGCATTTCCCTGAGTGGCATGTGACCAGTCAAGTATATAGGGCGTGCCGTCTTTGGTCATGATTATATTGCTAGGATTGAAATCCCCATGGCACACTTTGTTATGGTCAGGCATGCTTCCAAGTCTGGTATGAAGCTCATAACGAGTTGTAGCATCAAGCCCGGTTTCGGAGATTTTTCTGTGCATTTTGTCTTTCAGCTTGTTTAATAATGGAGCTCTTTTACTTAACACCTCGAGCTGAATATCAACAAACAGGTTCAGATATTCATCATACTTGTGGGGATTTTCCTTCATAAGCTGCTCGAGGGTCTTTCCTTCAATAAATTCCGTAACAATCGCCCATTTGTCGTCAATTTTTGTTACCTCAAGAAGCTTTGGAATGTTAAGTCCGGTTTCTTCCACCCTGGCCTGGTTTAAAGCCTCATTCAAGACATTTGCCTTTGAATAGTTGCCGGAAAAGACCTTTATTGCCTTGTCTCCGTCCCTGTAAACGGTTTTGTCCGTTCTTACTGCTATAACCTTGTCAAGCTTCATTTCTTCGCACCTCCATAATAAGCGTTTAAATACATTTGCTTAATTTCGCTCATAAGCGGGTATCTTGGATTTGCACCTGTGCACTGGTCGTCAAAAGCCTGCTCCACCATTTCGTCCAGTCTGTCCAAGAATTCTTTTTCATCTATGTCATAATCTTTAATGGACTTTTTGATGCCAACCTTTTCTTTAAGCTCATCAATAGCTTTAATTAAGTTTTCAACTTTTTCTTCATTAGTCTTGCCTTTGATGCCCAGATAATCTGCAATTTCAACATACCTTGCCAAAGTACGCGGATGGTCATACTGTGGGAAAGTACCCATTTTTGTCGGAGCCTCTGACGCATTAAATTTGATTAGTTCATTTATCATGAGCGCATTGGCAACGCCATGGGGCAAGTGGTAAAAAGCACCAAGCTTGTGTGCCATTGAGTGGCATACACCTAAGAAAGCATTGGCAAAAGCCATTCCGGCTATTGTTGCAGCATTGGCCATTTTTTCCCTTGCAACCGGGTCATTTGCACCGTTTTCATAAGCTCGTGGAAGATATTCAAATATCATCTTTATTGCACGAAGAGCAAGGCTGTCTGTGTAGTCAGTTGCAAGCATTGAAACATAGGCTTCTAAAGCATGGGTCAATGCGTCAATACCCGAAGCTGCGGTCAGTCCCTTTGGCGCATTCATCATCATATCAGCATCTACAATTGCCATATCGGGCAATAATTCGTAATCTGCCAGAGGATATTTAACTCCTGTCTTCTCATCGGTGATAACCGCAAAAGGTGTTACTTCAGAACCCGTACCTGCCGAAGTCGGAATTGCGATAAAGTATGCTTTCTGCCCCATCTTCGGGAAGGTGTAGACTCTCTTTCTAATATCCATAAATCTCATTGCCATATCCATAAAGTCAACTTCCGGATGTTCATACATTACCCACATGATTTTAGCAGCATCCATGGCAGAACCGCCGCCTACTGCAATTATGGTGTCAGGCTGGAAAGCCAGCATTTCTGCCGCCCCGGCTTTGGCAGATGCAAGGGATGGGTCGGGAGCCACATCAAAGAAGGTCTTGTGCACAATTCCCATTTCGTCCAGCTTATCAGTAATCGGCTTAGTGTAGCCGTTATTATACAAGAAGGTATCCGTTACAATAAATACTTTCTTTTTACCCATCACATTTTTAAGCTCATCCAATGCAACAGGCAGACAACCTCTTTTTATATAAATCTTTTCCGGTGTTCTGAACCAGAGCATGTTCTCTCTCCTCTCGGCAACTGTTTTAATGTTTAGCAAATGCTTAACTCCTACATTGTCGGAAACTGAATTTCCTCCCCAAGAACCACAGCCAAGGGTGAGAGACGGAGCAAGCTTGAAGTTGTAAAGGTCACCGATACCTCCCTGGGATGACGGAGTATTAATCAATATACGGCAAGTTTTCATTCTCTCTGAGAATTTTTGAAGTTTTTCCTTCTGTGTTACCGTATCTATATACAGTGATGATGTATGGCCAAATCCACCATCGGCAATCAGCCTTTCTGCTTTTCCGAGGGCATCGTCGAAATCCTTTGCTCTATACATCGCAAGCACCGGAGACAATTTTTCATGGGCAAATTCTTCGGAAATATCCACGCTGCTAACTTCACCAATCAGTATCTTTGTAGTCTCAGGCACATCAAAGCCTGCAAGCTTTGCAATTGTGTGTGCCGTCTGACCTACTATTTTGGCATTTAATGCACCGTTTATGATAATTGTTTTTCTTACCTTTTCAGTTTCTTCTTCGTTTAAGAAATAGCAGCCTCTTTTTGCAAATTCCTTTTTGACCTCTTTATACACTCCATCCAAAACAATAACCGACTGTTCTGAAGCACAAATCATACCGTTGTCGAAAGTTTTTGAATGTATTATTGAGTTCACAGCTAAAAGAATATCAGCCGAATCATCAATAATTGCAGGAGTGTTACCTGCTCCAACACCTATAGCCGGCTTACCCGAAGAGTAAGCTGCTTTAACCAATCCAGGACCACCTGTTGCAAGAATTACATCTGCTTCTCTCATTACCATGTTGGTAAGCTCCAGGCTCGGCACATCAATCCATCCAATAATACCTTCCGGAGCACCGGCTTTAACTGCTGCCTCCAAAACGATTTTTGCCGCTTCTATTGTTGAATTCTTTGCTCTGGGATGCGGGCTTATGATAATGGCATTTCTCGTCTTTAATGCAATAAGAGTCTTAAAAATAGCTGTTGAAGTAGGATTCGTAGTAGGTATAACCGCTGCAACAACTCCCAGCGGCTCTGCTATTTTCTTAATTCCAAAAGCGGGATCCTCTTCAATAACACCGCAGGTTTTTGCGTTTTTATATGCGTTATAAATGTATTCAGAAGCATAGTGGTTTTTGACAACCTTATCCTCAACCACTCCCATACCGGTTTCCTCAACAGCCATTTTCGCAAGAGGAATTCTCATTTTGTTTGCAGCCATTGCAGCAGCAAAGAAAATCTTGTCAACCTGCTCCTGTGTATAGGTTGCATAAATGCTCTGTGCTTCTCTTAAACGTTTTAAAGCCTTTTCAAGCTTTTCGACATTGTCTACGATTTCGTATTTATTTGTCATTTTCCTCATCTCCTTTTCCGATTTCATTCTTTTTTATTGCCTCTGCCAAATGGGCGGAAAGTACAGCCAGTGAGGCAGCCATATTTTCCTGTTGAACTAAAATGTTATCCGGTACTTTTAGGTGGACAGGCGCAAAATTCCATATTGCATTTATCCCGCTTTCTACTAACATATCGCATACTTTTTGGGCTGAATGTGCAGGAACAGTTATTATGCCGATACGAATTTTCATTCTCTGGCACAATTCCTTCATTTTATTCAACGGAAAAATCTTTTTTCCGCATATTTCAGTACCGACTATACTTTCATCAACATCAAAGGCCGCAACAATGTTTAATCCATATTCTTTAAATCCATCATAGGACAAAAGAGCTCCTCCAAGCCTTCCTGAGCCTACAATTATTGCATCATTTAAAGCATCATATCCAAGAAAACTCTCTATATCCCTTATCAACTCTTCAGCAACATATCCAAGCTTGGGACGACCTTTCTTGCTTACACAGGCCAAATCTTTTCGAACTTGCACATCATTTAGGCCCAGCGCCACCGCGATGGTTGTGGCAGATACATACTCACACTCATCCTTTGGCAGCGACTTTAAATAACTCAAATATGAAGGTAATCTTAAAAGAGTCTGTTTGGAGATAGCTTTTGGATTCATAATTATATTGGTTCCTTTCTTTGTATTAATTTAATAAAACTTACTTACCTATTTTGGACAATCCACTCCTTTTTTAATGCGGGTACAACAACGACGAAGTATATCCGTAATTTTTTATCGATATTTTCTTATCAATATAATTGTATCGTTTTATATTATCAAAGTCAATATACTTTTTATATATTTTGATGTCACTTTAAAAGCCCGTTTTATACACTTTTCACAAAAAAGCTTAGGACTAAGTACCTTCTCTTCATTCCGACAAAAAATAAAAGCTCGGGACATCGAGGCCCTTCGCTTTTGCCTCTTTCATTTCATTCCAAGAGGCCAAATAAAAAAGTAGAAGCTTAAACTTTAGCTCCTACTTTTTACTGCCAATTTAAATTTCTTGATTAATCAATATTTAATGAGCACCGGCTGAATCTGTTTATGATTCAAAGCCTCAAGGATTGTCGGCATTATCTGGGTAGTGTCTGCAACTAAGGAATTCGGCTTGGTACCCGGTCCATCCTGACCAAAGGGTACTAGATATATATTTTTCATATTTAGAAGCATTCCAATGTTTTTTGCATTTGCCCCCAGTCCGTCATTTGTGGAAATAGCAATAACCACCGGTTTTTGATTTCTAAGATGAGCCTTGCATGCCATAGTAACTGTTGTGTCGGTTATTCCGTTTGCTATTTTTGCCAAAGTATTGCCGGTACATGGCGCTACGACTACTATATCAAGAAAAGATTTTGGACCTATTGGTTCTGCTTCAACAATGCTATCTATAACTCTATTTCCTGTAATTCCTTCAAGTTTAAGCCTTAAATCCTCCGCTCTTCCAAACCTTGTATCAAATTTGCTTACCGAACCCGACATTATCGGAAAAACCTTTGCACCGTTGCTTACAAGCTTTTCAATCTCGGGCATCACTTTGTCTATGGTGCAAAAGGAACCGGTAAGTCCAAATCCGACTTTAATCCCCTCCAGTAACATCTTCTATACCCCCAACTCATCAATAATATTGCTGATAGTGTCTCTAATAAATCTGGCTGCTGTCACTGGCGCTACTTTTCCCGGAAGAGAAAGAGCCCATATTGTTTTTAAGCCCATCTCTTTTGCTTTTTCGAAATCAATTCCACCAGGCTTGGAAGCAAGGTCTATCAAAATACAATCTTTGTTCACTTTTTTGAGCAAACTTTCATCTAGTACAATGCTGGGGATGGTATTAAAAATAACATTTGCTCTTTGTATGTAGTCGTCCAGTTCACTTATGAAAACCGGTTTGTATCCGTAACTTTCAATCCAAGCCAGGTCTGAATACTTTCTCGCCTCAACATATACATTGCTTCCGATACCGTTAAGCATTTTCGCAAGTGTCTTTCCGATTCTTCCGAATCCCAAAATCAGTGCATTGCTTCCATGAAGAGTTATAGGCATTTCTTCCATAGCAATTTGAATTGCCCCTTCTGCAGTGGGAATGGCATTTAAAACCGCCATTTCTTCTCTTTCGAGCAAATCTATTGAATATACGTTGTAGACATCTGCAAGTTGAGCAATCTTTTCAGTGATTCTTCCCGCGATAAACAACTGGCTTTTTTTCATCTTTTTAAATACGTCTTTTATGAAAATTCTTTGAGGATGAAAAGGTGTATTAATAGTTTCATTATCTGTTGAACATGGGGTCGGACCTACTATTACATCCGCTTCCCCAATAGCTAGGTCAAGCTCTTCACTTTCTTCAATTCCTATTTCAAAGTTTGCATTTTTAAACCCATATATGTTAACCTTATTTCCTTCCGAGGCAATCAACTCAGCTAACTTAACACTTCTAAGATCACCACCAATGATTGTAAACTTCTTATTCTTCACTATATTACCTCCTCCTGATTGCAAGAAATTCAAGTCCCGTTAGAAAAGTTTAAATAATATTCTTGTATTATAGACCGACTTATGGTGACTTAGTATATCTTATGTACATTTGAGATTATAAGTGCTTGTATAATTGCAATTTAGCTTTGAGCTTCAAGCAAAAAAGCCTCGAAACCAATTAATTTTGGTATCAAGGCCTTTTGGTACTTAAGGATTTATTATTCTTCTAATGTCTGTTTCCTTTTTTATGTTGCCCACTATGGAAAAACTCATTCTATCCAAGCGAAAAATTCGCTTTATAATTTGTTCGACACTTTCCAGATTTACCGCATCAATCTTCTTTAGTATTTCATCCGGAGTATAGATATTATCCATGAGCACCTCTGACTTTCCTATGCTGTTCATCCTGCTGCTGGTACTCTCAAGTCCAAGTATATAATTTCCCTTAAGCTGTTCTTTCGATTTTTCAAGTTCATCCTTTGAAAGACCTTCTTTTAAAAGAATTTTTATTTCTTTTACTATAAGGTCCACAACCCTTTCCAAATGCTCCGCATTCATTCCGGCATATATCGTAAACAGACCGGCATTTCTATAGGATGACGGATATGAATATATGGAATACACCAAACCCTTCTCTTCCCTGATTTTCTGGAACATCCTCGAACTCATTCCGCCGCCCAGCACATTGTTTACGGCAAGCAGCGGATACAACTCATCACTTCCGTGCGGAATTCCTTCAAATCCCAAACATATGTGTATTTGCTCCGTATCCTTCACCTTGATTTTAGAATTCACCTTAAACTCTGCATTTTTAATGTCTTTGCCATTTTTGCCGCTGTCATTCCATCCGCCGAATTTCTGCTTTATAGTATCAATTATTTTATCCTCTTTAAAATTCCCGGCCACAGCTATAACTGTATTCTGTGGAAAATATCTGTCCTTCATATAGGCTTTTATTTTATCCTTGTTAATGCCAAAAAGGGTTTCCCGCGTTCCTAAAATGGGAAAGCCAAGGGAATTGTCCTCCCATACGGTTTCGGACAGGATATCATGCACCAGCTCCTCCGGGGAATCCTCATACATCCCAATCTCTTCCATAATGACTTTCTTTTCAATGTCTATATCCTTTTCGTCAAACCTCGAATTAAAAAACATATCCGAAAGAACGTCCAAGGCTATATCGGCATGGGAATCAAGAGTCTTTGTATAATAGCATGTACATTCCTTTCCTGTAAACGCGTTAAGTTGACCTCCAATACTGTCAATGCTGTCGGCAATTTCTCGGGCACTCCTGTTATCAGTCCCTTTAAAAAGCATATGTTCAATGAAGTGAGATATTCCGTTGTTGGATAAACTTTCATTCCTTGAACCGGTTCCGACCCAGATACCGATAGAAACAGATCTAAGATAAGGGATGTTCTCACAAACTATCCTAACTCCATTTTCCAACTTTATACGTTTATACATACAACCTCCATGTCTGCTATATGAAATTAAGTAAGGCGCAAATAAAATGAAATTCACGCCTTACTCTTATAAATAAAATATATCCCTGAAAATCTCCGTAAAGGGTAAGCTATATTACTTGTCCCCTTCGCTATCCATTGCATCCTTCCTTGAAAGATTTATACGCCCTTGCTTGTCAATTTCCACAACCTTGACAAGTATCTGGTCTCCAACTTTTACTATATCCTCAACCTTTTCAACTCTTTTCTTATCCAGCTTGCTGATATGAACAAGGCCTTCTTTTCCGGGAAGGAACTCCACAAAAGCACCAAAGGATGTAACTCTGATAACCCTTCCCATAAATACCTGACCCGGTTCAATCTCCTTAGCTATTCCCTCTATCATGCTAAGAGCCCTTTTACCGGCTTCGGAATCGGAACTGAATATATAAACCCTACCGTCGTCATTAATGTCTATTTTTACTCCGGTTTCGTCAATTATCTTGTTTATCATTTTACCGCCAGGACCTATTACTTCTCTGATTTTATCAGGATTTATTGTGGTTGAAATAATCTTTGGTGCATACTTGGACAGTTCTTTCCTTGGCTCCGAGATAGCCTTTAACAACACATTGTCAATAATGTGCAAACGTCCTTTTCTTGTAAGCTCAAATGCCTGCTTGATAATTTCCTCTGTAAGCCCGTCCACCTTTATATCAACCTGAATTGCAGTTATTCCATCCTTTGTTCCTGCAACCTTAAAGTCCATATCTCCAAAGAAATCCTCTATACCCTGAATATCCATAAAAGTCACAAACCTGTCCGGATTATTTTCGTCAACAACCAAACCGGCAGAAATTCCTGCAACAGGCTTTTTAATAGGCACACCTGCGTCCATAAGCGCCAGAGTACTTCCACAAACACTTCCTTGAGATGTGGAACCGTTGGACATAAGCACTTCGGATACAACCCTTATTGTGTAAGGGAACTCTTCTTCACTTGGAATCACAGGCTCCAATGCCCTTTCTGCAAGAGCTCCGTGCCCGATTTCCCTTCTTCCCGGACCTCTTGAACTCTTTGCTTCACCAACGCTGTATCCGGGGAAGTTGTAGTGATGCATATATCTTTTTGTTTCTTCAGGGTCAATACCATCCAGTATCTGAACATCACCCATGGCACCCAAGGTAACACTTGAAAGCACCTGAGTCTGTCCTCTCGTAAAAAGACCTGAACCATGAACTCTCGGGAGCAACCCGACTTCAGCCGAAAGAGGTCTTATTTCGTCAAGTCTTCTGCCGTCAACTCTTCTGCCCTCTTCTAAAATATATTCCCTTACAACTTTCTTTTCAAGCTTATATATTGCTTCTTTGATGGCCGCTTCCATTTCAGGGAATGTTTCTGCAAAATGCTCTGTTATTTCTTTTGTGAGCTCCTCGATATTTTTGTCTCGTACCTGCTTGTCCACAGCAAGTACAGCTTCCCTCATTTTGCTATAGGCATATTCCTTGACAGCATTGAATATTTCCTCTGGAACTTCCGCAGACTCATATTCAAATTTAGGTTTTCCAATTTCCTTTACAATTCCGTCTATAAATTCAACAATTTTCTTTATCTCATCATGGCCTTTTTTGATAGCATCCAAAATAACTTCATCAGGAACCTCATTTGCTCCTGCTTCTATCATGACAATTTTATCCCTTGTACCTGCCAAAGTAATATACATCTGGCTTACTTCTCTCTGTTTTTCAGTGGGATTTATAATTACCTCACCGTCAATAAGCCCCAGTATAACTCCTCCTACAGGACCGTTAAACGGTATGTCTGAAATTGACAAAGCTATGGAAGATCCCAGTAAAGCGGCAATTTCAGGAGAGTTGTCCTGGTCAACGGACAACACCGTATTTACAATCGCCACGTCATTCCTCAAATCCTTGGGAAATAAAGGTCTTAATGGCCTGTCAATAACTCTGGATGTAAGTATCGCCTTTTCTGACGGCTTACCTTCTCTTTTTATAAAACCTCCGGGAATTTTCCCTACAGCATACAATCTTTCTTCATAATCCACACTCAAAGGAAAGAAGTCAATTCCTTCTCTTGGTGCTGCTGAAGCAGTAGCTGTTGACAATACAACAGTATCACCATATCTAACCAATACTGAACCATTTGCCAGTTGAGCAAGCTTACCGGTTTCGATAATAAGTTTTCTTCCTGCTAGCTCCATGCTGAAAGTCCTATGCATTATACAATCCTCCTCTTATTAGTTAAACCACAGACTGTAGGATGTAGATTCTACAGCAAAAGCTCATTTTCTGCTTTTGCAGCACAATCTACCTTCTACCGTCTGCAGTTTATTAATCATTTTATTTTTCAGTTTACTTTTTATTATTCCTGATTTTTATGCATTGTATTTATTATATTTGTGCACAAATAATACAAAAAAGCGGATTACTCCGCCTTTTTTATTATTTTCTAAGATTTAACTTTTCGACAATCGCACGATATCTTTCGATGTCAATCTTCATGAGATAGTTCAACAAACCTCTTCTTTGCCCAACCATTTTGAGAAGTCCTCTTCTTGAATGATGGTCTTTTTTGTGAATCTTCAAATGCTCATTAAGATGATTGATTCTCTCTGTAAGAAGAGCAATCTGCACTTCCGGTGAACCGGTATCTGACTCATGTAACCTGAAATTGTTGATTATCTCTTGTTTAGTTTCCTTTTGCATAATAAAATATCCTCCTTTTTTTAAATCCCTATGGCTAAGTAAAGGGTCGGAGTTACCCTAAACCGAGCACATAGTTATATTTCCCTCAAACATTCTAACACACTGACTAGATACTGTAAAGAATGAATATAAAAATTTTTCAATAAATATTATAACCTTTCTATTAATTAGAATATCAAAGAACTTTTTGCTTCTTATCGGAATATTATGTTAATAAAATACTCTACTGTAAAATTGCTGTTTTGGAGGGAATCAAGATGATGGAATATCAGAATTGCAACACCGGTATGCTTCAGCCTGCACACAGTCAAGGCATGATGCAGCCCTGCTCCACTCAAGGCATGAGCCATAATGTGAAAATTCATTGCATGCCAATGAAGCTGGCCCACGCCTACGTTCCATTTCAATGCATAGGCTGTATATTTCCGCCCATGAAGGGTCTGAATGCAGGAACAATATTTCCCGAACTATACAGTCCTTATGGAACGGACCCTGAATACACTGTAGACGCCTAAGGAGGTGAAAGCATGAATCCGAATCAAGCTAAACTGCTAAAAGAAGTAATGGCCGCCGATTTTACCCTTATCGATTTAAACCTGTATTTAAATACACATCCCTATGATCAGAACACAATAATGCTCTTTTACAACTGTGCTCAAAGAGCAAGAATGCTCAGAAACGAGTACGAGAGATTGTATGGCCCGTTAACTGCCCAAAGCACTCCCTATAAATGCCCGTGGCAGTGGATAAACAGCCCATGGCCGTGGGAATAGCCTTGCTGATAGAATTTGATTTTATATATTTCGATGTTTGTCCGAGGAGGTAAAAAAATGTGGGTTTATGAAAAGAAACTGGAATATCCTATAAGAATCAAAACACCAAATCCCAAGATGGCAAAGTATATTATTTCCCAATACGGAGGACCTGATGGAGAGCTTGCTGCTTCTTTGAGATATCTAAGCCAGAGATTCAGCATGCCAACAAATGAAGCAAAAGGAATTCTCAACGACATAGGAACCGAAGAATTGGCGCATCTTGAAATGGTTGGCACCATAGTGTATCAGCTCACAAGAGGTGTCCCGGCGGATGTACTCGAACGCGCAGGACTAGGTGCTTATTATACGGACCACGATCATGCTGTCTATCCCATGAGTGCTAGCGGCACCCCCTTTACTGCAGCATATATACAGTCAAAGGGTGATCCCATCGCTGATTTACATGAAGACCTTGCTGCAGAGCAAAAAGCTCGTGCCACTTATGAAAATCTTATAAATCTAACCGATGACCCCGATGTAATTGACCCGTTAAGATTCTTAAGAGAAAGAGAAGTTGTACATTTTCAACGTTTTGGTGAAGCTCTTAGAATAGTACAGGATAAACTTGCCGAAAAACCCTTCTATGTAAAAAAAACCGATTGTATGAATCCTGTGCATAAAAGATAAATTATTCTATGTAAAAATCCAAATCAAAAAATATAAGGTTGCAATATTTTCTCTAAAAATCAATACCACCCGTAAAACGGGTGGTTTGCTCTACCCCTATAAGGGGTTGTTACCGGCCTGCGTCTAAAGACGCTAGCTTTCGCTTCGTTCAAGCTACAATGCCTTTGCCTCTTTTGCCGCCCCTAAAGGGACGAACGTATTACTTGCTACCCCTTAAAGGGGTCTTCGTATTCTTTTACACTTAATTTGTCTATCATAATGTCATGCTTTTCTTGCTCTTGTATGTATTTTTTTATCGTTGCCTCATTTAATCCCACTGTGCTAACATAATATCCTTCTGCCCAAAAATGTCGGTTCCCAAACTTATACTTTAAATTTGCATGCTTATCAAATATCATCAATGCACTTTTTCCTTTTAAGTATCCCATAAAGCTTGACACACTTATCTTCGGTGGTATACTTACCAGCATATGTACATGGTCCGGCATGAGATATCCTTCTATTATCTCTACTCCCTTGCATTTGCATAGTTGCTTCAATATTTCCCGTATACTTTGTTTGTATTGATTATAAATCACTTTTCGTCTATACTTTGGAGTGAAGACTATGTGATATTTGCACATCCATTTTGTGCGTGCTAAACTATGTTCCTTATTTGCCATTAAAATCACCTTTCCTTTTGTTGATTTAGCAGCTTGAACAACTCTATTTTAACGGAAAGGTGATTTTTTGTATAACTTCTGTCGCGCACCCGCATAGCGGGTGGTTTTTTGTTTCGCATGGCTCATTTCTCTTATGAGAAACTCGCTCATGCTCAACAGGCTAAAGCACATAATTTAAAAAGGACCGGCAACAACCGGTCCTTGACAAACAATTTGAATTATATTAACGATATGGCAATTCTTTTATGCTCTTAATAATATATCTCTTCAATATTGAGTAGTCTGTTGAGGTAACTTTACCGTCTGCATTCACATCTGCATTGTCAAGATTAATTTCTATATTTTCTTTCATAACATATCTTCTCAATACTGAAACGTCTGTTGAGTTTACTCTACCGTCACCATTGCAGTCACCGTAAAGTATCTCAGGTTGTTCAGGTTCTTCGGGCTCTTCAGGATCGTCTGGTATACCACCCGGAGGTGTTCCCCATACAAGCTCTCCATTCTTATACAAGGTAACCTTTTCGAAATCCTGGAACGCTTTTATAGTCGGATCAAACGAATAGTCATTTGACTGGTCATGCATGGAGTTGTCCGAATACCTTATAACAAACTGTATTTCTCCGGTCTGACCGCCGGCAGGAAGCTTGACATCCTTGAACTCCAATTGCAAATAATGTTCATCGCCGGAACCACCAAAGGACGGAATAAGATTTCCGGAACCTATAGGTGTATAGTAGCAGTTAAACTGAAGCTGTGAATTAGCTTCTTTAGTAAAGTAGTATCTTAATACCATGTCCTTTAATGAGTAATCCCTGTTACCGGTGTTTACAATATTGAATTTACCCTTGATTTCCTGATTGGATGCCTGGGTACTGTCGCACATATACTGTACTTTTACATCACGGGCCTGTTTTACAAATATCTTTACTGAAGAAGGTGATGAAGCGGCATTGTCATCATCATAGGCAATTACACTTATTTCATGCTCACCTTCCACTGCCTTCCACTCATATTCATAAGGTGCTTCCTTGTCTGAACCGATTACCTTACCGTCAACCAAGAAATCAACTCTGGAGATTTTTCCGTCAGAGTCGCTGGCTGTTGCAGTAATAGTCAAAAATTCATTTCCATAAGCCTTAACATTTGACTTCGGCGCAGTAAGTTTTACAGTAGGCTTTACAATTACTTTAACCAATACAGGAGTTACCGGTGATTCGATTCTTCTTCCGTCGGACAAAACTGCAACTGCTTTAAGATTATATGATCCAACAGCAGCTCCTGTTATTTTTGCTGTGTAAGGTGCTGTTGTGTCACTGGAAATAAGTGTGTCTCCATTGTAAAATTCTACCTTGGATACAGTAGTCTTAGACTTAACACTTGCACTTATATTAATGTCCTTACCGGCTTCATATCTTTCACCTGCAACTGGTGAATCAATAGTTACCTTGTCGGTTTCGCTAACAGTGTACTGCTCGTCAAGATAAGCTGTAACCCATGCAAATGGAGCATTCCAGTTAACAGTTATCTCATTGGTTGACCATGAGTCGGTATGGTCAATAAAGCACTTCTGCGGCGGAGTAGTCTTCTTGACAGCAGCATTTATTGTCGGGTCTTCAAAACGTGAGTTCGGACCGCCGGAAATTATACCCGGAGGTGGAGCCGGCCATTTGCTGCTTGTTTGCGGAGTCCAGAACCTGTCATGAGGATTCTGAAGCGCACGCTCGCCATATCCTGTTACATAGCTCTGATCCATTGCGTTTCTTCCCAACAGGTAGCTTATACCGTCAAATATTCCATCCAAATATTTAGAATCACCTGAGAAGTCACGTGCATATCCCATTACAATCATCTGATTTAATATGAAAGAGTTTGAACCCCATGGATAACCGCCACGCTCATCCTCAGCCTGTTTGATTGGCAGTCTGTAACCCTGTTCTTCAATATTGTCAAGCCACTGGTCGGCAGCTTTTATTATATTGTTTCTAGCCTTTTGAATTTCCGTAGCCGGCAAACCATTTTCAACCAATGCAAGAGTAACAGTACCTAAACCTTGAGTAGTTCCCCAAGTGAAGCATCCCCACAATCCGCTATCTTCGTTAGTTCCGCCCATCTTTGCAGGCATTTCGAGGTAGTGAGGTGAATTCATCAGATATTCCTTATACTCTGATTTGCCTGTTGTCACATAAAGCTCACAAGCTGCCCAGTAGAACTCATCTCCGACATAGTCGTCATTGTATGGTCCGCCACCGGGGCCACCGCTACCTGGAGTGTACTCGGCCAAAATATCGGGATGCTTTAATGCTGCCTTCCATGCTATTTCAGCCTTCTCTAGACAGTCAGCTGCAAACACCGGATCATATTCTTGCCACAAACGTGCACTCTGTGCCAAAGTTGCTGCAAAGTTAAGAGTTGCTGCAGTACTTACAGGTCTTAAATAACGTTCTTGAGGGTCTTCGTGAGGCAGCATTCCCAATGCAGTCCATCTGTAGTCGTGAATCTTATGATGCACCATACCTGCTATGGAAGCATCTTCTTTTTCAGTAACCTGCATCTTCTTGAAGAACTCGATTTCCCATCTTGCTTCATCAAGAATATCCGGATAACCGTTCTTTTGCTCAGGTATATTCATTCCACCGTCTTTATACGGTCCCCAGTTATCAAGACCTTTAATTTTTGCTCTTTCATACATATTCATCAATGTCCAAACAGCAATACCGCCGTTTACGACATATTTACCGTGGTCACCGGCATCATACCATCCACCGGTTACATCTTTTGAATATTTTTTCTGAGGTATTCCTGCATATTCATCGTCCTGAGGCCATGTAGAAACGTTTGTATCGCCCTTGTTCGGGTCAATACCAATATGTCCTGCAGGCCTTGTCCACTGCTCTCCTCCTGCATACGGCATTTCAATAGCAATACCGCTTCTCTTGTGATAGAAGAAGGCTAAAGCATCATACTTCATCTGGGTATAAATATCTTTACGAATATCAAAAGGATGGCTGTAGTTTGTAGCGCTATTTACAGTCGGAAGCTCAAAATAATAGCCTATTCCCTCTGTCGTAAATTCGGAAAAATCAATCCAATGTACGTTGTCCTGGGAATCTTTATCAAGCCCTTTCGGTATTGTATTACCTTCCAAAACTACAACACCTGCAGCATTCTTAAGCTCCCACTTTACAGGTTGCTTTGAATCGCATACAACTGTAGCTACTTTTTTTCCTTCCGGCAAGTATCCCACCTGGTTAACACGTACATCAGGCTGCTTAAGTTCCTCAACTACAGGTTTGGAATACTCCGGATCATAAAGGGAAATATCGTCAATGTAAACTGTATACGGCGGATTTGCTGCCAATTCACCGCCCAAGTGGAATGTAAACTCGCATGTATCATCGGTAGGCTTATCCATTATAAATGTCTCATCGATTTCCAATACCTTTCCCGCTGTCAACTTATATGCGGTCCACTTATTGTTCCAATATTCTTCATAGGGCTCTCCCATCTGTCCTATCTTTATATAGGCACTACAGGATGCATCTGCCCAAATCTTAAGACGAATTCTGTATGTATGCCCCTGTTCAAGAGTAAGACCACGGTGTCTCATCTGAACGCTCCACCTTTTTTGCCCCTTGTCAAGAACAGTAACGGCAAAAGCTTTATTACCGGGCTGTCCCGGAACATCAACTACATCAAAGGAGCATTTTCCTCCGGTATCCTCACATGTATGCCACGGATAACAAAGTCCCTCGTCAAAAGTTCTTTCATATAAAAGGTCGTTTTTATAAGGCGGCAGTATCGAAGAATTATCCTCTCCTGCAAATACTGATGTCGGCACGAGAAGAGTCAATAAAAGTGCCATCAAAACAGCAGTACAAATTGACCTTCTAAACTTCATAATCTTCCCTCCCAAATAATAATTGCTACAACTAGAATTGAAGCACTCTCATTTTTTGGCAATTCAAACTGGTTAAAACAGGTTTATCAACCTTTTTATAAGTTCACCTC
>Ga0116167_1001125_pt1 | contig 25025 bp, 20 predicted proteins | sample AD_JPNMR3_MetaG_FD_89794 | JGI IMG/M metagenome (GOLD analysis project Ga0116167, IMG submission 89794) | Active sludge microbial communities of municipal wastewater-treating anaerobic digesters from Japan - AD_JPNMR3_MetaG | ecosystem: Engineered > Bioreactor > Anaerobic > Digestate | place...
GTCCGTGGGCCTTCAGCGCCTCCTCCAGCTGGTACGCACCGATGGCGACGAACTGCACGCCTGCGGTCGCAGGGTCGCCCGCGACGTGCGCCGCGCCGTCACGGACAAGCGCCTGTGCCGCCTCGGCATCGAAACGGTGGGCAACCTCGCGCTTGGACACCACCACGCAGGCCAGTTGCCCGCGACCGGCATAGACATCCCGCAGGGCGGCGACGGTGGTGTTGCCATCCACCGGGAACAGCACGCGCGCGGTATCGGACATCTCGCCCAGCAGCGCCTCGCCGATGGTGGGGTCCTGGTGCGACTGCTCGTTCTTGCTGTTCTCCCAGGTGTGCGAGGTCACGATCAACGGCACAGGCAGCCAGCCGGGAGACTGCCCCAGCTCCTTCTGCCGCCGGGCGAAGATGATCTCCTGGCGCAGCAGGCCGAGCATCTTCACCGCGAACGCCTCGTAGCTGACGATCAGGTTGAGGCCGCCCTTGTTGCCCAACGCGGCGGCGGCGACAGCCTCCTCGTTGAGTGCGGTGATCACGGCGCCGTGCAGGTCCTCTGCCACACCTGGCTCTGGCTCGTTGACGCGGTGTTTGAGCAGAGCGAGGGTTCCGCCCATCTTGTTGCTGGCCAGCTCGTCTGGATTGCCGATACGCACGCGCAGGCCGGGATTGGCTTGGACCAGTGTCACAAACCAACGGTCCAGCGCGGCCATCGCACTGCCGGCTCCGCCACTGGGCTCCCACACCGGCACCGGCAGCACGGGCGCCTCTGGTTGACGGGACGCCATCGGATGCCTGCTCTCGCGAGGACGCCTCTGCTGTGCATGGTTGGTTAGGGTCGCCAGCGACACGGCCAGCTCCAGCGGCGGCACGTACAGTGCGCTGGCGCTGGTGTTGAACGCTTCACGGGCGGTCGCATCGGAATGCGGATTACCGCCCAGCGGTAGGTTGTGCGCTGCATTGGTTCCGGCGCCTGGAAAACCGAATCCTTTTTCGGTCTCGGCGATGACGTAGGGCAGCGGCGCCGGATAGCGCCGCTCCGGATCGGCCGCGAAGTCGCGCAGTCGATCCTCGGCCTCGACAATGGCCCAGGCGATAGCGGCCGGATCGCGGCCATCCACCACCACCGGGGCGAAGCCGTTGTGGCGCACGTCCTCGGCCAGCCAGGGCGCGCCGCCTTCCTGCACGATCTGCGTACGCTGCTCGATGCGGCGGCCATTGAGAATCATCACTGGGATGGCGAAACCACAGTCCTGCGCACGCCACCAGCGCGGCGCCCAGTCGGGGCCGCGCTGCTCCTCGAAGGCACCGTCGCTGAGGAAGGCGACCAGCGACTCTCCGGGCAACGGCATATGCACGTACTGCAGCTCGGCGAAACCAAGGTAGCCGCCTTCGGACACCGCACCCGCCGTATTCGGTCCGGCATGGCTGCCCAGCGGCACCGCCGGCAGACCCGACGCATCGATGGCATAGGAGTAAAAGTCCGCGCACAGCCGTGACAACCCGGCTTCGCTGCGGTCGTAGCGCCCTTGCTGCGCGGGTGAGACGTCGCCGGTGAGTGCATTGACGGCCTCGATCGCCGCCACGCAGTGGCCTTGCCCCATGATCCAGCCGCGCGTACTGCCCGTAAGCGCATTGGCAAGCAGGTAGCCGACATACGCCTGCACCATGTTGAGCGAACCGCCGGTGTGACCCTCGGGCGTCGGCTTGAAGTCCGCCGCCTCCAGCGGCGCGCCGGACAGGTCGATACGCCGCGCGTAGGTCATGTGCGCGACCACGTTCATCGCCGTGCAGGTCAAGCGGTCGGCAGCCGCCAGCAAAGCGTAGGCGGCATCTTCGTTGACAACGCGGCCGTCAGCCACCAGCCGAGCAACCAACGCGACGACTCGCTCGACTGTTTCCTCCCGATGTTGGATCGGCCCTCGGCCCAAGAGCCATTGTGCGTGTGCCTTGCTGGTAGTCATACGGGTCTCCTTGGCATTGTTGTGATCTTCAGTCCTGCATGTTGCGTTTGAGCGCATCTGCGATGAGGTCGGCGAGCGCGATGCGATTGCTGCGATGTGGCACGGCATCCGTGGAAACGATCCGGGAAAACAAGGGCGTCAGATCGCTCCAGGCGTCATCTGCAAACAGCGCATGCACGACCACGCATTCGGGCTTGCCGAGCCCTTGTTCGACAAGCTTGCGTGCCGCGACGGCCAGAGTGCGGCCGGACGATGCGATGTCATCGACCAGAACCGGCGTGCAATGGCGCCAGGCCGACAGATCGGGAACGGTGATCTCGACGTTGCGGTCCCCATACCGGGTCTTCGCCAGCACCGCATGGGGAGCATCGATGCGCCGGGCAATCGCTCCCGCCCATTGCTCACTTTCCTCGTCCGGTCCAATGATCAATGGCGATTCGACATGGGTGGCAATCCAGTCAGCCAGCAGCGGCGCGGCCTGCAAGGTGACGGTGGGAACGGTGTAGAGCCCCTGCAACGTCGGGTGTCGATGCAGATGCGGATCGACGGTGATGATTTTGTCGAACGCGCCGGACAGCAGCTTTGCGAAAGACAGCGAGGTGATGGCCTCGCCTTCATGGAAACGCTTGTCCTGACGCATGTAGGCGAGATAAGGCGTGATCAGCGTCACCTGGCTCGCGCCGAGGTCATGGGCGGCATCGGCGGCGAACACCAGTGGCAGGAACTGCGCGTCCGGTCGGCCCAGCGTGCAGACCAGGTCCACGGGCCGCCCATGGGGATCGCCATGCAGACGCACGTAGCTTTCGCCATCCGGAAAGCGGCGTGTTTCGATGCCACCCAGCTCGCCATCGCAAGCCTTGGCCAGCGCCGCTGCGAGCGCTTCGTTACCGGGAAGAGGCAGGATCAATCGTTTCATGGGTATTCGCATGTCCTGGCGCCTAGAAGCGCCTGCCGATGGTGAGCGTGCCGTAGACCGGCACTTCCTTTTGTCCGTGGAATTCACGGGTTCGGTGATAGCGCGCCAGGGCAATGCGCCAATGGCCGTAATACATCGCAATGCCGTAAGCGACGTCAGCCACGAAAGGGCGCTTGTCCACGCTGTGGCTGGATCGAAACGTATTGCCATCGAGCGTGATGTCGTACAGGACGACACGGGCATCGTAGGCAACGAACAAGTGCGCGCTTCCTGCATGGCTGGTGGGCTCATGCAGGGGAGACGTGTTCTCGCCGGCCGGGCGCAAGGGGGCGGTTCCGAAGTCGTCGGGCAGTCTCAGGCCGAAGCGCAGTTCGCCGCCCAGGTTCGCATAGGTCGCGAAATTGCCCAGGCTTCCTCCCCAGTGCCGGGTGAGATCCCAACCCCAGCCCGTCGCGCTTTCCTGTCGGATCACACGCGTGCGACGTTCATGGATCAACTGCACGACCAGCTCGTTGTGCAGTTGGTTGTCCCAGCCACGAAACCTGTCGATGCCGAGCAGGCGATGCCACTCGTTCTGCACCTCTCCGGCATGGGCGGCAGGCCCCACCACGCCAAGGCGAAGCTGCGACGAGCGCAGGCTGTCGCCGCGACGGGCGTTGTAGCCGAGACTGAACATCAAGGCCCCGGCATAGGGCCGGTCATCGGTGATGAGGTCACGGCGTTCCCTATCCGTCGGGGTGTACATCATCTGCCCCAACCCGATGGTCATGTTTTGCTCGTCGAATCCCTCTGGCTGCAACAGCGCCAGACGGCGATTCAACGCTTGCACGATCCCGGGCAGGCACGGATCGCTGCGGTAGTCGACCAGATTGGGGGAGACCCAGCTGACCAGAAAGCCGTTCGAGTAGCCTTGGTCCTGGCCTACGCCACCGAACATATCGTTGTCGATGCGCAGATTGACCGTGCCGGTCGAGCGCAGCGATGTCCGCTCCGAACAAGCCGATTGAGCAGCATGCTGCTCGTTGGCAAAGGCTGACACAGGCAAAATCACGAGCCATAACCAGGCCCATGCGGTTCTTTTCGCGCCTGCCAACGCCGAGCGACTTCTCACTTACTTGTCCCCAGCCTCGCTCGGGCGTGCCATTGCCACATGGCTCTGGCGCACGAGCATGACGGGCACGGTAGCCAACCGCGCCACCTGCTCTGCATCGCTGCCCAGCATCACGCGGTCGATGCCGCGGCGGCCGTGAGTACCCAGGACGACCAGGTCGCAGCGCGTGGCGTCGGCCTGTTGGACGATGAGGGTTGATGCACGCTCGCCTTTGCTCTCCAGCAAAACGGTCTCAACCGCGATGCCATCCTGGCGCAGGCGTTGCGCCGCCTGGTCCAGCAATGCCTGGCCGGCCGCCAGGAAGCCGGGCCGGACTTCCTCAATGTAGACCTTGGGTGGCTCGAAGCCGCTGGCGTGCTTCGACTCTTCGATGACGTGCAGCAGCACGATGGTCGCGCCGCTCATGCGTGCCAGGACGGCCGCATGATCCAAGGCATGATGGGCAGTCGCACTGCGGTCAAGCGGCACCAGAAGTCTTGAATACATGGCATTGTTCCGGGGGTCAGGTTGAAAGGTGTCCAATTGCAGAATCTGGCGTGTATGGCGCGCAGCCACCCACTCCTCGTTGGTGGGTTCCACGCCCACGATGACGCGGCTGTCCGCGCTGGACACCACGGTTGCATGGACGCTGTTTGCCGCCACGTCGAGGTCCAGCCCCAGGAAGGCCAGCTCGCGGCAAACGCGCTCGCGAATGAAAGCGTTGTGCTCGCCCACGCCGGCGGTGAACACCAGCATGTCCAGGCCGCCAAGCACAGCCGTCAACGACCCGATCTCGCGCACGATGCGGCGCACATAGAGGTCCAGCGCCAGCCGCGCGCGTTCGCCCGCTTCACCTGCGTCGTTCTCGTGTTTCACGATCACGCGCGGCTCGGACGAAATGCCCGAAATACCCAGCAGGCCCGAGCGGTGGTAGAGGGTCTGGCCCACCTGTTCGAGCGACAGCTTCTCGACTTCCATCAGGTAGAGCACTGCGCCGGGATCGATTGAGCCGGTGCGCGTGCCCATCATCAAACCGTCGAGGGCGGAGAATCCCATCGTGGTCGCGATACTCTGCAGGTCGCGCATCGCGCACAGGCTGGCGCCGCTGCCCAGATGCGCGACGATGGTGCGCCCGCGTGCGGCCTCGCCGTGTCGTTCGACCAGCGCGGTGGCCATGTACTCGTAGGACAGGCCGTGAAAGCCATGACGGCGCAGGCCACGCTGCCAAGCGTCATAGGGTAGCGGCAGCACCTGCTCGACCTGCGGCAGCGTGCGATGGAACCCGGTGTCGAAGCACGCGATCTGCGGAACCTCCGGCCGCTCGCGCAGCAGGATATCGATGGCCTCCAACGCGAATGGCTGATGCAGCGGCGCCAGAGGAACGTAGGATTTCAGGTCGGCCAGCACGGCGGCATCGACACGCACGGGCGCGAAGTACTTGCTGCCGCCATGCACCACCCGATGAGCCACGGCGCAGATGTCGCGGCCGTCCAGACGGGCTGCAATGCGTTCCAGGATGAACTGCAGCGCACCCCGATACGGATGTTCCGCGTCGAGTGGGATGCGGAAAGGCGGAACACCGGTTTCGCCAAAATCGGGGCGGGGTCCGCCAATGCCTTGCACCTTGCCGTTCCACTGCGGCCTGCGCGGCAGCGGATCGATGCCGGCATCGAACACAGCGAACTTGATGCTCGACGAGCCGCAGTTCAGGACAAGTATCAGATTTTCGGTTTTGACAGTCATGAGGCATCCTCGGGCGCGTACGCTCAGCTGGCGGTGTAACCGCCGTCGGCCACCAGAGCAGCACCGGTGACGAAGCTGGCGCCGTCCGACAGCAGGAAGGCGATGGCGTGGGCGATCTCCTCGGCGCGGCCGAGCCGACCGATCGGGTGCAGACCGACCAGGGCTGCCCGCGTTTCGGCGTCGAGCACGTCCAGGATCGGCGTTTCCACGTAGCCGGGATGGATGGAGTTGATGCGTATGCCCTGGCCCGAGTAGGCCAGCGCGGCCGATCGGGTCAGGCCCGTGACGCCGTGCTTGGCAGCGACGTAGGCGGGGCTCGCGTCGTTGCCGACCAGGCCGAGACTGGACGACATGTTGACGATGGCACCGCCGCCGGCAGCGAGGATGGCCGGAATCTGGTGGCGCAGCCCGTAGGCCACCCCGCTCAGGTTGACGTCGATGACGCGCTGCCAGTCGGCCGGCACCATTTCGCCCGCCGGTGCGAGGGTGCCACCGATGCCGGCGTTATTGACGGCAAAGTGCAACGCGCCAAAGGCCTCAATCGCGCGGTCGACCGTGGCCTTGGCCTCATCGACCTTGGCGACGTCGCCCACATGACCCACGGCACGACCGCCGCCTGCCACGATGGCAGCGACGACGCGATCCACCGCATCGGCCTGCAGATCGGAAACCACGACTGACAGGCCGTTGGCGGCCAGCAGGCGGACCGTCGCCTCGCCGATGCCGGATGCGGCACCGGTCACGAGGACGGATTGACCAGTGAAGGAATATTGCATGGGTTTGCTCCTTGAATACGTGGTTGAAAAGGGGGGCTGTGTCCGGCCGAAGGAGTCATGCCGCCGCGGCCGCAACGAGCTCGAGCACGACGGCACTGATACCGGTGATGATGAATTGGGTGCCCATGCAGACCAGCAAAAAGCCCATCAGGCGCGAGATGGCGGCGATGCCGCCATTGCCAAGCCGGCGCTGGATGCGCTTCGAGGCGCGCAAGCAAAGCCACAGAATGAGGCTGAAGCACAGGAAAGTGAGGGTTGGCGCAATCAGCACCACCCAGGGCGAGACGCTGGTGCCGCTCTCGATTTGCGCGGCGGCGCTGATCAGCATGGCGATGGTGCCGGGGCCCGCGGTGCTGGGCATGGCCAGCGGGACGAAGGCGATGTCGACGCTGCTGGCGGCGCCCCGGTCGTGCAACTGCGCGGCCTTCTCGCCGGCCTCGGCGTCGCTGCCCGACGCCTGCGGTGTGAACAGCATCTGCAGTCCGATCAGCCCGACGATCAGGCCACCAGCGATGCGCAGCCCGGGAATCGAGATGCCGAAGGTCCGCATCACCATCTGGCCACCGTAGAAGGCCACCATCATGATGAGGAAAACATAGACGCAGGTCTGCGCGATCTGGCGCCGCTGCTGCGTCTCGGGCATGCCCTGGGCCAGGCTCAGGAACAGCACCAGTGTGGTCAACGGGTTGGCCAGCGGCAGGATCAGCATCAGGCCCAGGCCGATGATTTCAAAAAGCTCAAGCATTCAGTGTCCTGCTGATGAAATCAAAGAGGCGAAGGTGGGGCGCCAAGGCCGGCCAAGCCCAACAGCCAAGCGATTGTGGTGTGGGCCGATCATTTGTCTTTGACGTAGCTGCCCGGTGCATCGGGGAGAACCTGCCGCCCCTTTCCGGCACCGCCCATGGCCGGTGGTGCCTCCAGCCCGTCGGCCTGCTGCGCCAGCCAGTCGTGCCAGGCGAGCCACCATGAGCCCTGGTATTTGGGCGCATCGGCCTGCCACTGGTCGGGGTCCACGTAGCGGTTGCCCGACTCGCGGGTGGCGATCTGGTAGCTGCGCCGCGGGTGGCCGGGCTCACTGACGATGCCGGCGTTGTGCCCGCCGCTGGTCAGCACGAAGGTGACGGGCCCGTTGTTCAGGAGATGGATCTTGTAGACCGAACGCCAGGGCGCCACGTGGTCGCGCACGGTGCCCACCACGAACAGCGGCACGTGGATGTCGGACAGCACCACCGGACGGTCGTCCACTTGCCAGCGGCCCTCGGCCAGGTCATTGTTCATGAACAGGTGGCGCAGGTACTCACTGTGCATGCGATACGGCATGCGCGTGGTGTCGGCGTTCCACGCCATCAGGTCGCGCAGGCCCTGGCGCTCGCCCAGCAGGTATTCACGCACTTGGCGCGACCAGATGAGGTCGCGCGAATTGAGCATCTGGAACGAGCCGCCCATCTGCGAACCCTTGAGGTAGCCCTGGCGCCACATGCCGGCCTCCAGCCAGGCGAGCTGGCTCTCGTCGACGAACACCTTGATCTCGCCGGTTTCCCGGTAGTCCACCTCGGTGGCCAGCAGGGTCAGGCTGTGCAGGCGCTCGTCGCCATCGCGCGCCATGGCGGCGGCGGCAATGGCGAGCAGGGTGCCGCCCATGCAGTAGCCGGCAGCCTGCACCTTGCGGCCTGGCACGATGGTGGTTACCGCGTCCAGCGCCGCCATGACACCCAGCCGGCGGTAGTCGTCCAGCCCGAGATTGCGGTCCTCGGCGTCCGGGTTCTTCCAGGAGATGATGAACACGGTGTGGCCCTGCGCCACCAGCCAGCGCACCAGGGAGTTCTCGGGCGACAGGTCGAGGATGTAGTACTTCATGACCCACGAGGGCACGATCAGCACCGGCTCGGCGTGAACCTTGGCGGTGGTGGGCGCGTACTGGATCAGCTCGATCAGCTCGTTGCGGAACACGACCTTGCCCGGGGTCACGGCCACATCCCTGCCAACCTCGAAGTCTTCCGTCCCGGCAGGCGCATCGCCGGTGAGCATGCGCGACACGTCGTCGAGGAAGTTCATGGCGCCCTGCCACAAACTCATGCCGCCGCTTTCGAATGTCGCCTTGAGCACCTCGGGGTTTGTCCAGAGATTGTTGGAGGGCGAAAACATGTCCAGCCACTGGCGCGCTGCAAAGGCCACCATGTCCTGATGGTGCGGGCTGGCACCACGTACCCCGGCGGTGGCACTCTCCCACCAGTGCTGCTGCAGCAGGAAGGACTGGTGCAGGGCATTGAACGGCCAGCGCTGCCAGGCGGGATCGGCGAAGCGCCGATCCTGCTCCGGCGGCGTGACGCAGTCGGTGCAATCCGGATGCAGGCTGGCTTCGGTGAGGTACTGGGCAAAACGCCATCGCGCGCGGATCGCCTGCTCCCACAGGTTGCGCTGCTTGCCGGGTGAGAAGCTCAGATGCAGCGCCCAGTCGAACCAGGCGAGGGCCGCCGCCGTCGGCGCCATGCCTCCGGTCACGCGGGAGCGCTGTGCGTAGGCCAGCGTATCGACCAGCTCATAGGGCAGGCGCAAGGGGCCAACGCGGTCGATGTCGTCGACGGGGACAGGGGCACTTGTGGCCTGCGGACCGGCTCGGCTCGAATCGGACTGTGGTTTGCGGGACGTCATGGGAAGTTCTCCTTGCACCGGCCCGGGCCGCGGGTGATGCGCCGCGACCCGGAGCGGTTCCATCAGTACATGTGCTGCCCGCCGTTCATGGCCAGGTCGGCACCGGTCATGAAACCGGCCGACTCGCTGGCGACGAAGGCGACCAGGGCGGCGATCTCCTCGGGCTGGCCCAGGCGGCCCATCGGAATGCCGGCGATCACCTGCTGGAGCACGTTTTCCGGCAGGACCGTCACCATCTTGGTGGCGAGGTAGCCGGGCGATACGGTGTTGACCGTGATGCCCTTGCGCGCGACTTCCTGGGCCAGGGCCTTGGTGAAGCCGTGCATACCCGCCTTGGATGCGGAATAGTTGGTCTGGCCGAACTGGCCCTTGCTGCCGTTGATGGACGCGATGTTGATGATTCGCCCCCAGCCGCGCTCCAGCAGGCCGTCGATGAACAGCTTGGTGACGTTGAACATCGAGTCCAGGTTCGTCCGCAGCACCGCGTCCCAGTTCTCCTTGCTGAGCTTGCGGAAGGTGGCGTCGCGGGTGATGCCGGCGTTGTTCACGAGGATATCGACGCGGTGGCCGTCCGCATGGATGCGCTCGCCCATGCGCTGGCAGGATGCCGTGTCGGACACGTCCACGTGATATCCCGTGAAGGCATAGCCCGCATCGGCCTGCTGCGCGATCCAGCTCGCGGCGTCTTCCTCGCCGCGCGTGTGCGAGACCAGGACGGTATGACCCGCGTCGTGCAGGCTGCGGGCGATGGCTTCGCCCAGACCACCCATGCCACCGGTCACCAGGGCGGTGCGCCCACTTGGCGCATCCATCACCTGCCCTCCTTCCTGGTGGGTGCCTTTCCTGCCGGGGTCGCCATCTGGCTGGCGGCCTGCATCATTTGCTCCCACGGTCTGAGCAGCTGGTTCCACGCTGAGCTGTCGAGCGGCGCCATCATTGGCATCAGCCCGCCAACCAACTCGGCCGTCTGCTGCTGCCAAGCGCGTACGGCAGTCAGCAGCTCGTTGGCAAAGCTGGTTTGTGCTTCGACCGCAACCTGCGCCAGCGCCTGGTTGCCACCGAAGCGGCTCTGCATCTGGCGCCAGAACGAAGACGCCGATTGGCTCGCCAGCGCTTGCCAGTTTTCAGCTTCCAGCAGTTGCTGGAGCTCCGCACGAAAGCCTTCTGAGCCTTCCTGCGCCAGTCGTTGCCCACTTTCGATCCATTGGGTGCCGCTATTCTGGAGCAGCTCGCTAAGCTTGAGCTGCAGTTTGAGGTTGGCCTTGTACAGCTCCAGGGGTAGTTTGTTGATATCTGTCATTTCGATTCACCTTGTGTGATTGAAGGGAGATGGCATGGGATTGAGAAACAGACCATCAGGCCATCTGACTGATGGTCTTGCGAAAGCGCGCCAGCGACAGCGCGAACAGCGCTGTGCCGAACTCCACCAACTGAGTGGTGGTCACCGGCTTCATGGCGGTGCCTGCCGGTAGTGGTGGGCCAGCATCAGCGCGATCGCGCAGGAGGCGATGCGTGCCTGGCGGCTGTCGGCGCGGCTGGTCAGGATCACCGGCACCTTGGCACCGAGCACGATGCCGGCGCTCGCAGCCTGTCCGAGGTAGATCAACTGCTTGGCCAGCATGTTGCCGCTCTCCAGGTCGGGAACCAGAAGAATGTCGGCTTGGCCTGCAACCGGCGAGACGATGCCCTTGGTGCGCGCCGCCACGACCGAGATCGCGTTGTCGAAGGCCAGGGGGCCGTCCAGTTGACCGCCGGTGATCTGGCCGCGATCGGCCATCTTGCACAGTGCCGCCGCGTCCAGCGTCGCCGGCATCGCCGGGTTGACCGTTTCCACCGCCGCCAGGATCGCGACCTTCGGATCGGGCACGCCGATGACGTGGGCCAGATCGATCGCGTTGCGTACGATGTCGGCCTTCTGCGCCAGGTCCGGGGCCAGGTGGACGGCCGCGTCGGTGACGATGAAGGGACGAGGGTAGCCGGCGGTCTGCAGGACGAAACAGTGGCTGACGCGCCGTTTGGTGCGCAGATGGCCGGCGGGCGCCACGACGGCGGCCATCAGCTCATCGGTGTGCAGACTGCCCTTCATCAACGCCTCGACTTCACCCTTGGCGGCCAGCTCGACGGCTCGCTCCGCGGCGGCGTGGCTGTGCGGGACGTCAATCACTTCAATACCGGACAGGTCCAGGCCGCCCGCCTGGGTGAGCGCGTCGAGCTTGGCGCGCGGTGCCACCAGCACGGGCTCGATCAGCCCGGCCAGACGCGCATCCAGCGCGGCCGACAGGCTGGCCTCGTCGCAGGGGTGCACCACGGCGACCCGGATGGGATCCAGCACCTGCACATGCGCCAGCAGGCGCCGCACATTGCCGTCCTCAATGACGTGAATGCCGGTTTCCGCGAAGTCGTCGCCATCGCCTGCAACCGCGGGGGCAACGTCCACCTCGCCATCGACCACCGATACCCCATCCTGGTTGATGCAGGTGCAGTGCAGCACAATCAGACTTGTCGCAGGATGGCGCTCGGCGACGATCGCCTCTGCCCGCAGGCGGTCGCCCACCCGGATCGGCGCGAGGAACCGCAGTTGCTGGCCTCGGCAGACCAGACCCGCACCTGACACGCATTCGCCGATCACTGAAGCAATCAGCCCGCCCACCCAGGTGCCGATGCCGACGAGGGCACGGTCGCGCATTGAGGGGGGCATTGACGCGCTGGCGTCCGCAGGGGCGCCTTGGCTGGCGAGCGCCGCAAACAGTTGCAGGCTTTCCAGCGTCAGCACGCGCTCGATGCAAGCGTTGTCGCCAACGGCGAGTTCGTCGAAACTGCGCCGGGGCGCGTGTGCGGGAGGATGGTTGACAAGGTCTGGTGTTGTCATGGCATGGCCTGGATAGAGGGCTGAAACAGAGCGCCTGTCATTCGCTGGTCGGCGGCCGAGCGGTGCCGCGCGCTGCTTTCTTTGCCGATCGTTGCCGGTTGTTGCGCGGTGACTTGTTCGACTCCGCTGCGGTTGCGGCGGGCGTACGCGCTCTGGCGGCAGCCGCCTCGAAGGTGTCCTGTATTTCCTCCAGGCGGGCGGATTCCTGTGGCGACAAGCCGCCGCGGTTGACGAACTCCGTCATCACCTTCGCTGCGGCGCGTATCTCGTCGGAGCCGATGCGCGCAAGCAACTGGGGCAGCGCCACCATGGCTGCCTCCGGATTGCGACGCACCAAAAGCGCCTGGCTGCGGATGCGTTGGCGGAACGCCGGGAAATCGAAGTCCGGTTGCGCGAGCCGCGGCTCCATCAAGTCCCAGGCATGCCGGAACAGGCGCTCATCGGAGCCGCCACGGTCTTGCACGACGTAGTACAGGCTGCGCTGCACCGCCTCGACCAGGCCCCCTTGGGTCATGTCCGCGTCCTGGCGCGCCAGTTCCCGCGCCAGGTAGTCCTGATGCTCCGGCGAATTGCCGGGGTGCGCACGCGCGGGTGAGACATCACCCAGGCTGCGGCCCGCGAGCGCCTGCACGGCCGCCGAGCCGTAGACGGTCTCGAAGGTCTTTGCCTGGTTCGTGTCGCGCTGATCCCGGTATCGATCGAGCCCTTGCACGATCGCGCGGGACATCGCGTCCTGCATCAGCAGGAACGGGTTGCTGGGTTCCGTCGGCTGACGGTGCTCGCGCACCCATTGCGCCTGCGCGGCGATCGTGGCGGCCAGCGGATGCCGGTCGGACCAGTATTCGTAGCCGACGCGAAGCGGATGCAGAAGCTGGCCCCAATGCGCTGCATCCGGGGTCGCGCATGCACGTACCCAAGGTTGCGCAAATGTGCGGTACAGCGCCAGATTGACCTGAGAAATGGCCGCCGCCGCGGCGAACCGGGCATCGCTCTTCGGGTCTGGCTTGACGATTGCGCGCACCTCTTCGACGCTGCTGACCTGCAGTTTCATCAGGTACGGATCGCCAGCCAGGTCATCCTCCAACGCCTCCGGTGGCCTATCCTCGACCGTGGCCCGGTAGATGCCTGCCCCCAGCATGTCGATGATGTCGATGTTGCTGGCGAATTTGCGGTGTTCCTTGCGGCCAACGCTGCTAGACACGAAGATGCCCAGGTGGCCGATGCTCTCGTGTGTGGCGAAGACGATGGTCTGGTCGTGGCCTGCGACGTCGTCATCGTCGCGGTACAGGTCGGTGATCCAGCCCAGCGCCTGGCCGGGCGGGGTGATGTTGTCGCCATACGAGCAGAACACCACGATGGGCGACCGGATATTGCGCAGGTCGATGCGCATGCCCTCGGAGGTCGTCAGCTCGGCGCTGGACAGCCTGTTGCCGATGAACAGGTTGTCGACGATGTACTGGATCTCCCGGCCTTCCAGAAATACGTGACCGCCCCAGTACTTCTCGAACTCCAAGTAGCGCGGCCCTTCGGTGTCTACGTTGGCGTAGACGTTGTACTGCTTCGCCCAAAGCGTATTGGCGGGGTCCAGGTTCTCGAAGTTCTGCACCAGCCAGGCACCATCGAAGCGGCCGGCACCGAGGTCGCTGGCCAGGGAGGTCAGCCAACTGCCCCCGAGCAGCCCTCCCGCATAGCGCATCGGGTTGTCACCCGCCCAGTACGAGACCGGCGAGCCGGCAACGATGATCGGCCCGAACAGGTCGGGCCACACGGCTGCGGTCATGAGCACCTGCCAGCCCGCCTGGCAATTGCCGATGACCACCGGTTTGCCGATGCTGTGCGGATGCAGTTCGCCGACCTTGCGAACGAAGGCAGCCTGCGCATGCAGAACATCCTCGATCGTCTGACCCGGCACCGGGTCGGGTAGGAAACCGACGAAATAGCATGGGTGCCCGGCCTTCAGTGCTGCGCCGATCTCGCTGTCGGGCTTGAAGCCGCCGATACCGGGGCCGTGCCCCGCGCGGGGATCGACCACGATGAACGGACGCTTGTGCGGATCGGTCGCAACCTTGGCGCCCGGCACGATGTGCGCCAGCCAGTAGTTCACGGGCCTTGGCAACTCCGCGCCTGACATCACCGGCTCGGCGGCGAAGTCGAGCACGTTGGGTTGCTGCTCTTGAAGATGTTCGCGGTACTGGTTGCCGCGCTGGCGCCGGATGTCGGCATACAGCACGGTACGTTGCCAGGCGTCGATGGTGTAGTGCGTGGCGGCAGCGGCCCATGCGAACGGGTTCGCCATCCAGCGCGACCCGTCCTGGCCTGCAGGGTCGTGGCCTGTCTTGTCATTGACGTTCATGTTCATGCCCGCTGCTCCGGGGAGGCGGCAGCGGCCTGTCTTCGATCAGGGCGAGGTTGGGCATGCGACACCGCAACGGCACAAAGACCGAGGCTGACAGTCACGGCTGCGCTCAGGATTTTGTGGGTGCGGGATTGCATGGTTGATTCCTTTCGGGATGGTTGGATGGCGCTTGCGGATGCACCGCAAGCGGGTCACATGGGGCCATTGCCCAATGCCTTGTTCACCGTGATGAAGCGCGTTGCCAGTCGTCCTTCGCTGCCCACCAGGTCGCGGCGCGCTTGCAGGTAACCGCGCTGCGCGTCGAGCACGGCCGTGAAATCATTGACTCCACCGTCGTAGCGCGCCTGAACAAGCCGGTAGGCATCGCTGGCCGCGTCGCTGCGGGTTTTCAGTTCCTGCACTTGCTGTTGTTCGGCGCTGTAGGCGGACAGCGCATCGTCGATCTCCTGCCAGGCTTGCAGCACGGTTTTCTGGTAGTTCACCGCCGCTTCCTGTTGTTGCAGCTCACGCAGTTGCACGGTGGCTGTGCGCCGGCCGTGGTCGAAGATCGGCAGGTTGAGGCTGGGGCCGACCGACCAGGCGCGGCTGCCCCAATCGGAAAATTCACCGCTCAAGTAGGACTCGAACCCGAACTTCGCGCCCAGCCGAATGCTGGGATACAGATTGGCCTTGGCAATACCGATGTTGGCGGTGGCGCTGTGCAGGCGCGCTTCGGCGGCGCGGATGTCGGGGCGGCGCAGCGCCACTTCCGAGGGCAGGCCGAGAGCGAGATCGGGCAGCGCAGTCCTGGCGTCAGCCTCGCGTGGCGCCAATTCGGCCTGCAGCGCACCGGGGCGCTCGCCCAGCAGCAGGGCGATCTGGTTGGCGTTGGCGGCTTCCTGTGCCAGTAGCGGCGGCAATTGCGCCTTGAGTGCGGCCAGTTCGGCTCGCTGGCGTTGCAAGTCCGTGTGATCGAGCACGCCGCCATCGACACGCGCTTGAAGCAGCCCGGCGCGATCTTCCAGCGCGGCGATGTCCTCGCGCATCAACCGTATCTGCCGTTGCGCGGTGCGCAGCTCGAAGTAGTTGCGTGCCACATCGCTGGCCAGGCTGAGGCGGGCCAGGTCAAGCAGCGCAGCCTGCTGGTCGACATCGGCGTCGGCGGCTTCTACGGAGCGGCGCACGCGGCCCCACAAATCCAGCTCCCACGACGCATCGAAACCGGCTTGGTACAGCGTGAACGGCTCCGCAAGCAGCTCGGTCATGCTCGGGTCGGCCCCCATGATGCCGAGCATGCGCGTGCTGGCACCGCTCTCGCTCTGGCGCTGACGGGTGGCGCTGCCGCTGGCGTTGACCTCTGGCCCGCGCTGCGCGGCCACCGTGCTGCGCTGAGCGCGTGCCTGGGCGAAGCGCAGTGTGGCCGTTTGCAAGTCAGGGCTGGCATCGAAAGCGCGGCGCTGCAATGCATCGAGCGTGGCGTCGTTGAATGCCAGCCACCACTGCGCCGGCAAGGCCTGGGCGGCTTCGGTCGGGATGCGCAGCGAAGCATCGCCGCTGCGCCAGCTCGTCCAATTATCCGGCGCTGTTGGCGTCGGCTTGACGAAACTCGGGCCAACGGCGGCGCAGCCGGTCAGAGCCAATGCCAGCGCGCAGGCCGCGAAGCCAAAGTGCAGCCGGTGAAGATGAGCGTGTTGCAGATCAAACATAGGGATACCCACGGTCAGGAAAGCCGGTTGCGGAACAGCCAGGCCGCCAGCGGCAGCGTGGTGGCGGCCAGCACCAGCAGGGGGATGAATTGGCGCCAGATGTCGATGAGGCCCGCGCCTTCGAGATAGACGCGGCGCACGATGTCCATGCCGAAGCGCAACGGATTGGCGTAGGTGGCGAGCTGCAGCACCTCGGGCATGTTGCGCACAGGCGTGAACAGGCCCGAGAGCAGCATCAGCGGCATGATCAACAAGAAGGTGTAGAGCATCGCCTGCTGCATGGTCAGAGACAGGGCGGATATCGACAGGCCCACGCCAACGGACGCGACGGTGAAGACGATCAGCCCGAAGTAGAGCAGTCCCACCGAGCCCTGCATTGGAATCTCGAACCAGAAACGGATGATCAGGAAGATGATGCTGGACTGCAGCAGCCCGATCAGGATGGAGGGCAGCGCCTTGCCGATCAATATCTGCATCGGCGTGAGCGGCGTCACCAGCAACTGGTCGAAGGTGCCTTGCTCGCGCTCACGCGCCACCGACAGCGCCGCCAGCATCAGGGTCTGCAACATGCTCAGCGCGGCAATCAGCCCCGGCATCATGTTCCAGCGGGATTCGAGATTGGGGTTGAACCAGGCGCGCCGCTCCACCCGAATGCCTGGAGGCCCTTGAGCACCCGGGGTAGCCAGCGAGGCGTTGTAGGCGGCAACGATGGCGGCGACGTGACTGGCGGCAGAACCTGCAGTCGAGGAATTGCGCCCGTCGAGAACGACCTGCAGCGGTGCCGATTGGCCGGCACTCAGCCGCGCCTCGAAGTCCGGCGGGATGCTGAGTACCAGCAAGGCCTGTTCTGCATCGACCACGTCGGCAATCTGCTTCGGCGAGGTGAGCGTAGCCGTGCGCACAAACACCCCGGTGCCATCGAGCCGAGCCAGCAGTTCGGTCGATACCGCACTGCGACTCTGATCCAGCACGGCATAGGGCACATGCGTGAGGTCATAGGTGGCACCGTAGCCGTACAGCAGTGCCTGCAGGAAGGCGGGGACGATCAGCAGTGCCCGGCTGGCGGGCTCCTTGATGAGCGCCAGCAGCTCCTTGCGCACCAGTGCGGCAATCTGGGCGGCGGTGTGGACGAAGGATTCAATGAAGGTAGCCATGGCATTCAGTCCAGCGTCTTGCGCAGCGTGCGATGCGTGGCGACGAGCAGCACGAGGGCGTAGAGGGAGAGGATGGAAACGCTGCGCAGAATGGTCGGCCCATGGTCGCCGGCCAGAAACAGCGTCTTGATCAGGCCCATGAAATGCGTGGCGGGCAGCAGTTGCGCGACAACCTGGATCACCAGCGGCACATTGCGCAGGTCGAACACGAAGCCGGAGAGCATCATGGCCGGCATGAAGCTCACCAGCATGGCCAGTTGGCTGGCGTCAAACTGGTTGCGTGCCTTGCCGGAAATGAACAGCCCCAGCAGCAGCGAGACCAGCAGGTACAGCATCGAGGCCAGGAACAGGGTGGGCAGGGAGCCGCGCAGCGGCACCTCGAACAAAAAGCGCGCTGCCAGCAGGCACAGCACCAGGTCGATGGCGCCGACCACCAGATACGGCGTCAGCTTGGCAAAGATGAGCTCCAGCGGCCGCACCGGCGTGACGAACAGCGACTCCAGCGTGCCGCGTTCCCATTCGCGCGCGATCAGCAGCGACGTCAGGAAGGCACCGATCAGCGTCAACACCAGCACGATCAAGCCGGGCACCAGATACCAGCTGCTGTTGCCGGTTTCGTTGAACCACATGCGCTGCACCACTTCCACGCGCCCCAGCGCGGGCGGCTTGTTGCCGGCGCCGTCGGCCTGCTTTTGCGCCCAGGTGGCAATGGCGCTGTTGACGTAGCCTTCCACCGTCTGCGCTGTGGTCGAGTTGATGCCGTTCAAGATCAGCTGGATGCGTGCATCGCCTGCGGCGAGCCGGCGCGAGAAGTCCAGCGGTACGCGCACGATGGCGTCCACCTCGCCTGCGCGCAGCAGGCGCTCGGCCTCCTGCATCTGTGTGACCCAGACTGGCGAAAGATAGCTTGAGCCGCCCAGGCCGGCGACGGCGTCGCGCGCGGCAGGCGCGCTGTCTTCCAGCACCACGGCGACCGGGGCGTTTTTCACGTCGAAGGACAGGCCGTAGCCGAACAGCAGAATCAGCGCAATCGGCAGCAGCAGCCCCACCGCCAGGTTGCTCTTGTCGCGCAGCATCTGGCGCACTTCCTTGCGCAGCAGGGCGATGAAACGCCGCATGAATTCTGGTTGGTTCATGCGCCACCTCCTGGGTTCTGGGCACGCTCGGCGGCGCGGCCATGCTCGACGATGGCGATGAAGGCGCTGTTCATGTCGGCACCTGCATCGCCCGCCTGCTCGCGCACCGCCTGCGGCGTGCCCAGCGCCAGCATCTTGCCGGCGTCCTGAATGGCGATGCGGTCGCAGTACTCGGCCTCTTCCATAAAGTGCGTGGTGATGATGACCGTCACACCTGCCTGGGCGAGCGCGGTGATGGTGCGCCAGAAGGCGCGCCGCGCCAGCGGATCGATGCCGCTGGTGGGCTCATCAAGGAACAGGATGTCGGGCTGGTGCAGCAGGCCGGTGGCCATGGCCAGGCGCTGCCTGTAGCCACCCGGCAACAGTCCGCTGATGGCCGTGGGCTCCAGGGCGAACTGGGCGAGCGTGGCCTCCACCCGCGTGCGCAGCGCCTGGCCGCGCAGCCCGTAGGCGCCACCGAAGAACTCCAGGTTTTCGCGCACGCTCAGGTTGCCGTAGAGCGCGAACTTCTGCGACACATAGCCGATGCGGGCGCGCGCTTGTGCGCGGGCGTGGCGCAGGTTCATGCCAGCGACTTCCAGATGCCCGCTGCTGGCTGGCAGCAGGCCGCAGAGCATGCGAAAGGTCGTTGTCTTGCCCGCGCCGTTGGGGCCGAGCAGGCCGAATATCTCGCCCCGGGCCACGTCAAAGGAGGTGCGGGCAACGGCGGTGAAGTCACCAAACTTGCGCACCAGGTCACGCACCACGATCACCGGCCCATCCTCCTTGCCATTCGAGGGCGATTTCGGTGATGGCGTGGCCGTCTCGGGCGCCCTGTCTGCTTCTTGGGTCTGCTGCTGGCGCAGCATCATCATGAATGCGTCTTCAAGTTCCTCCGGGCGCGGTTGACAGGCGATGCCATCGAGCAGTGCATCCAGTGCGTGCGCATCGGCCTTGGGCTGGCGGATGAACCACACCGCACCGCCCTTGGGCACCGCATCGATGATCAGTGGGTGGGCGTCGATCAAACGCGCCTGCAGGTCACGGGCGGGCGTGCCGCTGGGTGGCGTCGCCACATAGGTCAGGCCGCGTGCGCGCTCGCGCAGCGCGCCGGGAGCCCCGTCGGCGAGCAGGCGGCCCTGGTGCATCACGAAGACCTTCGCACAGCGCTCGGCCTCGTCCATGTAGGCGGTGCTGACGATCACGCTCAGCTTTTCGTCATCCACCAGTTGCTGCACGATCTGCCACAGATCGCGGCGCGAGAGCGGATCGACGCCCACACTGGGCTCGTCCAGCAGCAGCAAATCCGGCGAGCGCACCAGCGTGCAGGCCAGGCCCAGCTTCTGCTTCATGCCGCCGGAGAGCTTACCCGCCGGGCGTGCCGTGAACCGCGCCATGTCGGTCATTTCCAACATGCGCGCAAAGCGTTCGCGGCGCACTGCCTGCGGCACGCCGTGCAGGTCGGCGTAGAGGTCGAGATTTTCCTGCACGCTCAGGTCTTCGTACAGGCCAAAGCGCTGCGGCATGTAGCTGATGCGATCCTGCACCGTTTGCGGGTCTTGCGCGACGTCGATGCCCAGCACGCGCAAGGTCCCCGCATCGGGCTTGAGCAGCCCGGCCATCATGCGCAGCAGCGTGGTCTTGCCGGCCCCATCCGGGCCAACCAGTGCGGTCAGCTCGCCTTGACGCACCTGCAGCGAGATGCCATCGACCGCGTGCAGCGGCCCGCCGCTCGGCGCCTCGAAGGTCTTGCGCAGGCTTTCGGCGACAACGCTGGCGCCGGCTGACTCGACTCGACTCATTGCGCGTCGCCACCCAGCACAACAGTGGCAGGCTGGCCCAGGCGCAGCGCGTTGTTCTTGTCCTCGACGATCACCCGCACCTCATAGACCAGGCTGGTGCGCAGTTCCTCGGTCTGTACGGACTTGGGCGTGAATTCGGCGACCGAGGAGATGTAGCCGACCTTGCCGGCGATGGGCTGGCCCGGTGCGCTGTCGGTGGTGACGCGCGCGGCCTGGCCGGGCTTGACCTTGCCCAGATCCGGCTCGTTCACATACACGCGCACCCATTTCGGCTCGGTGATCGCCAAGGCGTACACCGGCTTTTGCGGAGCTGCCATGTCGCCGGGTTCCAGCAGGCGCGAGCGCACCACGGCATCAGATGGCGAGACCAGTTGCCCCTGCGAAACCTGATGCTGCAACAGCGCCAGTTGGGCCTCGGAGGCTTTCAGTTGCGCTTCGGCGGCGGCGATATCTTCCTTGCGCGGGCCGATCTCCGTCAGTCGCAGCGCGTCGCGCTTTTGCGCCGCCTGCGCATCCGCGACCTGCACGGCAGCCCTGGCGCGATCCAGTTCTTGTGCGCTGACCCCGCGATTATCCGTATTGGCCGCGATACCCTGCAGGCGCGCCAGATCTTTGCGCGCACGCTCGGCATCGGCCTGCGCGGCGACATAGCTACTTCTAGCCTGTGCCAGTTCTTCAGGACGCGATCCATTCTTCAGGCGCAGCAGGTTCTGCTGCTGCACCCCGATCTGTGCCTGCGCTTGCTCGGCCTGCAAGGCCAGCGTTTGGATGTCGAGCGTGGCCAACACTTGACCGGTCTTCACTGCATCGCCTTCGTCGACCTTCATTTCGGCCACGCGGCCGCTGCCGTCGAACGCCAGCGCCACCTGCCGAATGTCCACGTTGCCGTACAGCACCAGCGCACCGTCGTGGCCCTTGTCTCGCTGGTGCATCCAGGCCCATGCGCCGAGCGCCAGCACTACGAGGAGACCAAGGGCAATGAGAGGCTTCTTCATGTCAAACGATCCAGGAAGTCGGAATAGGGGTAGAGCGGCGCACCGCACACGATAACACTAACTTGATTTTAATCTTAATTTGAGCGACAATGCAAGTCGTATGTGCTGCTCTGGACGATCGAGAAATGAACAAACCTGCACGCGGACTTCGCTCGGATGGCGAAGCCACACGAATCCGGATACTCGAGGCTGCGGGCGAGCTGTTCGCCAGCACCGGGTATGCCGAAACGCCCAACAAGGCGATCGCTGCCCATGCTCAGGTGGATCTGGCGTCCATCAACTACCACTTCGGCACCCGCAGCGGCCTGTACCAGGCTGTGCTGGCGGAGTCTTACGGTCAGGTACTAGGTCTTGCCAAGCTGAAGCAGCTTGTCGACAGCGAGTTGGCTCCAGCGTCGAAGTTGCGCGTGCTGACCGAACAGTTGGTTGGGCACGCGACACGAGAGCCTCAAGCGTGGCAGTTGCGCGTCCTGGCCAGGGAAATCCTGGCGCCAACTTCGCATCTGCAGACACTTTTCCAGAACGAGGCACGACCCAAGGTGGCGCTCCTGAGGCGCATGCTCAGCGAGATCACGCAGATACCCGCAGACGACCCCGCTCTGACGCGCTGTCTGCTCAATGTGATTGCCCCCTGCCTGATGCTGCTGGTCGGCGGGCGCAATTTCCCCGGCCCCGTGCAGGAGATCTTCCAGATGTCGTCTCAAACGATTGCGGACCACCTTTTTCACTTCGCATTGGGCGGACTGGAGTCCATCAAGGATGAATACAAGCGCAATGCGAAGCCTTGACCAGAACACCATGAGCCAAAAGGCAACACACATCCTGTTGCCTGATCGCACCAATCGGAGCCATCGGCTATGGCGTATGGCGATCACGCATCAACCGATTGCCCGCACGGCGAACCCAGGCGCGCCCATGAACGGAATGGAAACCTATGAAAAATTCAGGGAGCGCCGCCGATGGAATTACGGCATCTTCGTTGTTTCGTAGTTCTCGCAGAGGAATTGCATTTCACCCGCGCCGCCGAACGCCTCCATATCGAGCAGCCACCATTGTCCCGCGCCATCAAAGAGCTGGAAGACGAGCTGGGAGTGGTGCTCTTTGATCGGGACCGCAGGGGCACCCAACTGACCGCAGCCGGCGCCGTGTTCTTGCAGGACACCCGCCGACTTTTCACCGTCCTGGAGCAGGCCAGAGAGAACGCCAAGGCCGTCGCATCGGGCCTGCGGGGCAGCCTGCGAATCGCAGTATCCGACGGAGCGACCGACCCACGACTATCGACGTTTCTGGCACGCTGCCGCGCTGAAGAGCCCGAGGTCGAGATACGCATGTCCGAGGTGCCTTTGGCCGAACAAGTACGCGGGCTGCGGTCGGGCGACTTCACGATCGGCTTCGCACACACGGCAGATGTCGGTGAAGGCATCGTTGCTGAACCAATTTGGCAAGACCCGCTGGTGATTGCCGTACCCGCTCGACACGCGCTGCTCGCCCACAAAGAGGTTCCGCTTCATGAACTGGGGGGCCATCCCCTTGTCATGTGTGACCCGCAGGTTTGCGAGGGTTACTGCCGCGAGCTGACTCGCCTTTTGCGTCCGCTGGAGGACAAGACGACTATCGTCGATCGCGTTTCCTCCTTGGACATGATGCTCACCTTGGTTGGCGCTGGGTACGGCGTAGGCTTCATGACGGCGACCAAGATTCCTGTCAACCAACGTCCGGATGTGGTGTTTCGTCCTCTGGCACTGGAGTCAGCAATGATCACAACGTATTTGCTTCGGCCTGATGGCGATAACTTTCCAGCTTTAACCGAGCGATTCATTGCTCGTCTCTTCGAACGCCTGGACGAACAGTAGACGTAGCTGCCCTCAGCTTCAGTCAACCATCGGTGTCGTCGCGAAGATTGCGCTCTGTTGCACCTATCAGCTCGGCTGCACTTTTTCTGAGCGCTATAGAGATCTTCAGTATCAGAGCGAGGGTGGGCATGTGCTCCCCACGCTCGATTTTCCCCATATGCGAGCGTTCAATCCCAGCCAGCGAGGCAAGCGCTTCTTGGGCGATCCCTTGCTCCATGCGAGCGGCACGCACCGCTCGCCCGAACGCCAATGCGGGCTCGGCTTCGTATGTAGTTGTACCGGGAGGACGCCCCCGTTGAACACTGCGCTTCTGCATCAACAGAAGCGTCATGCAATCGATGATACTTAACCACGTTAAAGATAACTCTTTTGGCTATCATGTCGGCTCGGCTTCTTGAACCCTCCGCTTCTCGGGGCTTTCTATGTGCGATGCCACCAGCCAATTTCTCAAGCTCAGGCTTGCCATAGCCCCTGGCGTACCATCGCCACACCTCTCAGCACTGCTTGCGCTGCAGCGCACGGAAGAGCCTGAAGTTTCCATTGCACTTTTTGAGGTGACGAGCGACGAGCTGATTTCGGGGCTTCATGAGGACCGCTACGACGTCGGGGTGTCGCTTCAGGCTGCTGACGATCCGTCACTGATATACCGCCCGCTGTGGAGTGAGAACGCGGCACTTGCCATGCCACGATGTTCCAGGCTGCTCGATCAAGCGAAGCTCACCATTTCCGACTTGCAGAACCACCCCCTGTTTCGATGGAAACCAGAAGCCTGTCCAAGGCTGGAGCAGCGGCTGTCCCCCCTGGCGCCCGCTGGCAAACAAAGCGTTCAATACGTCACTTCCTTTGAGATCATGGCGCTATGGATTTCCTCCGGTTATGGCATCGGAATATCCAGGCAATCACGCATCGAGCGCGCTCATGGATGGGGGATCACCATGCGACCGCTCGCTGATGGTCCGTATGAAATTGCAACGTATCTGCAGCGGCCTCACGGGCAAGCCGACTCCGTTGCTGAGCGGTTCGAGCGCAGAGCGCTACAAATTGCCGAAGCAGGCGCAACGTGATGGCATCCGTATGGCCGGGAATTTCATCCCGGCCATACGTCGAAGTGTGATGACTAGACCCCCTCAAGCACCCCTGCCCTATTCAACAGCTTATGGACACTCTGCCGTACATCCTCGGGGATGGGCGGTGGGACAACGACCTCGGGCGCATCCGCTTGGTGTTGGTAGTCGCCCATGATGACCCGGATGACCGCAGGCACGTTGGTCGGCGTCACAGCATCAATGGCCGCCCGATCTCCCAGGTCAGGGTGCGGCTGGGTCAGCATGCGGTACAGGTCCCACGAGTCCGCGTGCGGGCACTGATTTATGAGCACCTGGGCCAGCCTGTGCTTGAGCGGCACCAGTTGCCAGTCGGGAACCCGCTGCCCCCGGTTGCCCAGGCTGATGGACAGCAGCTTGCCTGCCTTCAGCTCGCGGTTGATCTGGTCCTTGGACTTCCCGGCCAGCTTGCCGAACAGCGGGACCGGCAGATTGTTCGGCGACTCGTAGATGGCCAGCATTTCCTCGCGCTCGCGCTGGATCGCCGACACTTCCGGCTCCGGGGCATGCGTCGGAGGCGGCGGAATCTGCGATAGCCGCTGGAACGTGATCCCGCCGTTGTTCGGGGTCACAATGACGGGCGTAGCCACCACGGGCGTAGCCACCACGGGCGGGACACTAGGTGCAGCAGGCTCGGCCACCGTGGCTGCCGCACTCACGGACTCCTCCACTTCCGCCATCGCCGGCACCCCGTCGATGCGAATGGTCAAGTGCGCGCTCGCGGCGTCCACTTCGCCCTGTTCGAGCAGGTCGAGGCGATCGGCCCAGTCCTGCATCATCCGGCGGCGCGGTTCCACGTACTTGGCGTGGTTGTAGGCCGAACTCACCCTGTTGGGGTCGGAGTGCGAAAGCTGCGCGTCCACCCAAATCTTCGGGTAGCCGATTTCGTTGAGTGCCGTCGAGATAGTGCCGCGGATGCCGTGGCCGGTCAGGCGCCCCTCGTAGCCCATGAGTTGCAC
>Ga0116167_1001129_pt1 | contig 24994 bp, 28 predicted proteins | sample AD_JPNMR3_MetaG_FD_89794 | JGI IMG/M metagenome (GOLD analysis project Ga0116167, IMG submission 89794) | Active sludge microbial communities of municipal wastewater-treating anaerobic digesters from Japan - AD_JPNMR3_MetaG | ecosystem: Engineered > Bioreactor > Anaerobic > Digestate | place...
ATAAAAAAAGAGCCGCTTGGCTCTATGTTGGTTGGAGTTGAATTATTTGTATCTGAGAATTACCGTGTCGCCGTTTATTTCGGCTTCAAGTCCAAGTGAAGATAGTTTTACAAGTATATTACCAATGTCTTTTTTTGCATATTCTGTTAATTTGTCTCCTACTTTTACCAGCACAGGCTCTCTTCCGGGTATTACGATATATACTTTGTCTCCATCGTGGCGAACGCAACTCAGTCCAAATACTGAAGGAGTTGCATACTGTTCGCCGTCAATTTCTTTGACGCAAACGGTGCTTCCTCTTTGCTTGACCTCTTTGAATATTTCGCCTGATTTCGTTTCTCTATTAGCATTGGACTGCATATCGCTATCAACTTCTTTGACATCTGTATTATCTTTGTTAATCTCAACTCTTCTTAAATCGTTGTTCCACTGAACATCTACTCCAAGCACATCGCCAATTGCTTTAAGCGGTAAATATGTTCTTCCTTCTACAACTATTGTGGGATTCTTGCTTTCAAACTTTTTCCCGTTTACGAACACGTCAAAAGTTGCTTTTTGAGCTTGAAATACTTCAATATTCGCGGCTATAGCCGTAACGGAAATAGTTGTAATTACTCCTAATATAAAGCCTAATACTACTTTCTTCATATCCATTCCTCCCTTGATTTTTATTATATCATATTTTTGATTTGTTTTTATTGTATCAAGTATTGTACCAAATGTCAATACTTTTAGTTGTTATTAATAGCATCGAGAAGTTTTTTCAATTTATCGTGAGTCTCTTGGAGCATTTCTTTTTCTGTCTGACCAAATGTATCTCCTGCTGTTTTTGATTCAAAGGAGGATATGGTATTCCCATTGATTTTTATTGTTCCATTCAGCTTGATATATCCTTCAAGAATAAGAACGTTACCGGCAGCACCAATATTTAGACTTGCTCCATTATCAGCCATTAATGTTACGCCTTCATTCGAAGACTTATTATAAACAACAAAAACACGGGTACCGTCATCGTAAAATTCCCAGTCTCCAAACCGATCTGTACTGTTATTTGTTGATAGTCCCTGCAACTTTCCAGAATCGTTATAGCTTCTTATTTGGTTGCTACTGATTTCTATTCTTTTACCATCTTTTGCAGTTTTAATTGTTCCGCCAACAAGCACACCTTCACCGTTTGCATCAAGTGCTATTGTGTCTTCCCATTCTTGCGTAGTTTCGTTAAGTTTTTGAAAACTCATGCCTGAAGCTTCGGATATAACAACCCTTGCTTTCCCGTCCTGTCTTGTGATGACTATATCGCCACTCTTCATAGTGACCTTACCATTTTCATCGACTTCAAACGTGCCATTGCCGATGTTGATTGTCCCGCCCTCAAACATCGAAGCTATTATCTTACCTGTGAACTTGTAAAGTGCTTCTTGCACATCAAAATATAACTTCTTTTCACCATTTGCACAAAACTCTAATACATCAGAATTCAATGTTACTTCGGATAATCCGTCTTCTCGTTTAATTTTTAAGCCAAAATCTCTTGAAGTACGAACTCCGTAATAACTTTTCCCTTCCGTCAGCTTTGTTTTGTCAATATACTCTATCTTTTGTGTCAGAGTGCCTTTGTGGGCAAACTCAGATTCCTGCGGGCTTTTTGCAGGAGCATTTGTTTCTGCGCGCAAACCGCCTTTGAAAACGATTTTGTTTTGCAAAATATACGTCCGCAAAAGCTCGCCCTTTTTCGTCTCAATGATAACCTGGTCACCCGGCTCTATGTACGGCCAACAACGCCAATTCATGCTGTACGGCACATACTCGAAAGCGTATAGTTCTTGATACAAGTCATTGATAATGTCCTGCGTCATAAATGGATTCTCGATTTTAAGAGTGCTGTATTCGTCCCCTTCACCTCTTTCGTAGCGGACTTCATCACCATCAAAAGAATATGTTGAAACTATTTTTGTTATCACTTTCTTTTGGTTGGCTTGTTTGAGACTGATATAATCTTTCAGGCTTATTACCGGCACCGAGAACTGAAAATGGAGGAATGGGTATCCATCATTTCGTCTATCCTTAATTACCCACAAATAGTAATGTGCAGGCTCTTTAAATAGATTAAGTCTGTCAAACTTCTGCGGCTCGCCAAGGTAGGCAAGATAGGGATAACCATCGTTCACATTTGAATCAATCAACCACTCCATTGTTACCTCTCCTTTATATAGCCCAACCTAAATCTATATACGTCTGTGGGTCTTTCATTTCCGCAGTTGTTTTTCCTATGCCACCTGCCGATGTTTCTTGTCCTGACGTTTCTATATCCCAAACCGAATTAATTACTTTATTATGATTTGCTACTGCACCTACTAAACCACCGACACCACTTGATCCTTCAACTTTTCCAGCAGAATAACAGTTGTTTACGGTGCTGTTTAAGTCAGACAGACGTCCAACAAGTCCTCCTACATAATTAATTCCTTTTACATCCCCACGTGCCCAACAATTGAGAATAGTTGTGTTGTAATTAGTACCTCCTACCAAGCCACCCACATAAACTGATCCAGTGCCATTAACTTTCATAAGCGAATAACTATATGAACATGAACAATTGTCTTCTAAAAATCCTATTAGCCCGCCCAAATATTCAGGAATTCCGACATTGATTCCTATAGTCGCCTTAATTTCTCCGAGTGAATAACAGTTTTTTATAGATGTTTGAGACTTTCCAACGATTCCTCCTACATAATCAGAAACAGCGCCACGACAGATGATTCCTTCGAACGAACATTTGTTTATTGCAATACTACTTCTGCTGTTATAGCAAAATCCAACAACACCACCAATGTTATTTTGATATGAAACTGATTCATTTATTATGCCTTTAACATGGCAATTATATATACTATCATTTGCCATGTTTTTTGCATACGCAATTAGTCCACCCATATAAGAAGATGTAGAAGAAGCAATTAATGTATTTAACAAAAATATATTTTTTATTTTTGCATTACTTACCCAACCGAAAAGACCAGCATTTGGCTTATTCGCAACCCACAAGTTCCTTATTTCAAATCCGCTTCCATCATATGTACCCGTAAAAGGAGTTGAAGAATCTCCAATTGGTGTCCAACCACCATTTGCATTGAATGAATTTAAGTCAATATTGTAAACCTGTTTGAAATGAGCGGACAAATTGTTGCGAATTTCCCACAAATCAAGGTGGTCTTCAACGAGGAAAGGATCTTGCTCAGTTCCACTACCGCCACCAAAATAACCGTTTGCCATCTTAGAACACCCCACTTTGCGAAAATTTTATGCATTTTACAAAACACAATTCTCCGTCTTTGTTGATTCTGGCATTTGCAGCGTGACAAGCAGCTATATAGCCTATCACTTGTCTCATGGTGAAATCATGCGTCATAAGCGGTACTTCGTAACGCTTGATAACAGTATCTGGGCATAGAGTAATGCTCAATTGTTCGCAAATGTCATCTATAACATCTTTCATAGAAGCAGGCAAATTGACATTTGGTTTCCAAAGCTGATTTGCCTGCATGAGCTTGTCATAACATGTAAATTTCCAAACATCATTCTCAAATTTTCTGCTGTCAATATAAAAAAAGCCCAACGGTAACCACTCTATAAGTGCCGTTGAGTCTTTCAATCTCAAAAATGGTCTTATTTCTGAATTCACTGGAAATTTGTCCGTCGTACGAAAGCTAATATCAAGTCTTGCAGGTATCACGTTTCCTATTGAGAAGTCGTCACTCTCGGTAATTGCCTCGTCTATGGTGAATTCAACAATACTGTCTGCACCGTATTCCACTCCATTTACAAGCGCACGAACCTCAAATCGCCTGTACGGCTGTTTGATAAGATTTTGAAAAAGCGAATCAACAGAGTACACCTCACCCACCTACCTTTCAACCAATGTCAATTTCAAGCCGTTCCAGTAATACACATTGTCTTGCAACACTGCTATTCCCGCCGTTCTGTCGCCACAATAGAAAGTCCGGGTCTCGTATTGCCCGGACTCTGTATCAGGATAATATACTTCAAAAAATTCATCTTTCACTAATTGCAAAATTGCTGATAGTTCTTCCCATTTCAGCATACCAAAACTCATTTCAAGCTTACGTTTTACCGCAATTCTATCCCTATACATTCTTCCATCTGCTGTACGTCCGCTTGTTTCTCCATTATCCAAATCCGCTACAGTCACGTTGAAAGTGGTAGGGTATACATGTATCTCAATACCATTTATTTTTATCTCCATGTTCTATACCTCCAACAATGTTTTGCCTATTGCCCTTTGATATGCATTTACGGATTTTATAACTGCTTTTCCAAGTGCCATTTCTTCGAGTTTTATCTCTATAGGGCCTATGTTGGTATTATTATTTCCAAGACCTGCAATTGCACCAGCAACAGCAACAGACACCTTTTGGGCTAACACATCCATCCAGCCAGTGTTATTTTCAAGAGGAAGTACAGCCTCTTTACCCGCTTCACCTATCATCGCGAGAGTCGGAGCGTCTACGATACCACCCTTGCCAAGCGTCGGTATAGTTGGAATCTTTGCAATCTGTACGCTACCACCGTCAAAGATTTTTTTGCCGGCAATGGTCAAACCGTCCCAAGAGAACTTCATACGGTTGTTTATCCATCCTATGAATTTGTTAAATAAACCAATTGCTCCGTTTATTCCGTCCTTAAAGGCCGCGTTTATATCTTCGAATTTAATCCCAATTAAATCTTCTACACCTTTTAACGCGGATTCAAATTGGTCTTGGATATAGTCTTTAGTATTGGTTATAATGTCTTTAATAAGCTGAATTTTGGAATCAAATATCTCTTTAATCCCGTTCCAAGCACGTTCCCAATCAAGAGTAAATATTCCTACAATAAAATCTATTAATCCTCTAATTGTTCTAATAGTGTCATTCGCTACAGCCATAGCTTGCTTGAATACAAACTCAACGATATTCCAAGCCCTTTCTAACACATTCGCTACTCTTGCAATAGCCTTATCTATCAGCCAAGACACGAATGGGGAAATAAAGTCCCAAAATCTAGATATTTCATAAGTTATTTTCCCAATCAGGTTTACAGCATTATCGACAAACGGAGTAACGTGCTGTGACATTAAATTTGAAAGTTTTTTTGCTATGTTATCCAGTGTTGGAGCTAAATACTTATTATAGGCATCAAGCACAGCACCCCATACCCTTGTAGCGCACTTCTCCATATTATCCCAAGCCGGTTGAACCCAAGTTTGGTACGCTATCCAAATAGATTGAAAAGTATTATCCAAAGTCGTTTTAATCGCGTCTACAATGGTGCTGACTGGACTGAGCGTATTCTCAAGAGCTGTTTTAAATTTGTCCTTATTTTCTATAATCGGATTAGTTAGATAATTCAAAAAGTCATTACCGCATTGTGAAGCTAATTCTAATATCGATAATCCGCTATTCGTAAAAATAGCAATTATGTCAGCGCCTATTTGTTGGGCTTTCTCTCCACGAAATACAGTAAATATATCCGCAGTAGCTTCTGAAATATTTGCAAAAATCTCAGACCTTTTTGCAGATATGTTGAATAATGATGCTACTTTATTGCGTATGAATTCAGTATTCTGACCCAAATAGGTATCTATGCTACCGACAAAGAACTCAGCAACAGTAGCCCCTATACTAGCGGCAGAACCTGTAACCTTGCCTAAAGATGTTAATACACTATTAGTCCAATTATCAGCCGCATTAGTTACTTCAGGGCTTGTAAATATATCTTTTACAGAAGCCTGTATACTTTTAGCTTTATTTATTATAGATTCAACGTTCGATTCTCCAAAGGCTTTGTTAAAAGCCGATGTAAACTTATTCAGTTTATTCTTTAGAGTATCTAGAGCTGACGACATCCTTTGTGTTGCTTGCTCGGTACCGCTTGCCATATCATCAAGCAAATTTGTTTCAACTCCAGCACCAAGTCCACTAGAGCCACTATCTGAATCTGAGGATAAGTCTAAAACATTCAATTCATCGAAGCCTGCCAAAGCCTTCTTTATTTTCTTTGCGGCTCTAGAAGCTCCATCTCCTAGGTTTTCGGCTCCTTCATTCAATCCTGCCGCAGCATCGGATACTTCTGCAGATATAGCACCCAAGCCCTTTACTTCGGATTTTTTGCCTGTCAGCATTTCAGTAAATCTTTGAAATGCTTCAGCCAATACCTGAAGTCTGGCAAGTACAGTATTAATCATCTTCACTATAGGTGTGAAAAGGTTAATTAATCCTTGCCCAATCGTAGCCTTGAGCTGCTCAAACCTTAGAGACAATACCCTAGTCTGATTTGCCCAGCTATCAATGTTCCTAGCAAAATCGCCTTGAACATGAGATAGTTTAGACAAAACATATTGATACCTGAGCATAAGCTTTTCTTGCTCAGTCATGTTTTTAGTTGTTTTCCCAAAGCCTTGCTGCAAAGCAAAATTGTCCAAGTTTACTTGGGTCATAACGACACCAAGCTCTTTAAGACTCTCTGTTTCACCTGTCCAAATAGACTTGAGCTTAGTGTATGCTTCATCAGATGACAAATTATAGAAAGAAGCAACATCGCCGGTCAGGCTTGTTATTGCCTTAGCCATATCAAAAGCCTGACTTTCGGTCATGCCCATTGATTTGGACATGGAACCGAAAATACCCATATATTTCTTGGCTAAAGTCTCGGACATGCCTAAAGTATCTATGGCAGTGCTTGCAAAAGCATTCACACTGTCACTCATGTTCTGAAACACAGTATCGACTACATTCTGTACCTCAACCAAGTCACTGCCCATCTTGAGCGCTGATTTTGTAAATGAAATTATTGCCGCACTGCCCAAAACCAGCCCAATTTTTGAACCTAATGAGCTAAATATTTTTGATGTTGATTTTTCAGCGCTTGAAGCTATACCCTTGAGTTCATTATTGAACGTCTTTTTATTGACTGATAACCCTAGATTAATTCTACCTACTGTTGTCGACATTGAGCGCCTCCTTTCTCGAAGGCTGTTTTTGCCCAAGCTTGGAAGTTTGCCCAAAATTCTTTATATTTTTCTGGGTCTTCCTTTAGCTTTTGAGATCTCCTTCTTAACCACTCGTTTCTGATTCGTTTTTGTTCTGGTGTGAAGTTCATAATAACTTTTGGGTTTTTTTCTGCTCGAATAGCAACCACCATACCCAATGGAGTGTCCTGCATAATACCGGACAACAAAGAACAAAACTCCTGCCAAGTCATATCATCATCCTGACGGAGTCTAATGCCGTATTGTTTAAGGAAACTTGCTTCTATAAGCTCCCAATCCTCAAATAAGTCATAGTAAGCTTCACTTTTGAAATCGATTACCTTCCTGCTCATGCTCTCCTGTAGCAGCCTTCATAATTTCCTCATATATAGTTTTATAATCGGGAAGCGGAAGATCTAAATCTTCAATAGCCTTTGCGTTTTTCTCTCCAATAAGCATTGTAAGCACTTCATTCATAAATTTGACTTCATCAAACTCATTGCTATTCTTTTTTGCCCGTTTTTCTTGCTCTATTACAAAGGCTTGTACCTTCAATATATTGCTTTTTCTGTTATTCACGGTAACAACAATCTCGTCTGTTATCTGTATTACCGGCAATTGGTTTGTAATTTTTGACCTAATATCTATCATTCTCGACATACAAATCCCTCCAATAAAATTTTAAGGGGCTGTTATGCCCCTCTTATTATGTACCTGAATACCTAGTGTATTGTGGTTTTCCGTCGCTTAATACTTCCCACTCCAATGTATCGGTAGCCGTAGATTCTCCACCAAGCGAAGTTACATTAATCACGCAATCGAACACCAGTTTATCACCGTTAGGAAAATTGATAGTGAACACGCTGTTACAGTCTTGCCCCGTCTTCCATGCAAGAGATGCAACATAATCATTGCCTGGGTCGCCATAGTTCCTCTTGCTACTCAACTGAATGCTGATACTCTTTGCTGTCATCAACCTACGACTCCAACCGCCCGCATCCAATGGATTCCATTCTTCAACGTTTCCATCAATGCTAATAGAAAGAGATTCGGTGTCTTTAACAATTACACTTCCCGTTCCTTCTCTGCCTTGTGTATTTACACCAAATGTTATTTCGTAAACAGGATTTACTCCGCTCAGAATTGTAGTCATATTTACCACCCTTTCATATAGATAATGTCTAAATCAATCACATACTCGTAAATATCGTTATCATTTGTACCTACCAGTACAGGTTCATCATTTTTCATTTGAAAAAAGCACTCTTTACCGTCTATAACAGCACGAGCGCCATGAAAAATATCATATATGCTTCGTGCCTTCCGTTCTGCTATATCGCAATTTTTTGACCATTGAACTAAGATGCTAATGCTTTTTACTTCTGACGAGGTGTTTTGAAGTCCACCTATTGCTATTGTTCCGGAGGATGATGGTCGCCCATAGATACAGATAACTTTTTCTTGTGATGCATCAATTCTACCTATGTAAGCCGCAGTAATGTCTGCTATCTGCGGTTTAAGCCAATCACGAATTTCCTTCAATGTCACCACCATCACACTCCTGTCAGCCTTTTGTATATTTTCTTGAATGCTTTAATCGCAAAATCTTTTTTGTTTCCATCTATCCAGTCATCAAACCATCTACCTTTTGCGTTTGGGTTTTTATCTTGCCGGAAGTTGTATTCAGGATGAAAATACAGCCTCCTTGCATATGGTGTATCTACGCTTATAGCAACTTCACCTTGTTTTGACTTTGACGTATCAATACTTGTTGCATCGTTCTGCATGGTACCTGTATCAAAAGGCATTACTTGACTTGCAATTACATCGGTTTTAACTGCTTCTGCCGTCTGTTCCAAAGCCGTAATTTGCGCATTGGAAAGTTTCTGCAGCACACTCTTATTCATTTTCACCTTGACCTTCATCTACATCAACTCCAATACTGTAGCATACACAGTTCCATCGGGATTTAGAGGCCTTTCACACCGGTATATTTTATATTTATTTTCGCCTTTTCGGGCTGTGCCAGTTGTTATTGCCTGTATTTCAGGAAACAAGTCGCCCAACGCAATTAATACACCTTCAAGCCTAATAATTTGCTTCTCTGCGTTCATCACCTGGTGCGCTTTGCCACTAAACCAACATTTAGCCGTAACTGTTGCTGCAGTTAATGGTTCACCATCCTCACTGATTCCATTTTGGTCAATAGATATAGTCCATTCTTGATTGAATAGTTTTTTGGGAAGTTTTGGCAATTTGTCTGGCAGCATATCACACCACCCTATTCATTAGCCCAGTTTGTTTCAAAAGCATATATGCAGCGGGGTTAACACCATGCGGAGTAGAACTATTATTATCAAAACTCATGCTTAAGCCTGAAACACTAAAGCCACTCAAAGTTTCTACATCAGTACCGTAGTCTTCGTAATACTGTGCCTGTAATAGATTGGCTTTTTTTATTATACTTTTCTGAAACTCGGTGAGATTCTCAAATCCAATAGCCCGTATCCTATTAAAAGTGAGTTCATCAATCTTGCTACTAGCAAGTTCTAATACCTCTTCACTCAATGTATCGCTTGTTGCATATGCCACTGCACTCATCCCCCGTTCTAAGAATAGGAGAGAGCTTATTTGCCCTCTCCCTTATGTCTTGATTCTTCCTTTGCCTTTTTCAACTCAGCTTCAAGCTCTTTTATCTTTGTTTTCAGCTTTGTTATTTCTTTCGACTCCGCTGTTTCCTCCTTTTCGAATACAAGCTTGCCATTTTCTAGTTTGGCAAGCTTATATCCAAGGTTGATATATTTCTGCTTTTCATCTTCTTCTATCTTGTACTGTCTATTTGCTTTTACTGCATAAAACATAAATTGTCCCTCCTATTCAGGTTGAGTGGTCGAGCCTTCAACGTTCATTTTTACGCCACCAATTTTTGCATCAATAATGAATAAGTCAGTATACATTCTATTTTGATAGAGGTATCCAAAAGCACTTTCAGGAGTTTCTCCTTTGTTCCAAAGATACACGTCAGCAACTTTTACAGGTGCAATTACAGCTGATGGATGAACTAGTATCATTCTAATTTGTTTTGCCTCAGTTCCAGGTACAAATCCTTCTGTAAAGTTATATAAAGTTTTCATCCTGTCTGATGGTACAGTAACTATGGATACTTCATCTAAACTTCTGACATTTCTATTTACACTAGCAGCTCCACCTGTTACGTCTAATACGTTTTGAATATTTTCTGCATTTTTAATCAAGGTATATATTTTTGGGGTAACGTATAATACTCTACCACTCTGAGGAACAGATGCTTCATCCATTTCTTCCATCATAGTATCAAATACAGTTAATATATTCTGTGCAGTTAATGAAGTAGTGTCTGGTATTCCTCCTTTACCAACATATTCAGAATATAACTTGCTGTATCTGTATGCGTCTAATTCTGGTATAGCATGTTCCTGATTGAATACTGCTGTGATGTTTGCAGCACTTACAACCTGATTTGTTTCATCAACATCCATTTCATCTACAAAGAATTCAATATCCCTATCATGAGCAAGATTCATTGGCTGATAAGTGGTGTTGATAGCCCCTCTATTTTTGGAACCATCTCTTGCATGGTCTTTATAACCAGTCAAAGTTATAGTTGGAACTTTTATTGTTTTAGCATCAATGAAAGAATACTGCTTGTTACTGTCTAATGCAGACGAAGTTAATTCTCTTGCAAACTGCTGTTGAATTTGTCTTTCAAACCTCTCAGCGTAGTTTATAGCCATAATATATCATCATCCTTTCTTTTATTTATAAATTTATTTTGAAGTATTACCGAACGCTGCGGAAATTGCAGTATCTAAAGCTTGTTGATTATCCGGTGGTAAGTTGCCAACCTTGAATCCAGGTTGCTGTTGTTGGTCTCCGCCTTCCGTCTTGAAAAGAAAAGCTTTGCTTTCTTTCAGAGATGCAATTTGTTCATCCAGCCCTATCACTTTGCCGTCTTCGTTTAGCACCAAGTTGTCTTTTTTGATGAGGTTTGCAACAATATCCTCATCATGTACTTTGCCAGCAAGTGACAATTTAATTGCACTGTTCAATTGCAACTCTTTTAATTGCGATTCGTATTTTTCTTTAGCCACCTTGTTTTCTCCCTGAAGTCTTTCAATTTCAGCTTTCAAACTTTCTGCATCAACTTTCTTTAACTCTTCAAGCTGTGCATCCCTATCTGTAATTTCTTTTTCAAGGTTCTTCTTTACCTCGGCAACTGCATTATATTGGTCTTTAGGAACTGCATACTTGGGAAACTCTTTGTTGATTTCTTTGACGAGTTCCTCTTCGTTCAAAACACCATCTTTAATGTGCCTTTTCACAATTTCAAGAATCCAATTCATAATTATTCCTCCTAACCTCTATACTTTTTTTATACTGGTAAGTGCCAGTTAGAGTTCTTTGTTCTTTATACTCTGCAAATACTAAAAAAGAGTAAAACACAAAATAAAAAATCCTTTCGGATCTAATCTACTTTTTGAAGTATTACGGTCGCCTTAAATGCTGTTGTAACAGCTTGATCATTTGACAATACAATCTTTATATTGCCATAGCCAAATGGAGGCAAATATCTCACATGAGATTGCATCACAAAACCCTGTTGCGTTTGTTTTCTTGGTATCGTATACCAAGTAATGAAGTGGTCAACATCGTCTAATGTTTCAAAGATTTTCACTGTCAAATCCGTTTCTTCGGATGGATTTATGACACTCATTGAAAGTTTTCCATTTATCACCGGGTCTGCCGTAATAATTTTGGTTGTATTTACCTCGGTTCCTGCTGTCCAATTTGCTTTCCCGACAATACTTTTCCATCTCCAACAATAATTTTGCTTTTCAACTATTTCAACCAAATACATCACCTCTTTCTATCTTCTTTAAAGCCCTTCGTCCTGAAGTTCTTTAAGTTTACTTTGCCACTCCTTAAGCTTCAAGTCATATTTTTTTATATTTTCAGAATCTAGGCTCCCGACTTTCAGTCTGGTATACTTCTGAATATTGCGTTTTATCTCAGCTTCTCTTTTTGCTCTTTCGTAAGCGTCGCCAAGCTCACTTGGTCTCATCGGTTTCGGTTCTTCGTTGATACCTTCGAAAAAAGTACTTAACGTATGCCGGCAATTAGGATGAAATAAGCCTGCCTCTATTGCCGTACTTAGCAACGGATAATCGCCGTCCTCAATGCTACCTCCGCTATACACATCATCTATGTATACTCTCCCTTGCCATGGTTGGCATGTAGGTGAACTTTGCGCATATTGAGAAACTAAAACCAAGCTTAAACCCCATTCTTTTCTGCGCTCTCCTTCACCCATTAGCTGTACTCTTCTATTGGCTGTTCTTATCGCCATTTGTGCATAGGAGGCAATATTAACTCTTCTACCATCCGAATAGATAATACAGTCAATTCCTTTCTCAAGAAAATCCTTTGTGGCCATATCAATTGCTTGATTAAGCGTATAAGCCCCTGAACTCAAAAAGGTTTCTGCTTTGAATATAGTCCTGCGGTACACGTCGTCCATCTGACGCAGCGCTGCATATTGTGCTTCTTTGAAGTCGTTATTGATTGCTTTTATTAGGCTCTTAAGTCTCCTGTCATTACCTTGAAAAAAATCATCTGACGGTGTGCTACGTATTAAAATAAAACCTTTTCCAATAGCTTTTAATACTTCTTTATCAACCTTTTTGCCACCTTCAAGATACTGCCTTCTCAAATTTGCTTTTGTAGCTTCATCAAGCTGACGGGAATACTTTGCCATTATAGCTTTGTTCAGTGACCTAAACTTTCGAAGTTCTCTTATCTTCTTAGCCTGCCACTGCTCCCATCTAAAACCTTCCTCCTCTTCCCATTTCTCATGCCTCGCGAGATTGCGTTTCATGGATTCGATTAGTTCAAGCTCTATCTCTTGAAATATTTCTCCGACATCGTAATCATTCATCTATATCATCCTCTTTATCTTCTGCATCTGTCTTTATAAGCGGTTCATCTGTGATAAAACTGTTTTCTGCTTTAATCCTTGCAACCTCCAAGGCTTTTTCATCATCAGTCCAAGTGTCGCCATAGAGTTCTTCAATACATTGCTCAAGGGACATAATTCCATAAGACTTAGCTTTACCTACCACTTCTACAATACTGCCAAAATCAGGATTTGCATATTCTCCAAAAGTAATGCTAACTTCATAATCTTTAGGGGTTCTTTTCTTCATATTGTCATAGACTTTCAGTGTTGTATCGACTAATAAAGGTATAACTTCATACAAAGTGTTAATTATCTTTCCTCTAGTATAGAGAGTAGCTTTCTCCTTTTCTCTTTGTGCTTCTGCATTGTCAGTCTTTTTCAAATCGATACCAAGAGTAGATGGTGATATAATTCCCTGCAAGCACATATCCAATGTATTAGCGTAGGATTCTACAAACGCCTCATAGTTTATATCTGCCTGTATCTGGTCTATCTTGTTTTTTGCATCCTCGGCCATGCTTGTTCCGATTTTGATGAACTGATTGTCAAATGGATTAGGTCTCATTACTACCCCAGTATTTGGGTTTTTAGGTATTAAATCTTCTGGTATATAATTCTTAACTCTTCCAGCTCTTATAGCATCTATCCATTGGGATATTACTTCATCAAGTGCATCAAAATTATCAGACTTACGTTCAAATATAGAACTACCTCTATTTTTACATTTAGCTGACTTATAGAATTTTATCGGCACTGCCATTATGAAATTTCCAGCAAAAGTAACTTTACTTAAGTGTGCTATTTCAGGCACCTTTGACAAAGGTACTTCTTCACCATGCTTATCGTACAACCTGTAGTCTATATATCCTTTACCGTAGATTTCTTCTAGCCTATAGGTCTCATTTTCGTAAGTATAATAAGCATAGAATACAATTTCCTGTAGCCTTCCTCTTTTGTATCTATAATCAACCTCTGTTCCACTATAAAACTCTATAATCGGATATTCTGTAATCTCTGTATCAACACTTAATTTAAAGGCTCCGTCTCCATCTATTAAAGTGTTTGTTATGGCTTCTCCAAGCAATTCATCACTAAAGTTATTATCTTTTACAATTTCATCCCACAATTTTTGATTCTCTTCATTTTTTAGAGTTATGCTGTCTAAATCAGAAACAACAATATCAACAAGCTTATCTATTATTTGAGCTGGTAATCCGCTATGAATCTTTCGTATACTTGAATCTGTACTAGGAACTGCTGCCCAAAATCTACTTCTCCCTACGTCATCTATGGCTGATTGTTTAAAAAATTGGTCTAGCTCTGACGGGTCTCCACGGTACCAAATTCGATTTCTTAATACAGTTCCTGCATGGGATAGTGTTTCCCTAATACTTATTTGATTGTCCTGTGCTGGTTGTATATTAAGTAGTCTTACTACCATTCCTCTTATCACCTCTTTCAAGCCCATGAGGTTAACCTCCTACTCCTTTTTTTATATTGCATACTATATGCCGATTTTAGTACGGAAAGGAATCCATGCATACTGCGATGAGTTTATGGTGTGATCGTTCCTGTCCTCCGGCTCGTACTTATCTTCTTTCCAGCTATAGCTTTCTAGCTCTCTAATATGATTAACACAATGGTCTAACACTATATAATCAGCTTCTGGTTTAGTCTCATTAACATTAATCCAACCAAGCATTAAATGGATTCTATCTATTACTTGGACTTTCTTGTATGAATTCAGGAAATTATAAATACTTCCATGCTGTCTTTTATATTTATTAAGCTCTGTTATAGTCGCCTGGTCAGCATTGTCTATAAAAACATCACGTGCAAATCCCCACTTTTCCCTATTCCTCTCTAGGAAAGTTATAAGCCTTGCAGGAATATCGCTAGGAGCTAATGGTATTTCTAAATCAGCATTATTGTATACTTCTTCATCTAGAATAATCAATTGACCTTTACTTGTAATACCTTGGAATATAAAAACTATCGTATCAGGGCTTTCTTGTGAATATGCTGTATCTACACCGCATGAAAATATTTCAAATTTAAGAGGATTATCTTTATCGGCCATTCTTTTCTTAACCCAATCAATGGGCCGCACATTGTTTTTCCTGCTAAAATTCGGGAATATAAGCCCTGTTGCTCTACCTCTCAGTCCAAGGATTTTATTCTTGTATAATTTTGTTCCCTTTGGCACGTTAGTTATTATCTGTTGTAACTTCTCTTCTGCTAATCCCAAATTATCATCAAAAGTAAAGAACCAATGTACCCATCCAGGTTTTGGTTCTTCATTCAGCATGTTATTTAGTTCAGCAGGAGCATCGTTCTTGTATTCAGACAGTGGCCTTGAATGATTAATGTATTCTTTGTATATCGGTAGATTCGGATCGTCTGGATTCAATGTCGCCAACAAATAGTCACAACGCATTGATATTTCACGAACATAGTCCATGTCGGCTATGTTGATTTCATCTATATAAACACAGCCATATTGTCCACCTAATGCCTTCTTCCATCTGGACTTATTGTCATAACCTAATACATAAATAATTTTAACTCCTCTAGGTGTTCGATAAACAATATGCGGTAATGAGTGTTCTCCTTTACCACTTGCGTTGTATTCTACTAAACTACCAAATATATCAATTATTCCTAAGTCTTTGTTGATTATATTTTTTTCTATAGTTCCTAGGTCTAATCCTGATAGTACATGTAACTTCTTTGGACTATCTGCTACTTTTAGCATAAATTTTACTATTCCTACAGTGGTTTTCCCACTAGACGTAGTCCCTTCCATAAATTCTACTGGTGCATCATGTTTGAGGAATGCTTTGTACTTATCTGATAATAATAATTCTTCTGCCATACTATCAATCTCCCTTTAATTGCCTTAAGATTGAATCTAGTTTTTCTGTGCCTACATCTACATCCATATCAACTTTTTCAGTAAATAAAGCATACCTCTTACCAAGCAATTCGGCTGCTTTTATTCTCTCTTTTGCCGATATCTGTTTTTTAAATACTCTTGCTCTACTCTCACCATCTCCTATGTTTTCAGTTACAACTACTTCTTCCTCTATTTCTCCTCTCATAGCCAAAGATAAAAACTCTTCTACTTCTATTGCTTCTGCTATATTCTTCTTCCTGATTTCATCCTGTACTGCTTTTATGGCTTTTTTTATATCAACATATTTCAACAATCTATTACCTTGGCTGTAAGCTGTTTGCTCGCTATATCCTGCTCTAATCGCCGCTTGGGTGGCATTATAGTCTTTGATGTACTCTGCAACAAATCTTTTCTGCTTTTCAGTTAGCTTCACACCACCTCACCTTCCCTTCTAAACTGAAACTCTATGATACCTTAATTTCATTTATAGTTTCCTGAATTTTATTTAACAAATCCAATATATATTTTATGTCATTTTTAACTTCTTTTTTCTTATCATTCATATGAATTACACCTCACAAATACTTTAATATTTCTTCATCAAAATTAACAATTGGATTACCCAAACTTAGATACTTCATTCCTAACTGTATTACTGGACGATTACACAACGGTTTCATGATATATATACAGATTAGCTCTGCAAAAAATAATCTAACTTTGCTACTATCTAAAGTTTCATGTACCATTCTAAATTCTAGCAAATCAGTATTACCAACATTATCATCAAAATACTTTTGTAGTCTTTTGTTATGTTTACCAGATTTTAATTTTTTAATATGTTCTTTTTTTCTTCTCTCAAAATTATCTGTGCTACCAATGTACAAAAGATTGTCATTGTAATATATACCATATACACCAAATTGTTTATTTGTTTTATTCATTTTACCCTCACTAAAAGAAAGGTTTATTAATTCAAGCCTCAAATATTTTTATTCTTTTACCTAATTTTTCTAAAACATCCCATTTAACAACATAAAAAAAAGCTTGACCTTTTTGGTCAGCTCTTGTATGTTGCAATTCATAATATCCTTTTTCAATAGCATCAAATATATCTACAGTAGGTACAATAGCAAAACTCAACAACTCATTATTATCAGTAACATAACTTTGTATTGTGTATTGTGGATATATTGACAAACCATCGTTTATTGATTCTTTTCTTTTATCATATTCTGTTTTTGTACCTGATTCTCTTTCGGCACGAATTGTAAATGTCGCCCAATTCTTATTAGAAATTTGAATTCTATTTGCTACGCCTGATATTTGATTATTTTTTATCCAAATTAAATCTATGCCTGCAAACAAATCTAATGCCTTATAAACAGGATCATCTTTGCCTTCAATACTTACAAATTGGCCTCCTAATTGAAGTTCTAACTCAGGTTTTAGTATATCCCTGAATAGAGATATACTTGTATTCATAGAGGTTGAAAAATCACTACTCATACTTACAACCCCTTTCAATAGCTATATTGAGATTATCTTTTGATATATCGCATCCAAAACCCCGTCTACCAAGTTTGTTTGCAGCAATAAGAAAAGTACCAGTACAACAAAAACAATCTAGAACAATATCATTCTCTTTTGTACTATGTCTAATTAGTCTTTCAGCTAGTTCATCTGGTTTTTGCCAAGTATGATATCTATTACCTAATCTACCATCAGGAGCATTAATCTCCATTACTGCCCATTGCTCATTAATTATAGGACAATTTAAATCACCAGCATTGACGCCTTTGAAATACAAACAATTTTGATAGTTGAGTTTGTATCTATCTTTTGGATTGTTGCCTAATGTATTTTTGTACGTCCAAATCAATATTTGCTCTAAAACAATATGTTTTGGTAATACAACATTAAGATATGCCTGCAACTCTTTTGGATAAGCACCGATGAAAACATAAGCTCTACCAGTATCTTTAACCTTATTTAGCGCTTTTGGCAACCAATCATTAGCAAATGATACTATATCATCTACATCTGTACTATATGGAGGATCTGTTATCAACAAATCACATTGAGGTTGTTTGTCAAGCCAAGTTTCATATGACTCAAGTGTTACAATAGGTTTATTATCTTTAATTTCTTGTCTTGTTTGCTCTAATATTTTTTGTTTTGCTTGTTGTATTTTTTCTGTCTTTTCAATAGATTTTATTTCTTTATACGCTTCATTTATGGACATTTCACCATTTTGAAGTTTTTCTTTAACTTCAGCAGGTGCTTCATTTTCTATTTTTTTGACTTTTGCTATAGTATCATGTGATACATTGGCTATTTTTGCTAATTCTTTGTTTGTATTAATTTTTTGGTCTTTATCAGAAATCTGATACGAACCACTTGTATATTGATTCCCCTTAAATCCACCTTGATTCTTTTTTGCTTTTTGTTTGAATAAATCTTCTAATTGTAACGCTAAAATACTACGAGTATAATTATTAATATTTCTTCTTCCAAACTGATTTTGTATCATCCAAATCTTAACATCATTCTCATCAGCAAAATCCATATTAATAGTAGAAAACTCAATATTATGTTTTGTACAAATTTCATATCTATTATGACCATCAATTATATATCCTTGCCATAATACAATAGCATCTCTACAACCTTCATTTATAATATTCTGCTCTAACCTTGTGAATTCTTCTTTTGTTAAAGCTGGGATTAATTTCTTAAACTCTTCATTAATTTTTAACATATATACACACCTCACATTTCTTAATATTTTGAGGTGATCAGTACACTGTTTAACGTCTTGTACCCATAAGACAAAAGTGAATATCTAAATATTACGATATTCTAACTAAAGTTGAACCGTCGGTTAAAGCGACGGATTATCCTGTTGAATTATTCGACAGGTGAATATAAGTTTGGCAGGCGAATAGCCTGCCAAATATTGTATTAATGATGCCTTATCAGCGGTTCTTATAAGAACATTGTTGTGACTTTGTTGGCTCATAGTATTTCGCCTATATAGGCTCGTGAGAACTATTTACTAATAAATAAAATAAAATCCAAGAGTACCCAAATTAGGTACTCTCTTATTGATACAATTCCTCAGTATCATAGTCTATGTTTCTTTTTGAAAAGGAGGACTGGATTTGAACCAGCAAGCACATAGACAAGCTTTACCGTATAACTATGAGCAATAATACATATGGCTTCAAGGTCGTTCCGACCTCGAATAAAACTCATTAAGATAATTCTCTAGTGCATCTATTGTCTCCTGCCATAATGGTTTGTTGTAATTTCCTTTAAGCCAGCGACATAATAATGTTTTATTTAAATTTGTTTTATTGGCAATGAACGATTGTTTTATACCATAATTCTTAATATGTTCAATCAATTTTTCTCTAAGTATTATTTCTTTTGTATTTGTATTCACTTTTGTCACCTTCTTTGTTTCTTAATTAATATTATTAATTAAATATTTGTTGCAAAATTGACTATTGACTTCTTGCATTTTTTGCAACATCTTCTAATTTGATACAATTGAGCTAATCGATATTTTAATTATATATCCATATTATGTCATTCATAAAAAACCCTGTAATAATTGATATAACTATATTACAAGAATTGGTATTTTTAAAAAGTTGAGAGTGGTCTAAAAACCAATTACTCTTTCATACTTTTCATTAAAAATGTCGATATCTCCATGTTTTGATTTTACTAAATATTCTTCTAAATCTGTCTTTTTCAAGAAACAATTCAGCGTTTCAAACTTATGTGAATTATATAGTAGATTCAGGGTTAGCATAGTATACTTACTATAATCACATGTTTTATGTTTTGTTATTTTGAATGCAATCCTTAATATCGTTAATATTGTTTTACTACTGATTTTTAATTCTTTCAGTTGTTTTATTGCTTCTTTTTTAATAGAAGTTTTAATCGCTTGCTTTGATTTACTATTCAAATCTGTATTTATATCCAGACCTTTAAGCTTCTTACCACATTTTTCTATTATCTCATATATCTTTTGTATTTGCTTTGTATTTGTAGTACCTTCAATATCCTTTTGTTTTACTAATATATCTTTCATTTCAACTTTCTTAGTTGGTGAAGGTTTCTTTATTTTTTTGTCAAGAATATCCTCTAAATAATCCATACTACATTCAAAATATCTACACTTCCTATATGTACAATCTGCAATATATTGAAAGAAATTAGGTACTATGGTATATTTCTTTGTTTCTATTAGTTTTTCCGGTATATTATCAAGTGTATCAACGTATTCGTTCAGTTTTTCTAATCTTTTTCGAAGAAATTCTTTTCTTTTTGGTTCAGTTTCTGTTTCCAGTGCTTTGGCTAATTTTTCTATTGCTATTATAGCTTTTACAATTTTGTTTTGTTTTTGTATTTCTATATATTCTTCCTCTCTAATTTGTATTTCATTTTCATCAATTATCTTATAAAATTCATATTCAAATATCTCATTGATTTTTCTCATAGCTTTGATAGCTGAAACATTCTCAAAGTTTTTCTTTGCTCTGTCAATCTCAATCTGACTAAGACTTGACAATTGACTTGATGCATTATAGTATTTATTAATTGTTTCTTTATCTTTGCCTGCTTTGAGTGAATCAAACATATAGCTGTTAGCAATTTGAGATTTATTAATAATCCTTCCGATATAGTTGTTGGCTAGTTGATTGTCTATTTCTGCTAATACTTCATTATTATTTAATTTTAAGACTTTGTCACCCTCAATACAATTAATGGGAGTTGGATATTGTTTTTCACATTGTTTTGCTAAATCAGATAATATCTTATTAGTAAATAATAGCATTTGGTCACTGTCTGTATCACACCCCTGAAGTCTTGCAGGCAAATCATTATCAAAGAAATTCACGATACATATATATTGATTGACATTAAACCATCGATATTCATCATGTTTCTTATTGACTAAATATGCTACATTCCCCGAATTCACATGAGGATTACGACTAGCACAAAACTCTTGACCTTCATTATAATAGGGACAATAACATTCTCTATCTTTCATTATGCTTGTTGTTTTGTATTCTCCGATCGTTGCCAACAACATTTCATATGGATTAGAAAACAATGTGACATATATACTATCCTTGATTCTTATCTTGCCTTTTCTCAGGTTTGATACGTAGTCCTCAATTTGATTTTTTCTCCATCTTTTAAACAATTCAGTATATTGAAAATCTGAATTAACCTGAAGCATAGCAGTCACTAAGTCTTTTGTTTCATACTTTTCTATATTAGTATTATTATTAATATCTTCTTCAAATTGTAAAGTTTCATTAATATTAAGTGCTAAATGATGTTTAAAGAATGCTAAGTCATTTTTCATATTCATCACATATTCTATTTCGTCTTGCGCTAATTCTTCTACTTGTTTATACGTTAGAGGCAACGAGTTTATCAACTGATATGTGAGTCTATTAGCTGTACCAAAATTGTTCTCACGGTCATTCTTGACTACCCCGAAAACATTATCAATATTATCTAACCAATACCTATAACATTCAATTTTCGATTTGAATTTATAATCCAGTTTTAACCATTTTAAGCTATTTGGAGTTATAACAAGTTTTATTTTGTTAGCATCAAGTATTCTGCCAGTTTCTTTTCCATCAAGTTTTTCAACAATTTGCGTAATTCCTTTTTCTTTCCAAAAGTCTCTTAATTTTGTATTAAATGCACAACACTTGAAAAAGTCTGATCTTAGCAACATGAATGAATTATTTTCTTTTTTATATTCTTGAAATACTGATTCATCTAACAACCCTTGACCGTCAGTAAGACAATTTTTTTGTTTAAATTCTTCTATTGTATGAGTTATTATTTCATTATTTTTTAATTCTGTTATGCTTGCCCGACTTGTGAATTCTTTACCATAAATATCATCAATTAATAGTATTTCATCAGGTTTTATATTAATTGTATATTCAATTCCTGATAAAATTAATGCCTCATAAGCATGAATACTTGTTTTGTCTAGCATTTCATTTTTAGCAAATTCTAATCCAAGTCTACTTCTTTTTATTAGTTGATTATAATATTCTTTTTTGACAAAAATATCAGAACCTGTTTTTGCTTTGTTACTGCCTCTTTTATAGAATACATATTCTTGATTGTCAATTTTTAATCCATTGTTGTATATGATTTCTCTAATTTCTTTCTTTTTTGCGATAGTATGTTTTTGATTGTCTTCTGTTGTTATAAAGTAGTCTTTTTTGAAAGTGACATTAACAAATAATTTTGTATATATTTTTTCTCCTTCTAGAAAAAATTCATTTTCAATCTCATTTGCTCTCATTACTTCCAGTGAATAAGGTATAGTTGCAGAGAATAATTTGTTTTTGTCTATATTTTTAGTTTCGAATTCTATATTTTCACATTGTGATTTAACTAAATATGCTGCTTCTACATTCATTACGTAAACATTATTATTGTTTCTTTCAAATATTGATTTATTCATAGTAATACCGACCTCCTGATATCTTATTTCTCTTTGTTATATTGTTTGTTTTTAACTAATTACCGAGAAATCCTCGGTAGTTGACCATTTTGTTAACCAAAGTGCCGAGAAATCCTCCACTTATAAGTGCAAGCGAAAGTGGAGGATTAATCGGTTATATTTTTTCAGAAATAATAACAAATGGATAACCTTTTGAATTTATATTATATTTTTCTTTTAGTTCTTTATTTGCTCTAACACGTTTAAGGCAATAATTACTTAATATTTCTTGTAAACTTCTTTTTAGTTGAATTTGAGTTAATACTTTCCCATATTCATTTTTTAATTCTTCTATTACTTCTTGTTCTGTAATATATCCATTAATATTAATCTTGTTCATTATTACCTTAATAATTTGATTAGTTCTTTCATCTGATGCTTTAGATGTTCCTTTTTCATTTTCTTCCTTATATTGAGGATATATTTTATTTGCTATATCTTTACCAAATGTTCTTAATACCCATTCTCTTGATATACCACACATTGTAAAATTATTGTTTTTTAATAATTTTGCTTTATCTTCTGCATTGTGTAATTGATTATAGCAATAAGATTTTATTTGATAATAACTAACTATTTTATTATAACCTTTTTTCTTTTGTTGTTTTGCTTTTGATAATATTTTATCTGGTATATCTTCTAATGGTACTTTATCTATTAAATCTAATAAAGCAAACAATTGTATTGTATTATTTGTTGTTTTTTTAGAATTTGTTGCGAATAACTTCATAAAATAATTTAAACTACCAAAAAATATTGGATAATCACTAATTGAATAATCTTCACTCATAATATTATTTTTAGCATAAACATTTAATAAAATTAATTTATCTAATCTTGGTTTAATATAAGTCCATAATGTAGGATAATCTTCTTCCATTTTGCCACTTGTTAAATATTTTATATTTTCTTCTAAAATTGCCTGTTGTTCTTTTTGCCATTCTGTTTTTAAATCAATATTATATACTTGCTTAATAAAATTAATTGCATGGTATCTTGTGCATCCACTAATTGCTTCTATTAGTTTAATAATTCCACCTTTAAAACCACATCCAAAACAATTATATACAAAATGTCCTTTTTCATTAATTATAATTCCTGCACTTGGTCTTTTATCATCATGAAATGGTAATATGCAATTAAATGTTTTATTTTCTACACCTAAAAAATTATATAAATCTATTGTATCTATAAATTTATAAAATTCTTCATCAGTTTTAAATGTAGTAGGGGGTTTTTGGGGGACTAATATATCAATATAATTATATATTGATATATCAGTCCACTTTTTCTCCTTTATATGTTTAACATTAGAAATATCTATATTTACAAGTAATTCTTTCATTCTATTTACATCTAAATTTCTAATAGCGTTTATATGTTCATTTGTTTTATCAATACTGAATTGTTTAGATGTTGTTATTTTAGTTGATATATTCTTTGTTTCAGGTATATAATCAGGTACTTTTGAATTCAAATGTGTAATAAATTCATCTGCATTATATCTTATATCATTATATTGGTATATTGTGCAAAGGTATTGATTATCTATATCTTTAGTCCAATAGAAATTAGGCAATCTCATTATGAATTGTGCTGTGAATACTCTTTCATCACTGTTGAAATAGTGTATTAGTTTTTTCTGTACTTCTTCAAATTGTTCTACTTTGGCATTATTGATTAGCCAATATACATGGTATCCATTTCTAGTATTAATAACAAAAGAAGGTGCAAGCCCGAATTCCTGCACCCTCTTTAATACTCTTTGTTTATATTGTTTTACTATATCTAAATTAAAATAATTGCCTTTATCATCTTTGCCACAATCACAATCTATGAAAAAAGCATTAATTTTATTTATTTGTTCTTTTTTTGTTCCTCCGCTATTAACGGTAAAATAAATATTATATCCTTGCTCATTTAATTGTTTTAGTTTATCTTCTATATATTGATTATAATATTCATTGAGATTTAAAGGTTTTTGTCCTTCTTTTAATGCTCTAAAATTAATTTTCTCATTCTTAAATATTTTATTCAGAAATTCCCTTGTTCTCATTCTTATATCCTCCCTTTAGTTGTTCCTTAATCTGTTGCTTGTATTGTTTTGTTATACTTTCGTATTCCTTAATCGCTTGCCAAATTTCTTCTCTGTTCTCAAAAAAGAAAATTAAACTCTTGTTATTTGTTTTATTAATTGCTAGATCAATAATGGGATACCCTTTATTACAAAGAATTTTTGCTAGTTTACTTGAATAAACTGGTATATTATTCTTCATGTTCAATCCTCCTGCTTCAATTTAGAATAATTACTTAAACAATATTATATTAATATTTAAAGAAAATTTTATTAATATTCTCTCTCATTATATAAAAAATTCAATTGACCATCCTTTAACTAAATTACCGAGAAGTCCTCCACTTCTAAGTGCAAGCGAAAGTGGAGGATGAATCGACTATCCAATTATTATTTCTACACAATAATTCTATCTTATCTGTGCTTACCTGTTTATA
>Ga0116167_1001134_pt1 | contig 24911 bp, 18 predicted proteins | sample AD_JPNMR3_MetaG_FD_89794 | JGI IMG/M metagenome (GOLD analysis project Ga0116167, IMG submission 89794) | Active sludge microbial communities of municipal wastewater-treating anaerobic digesters from Japan - AD_JPNMR3_MetaG | ecosystem: Engineered > Bioreactor > Anaerobic > Digestate | place...
CTTTCTTTTAAGTTTTGGGGTTATTCCCCGAATTTAAGGGAAAGGGGGATTTTGTTTTTATCCCTTACTTCCCTTATATCTTACTACTATCATATTTTTACACACTTTATTATACATAACCTCGGTCCCGCATGATTTGACATTTGTAAAGTTTATTGCGTTTCTTTTTTTAAGTTCCGGAGTTGTTTGTCTTTCGTATCCGCTAAGCCCCCAATTTTTTGCTCTTACGGTCTCTCCTATTACCAGTATCAAAGCTATCGGTTTATCTGTTTTTCTTACAAGTTTTGGTTCTGGGTCTATTATTTTTTTATCGGTATTTTTTTTTGCGTTTTTAAATATTACTTTATATGCGGAGGATAAGTAATTGGAAGGGGTTATGAGAAATCTTAACTCTTTATGTTCTCTCATTAGCGGTATTATGGAAGAGGATATCGAAAGAAAAGAAAGTACCGCCGTTATTAAGGCTGTTATTATATATTTTAATCTTGTTTTAAAGGATTTTTTGATATCGTATTCCTTTGTTTTTATTTTCCATAGTATGTAAGAAGGAATTATTCCGGTTAAAAATATTCTTAAAAAAAGAGATAGGTCTATAAGCTCTTTCGCTTCTTTTATGTCCGTGGCAAAAACGTTTCTTACCATCGATTTGTCGAGATATATGTTGTATTTGTCCATATAATAAGAGGCTATCGAGGATAAAATTAGAATTATCGTTAGAACGGTTTTGGTTACGATACGAGGGGTTATAAGAAGAAAACCTAACCAGTTTATGGATGTTATAGATACGGCGGTTAAAAATATAAAAAATATGGAATTGAGGTTTATGTTATTTTCAAATTTTAATCCGATTATATTTTTAAAAAAAGAATTATTTGCGGTTAATGTTAAAAATACGCAAAAAAACAAAACGAGAGTTTCGTTGTTTATTTCAATGGATTTTAATTTGTTTTTTGCAGAATTTAAAAAAACATTCATATAATTATTATATCGTATTTTATAAAATATACTTATAACGGAATTTTAGCGTAGTCGGATTGTCTCCCGCATCGTTTTAAATTCTCGATTTTAAATCAAAGGAATATATATGAAAGATATAAGAAATATAGCGATAATAGCTCATGTGGACCACGGCAAAACCACGCTGGTCGATTCTATGCTTAAACAAACCGGTTATTTCAAATCGAAAGGAGAGGGGGAGGCGGAGTGCGTACTGGATTCCAACGATTTGGAGAGAGAAAGGGGAATAACGATATTGTCCAAAAATACGGCCGTTAAATATAAAGATATTACGATAAACATAGTGGATACCCCGGGTCATGCGGATTTTTCAAGCGAAGTAGAAAGGGTTTTGAAGATGGTTGAGGGAGTATTGCTTTTGGTCGACGCTACGGACGGCCCGATGCCTCAAACGAGGTTTGTTTTAAAAAAGGCTTTGGAGTTGAATTTAAAAGCCGTAGTAGTAATAAACAAAATAGACAGACCCAATTCAAATCCAAACGACGCTCTGGACAAGGTTTTTTCTCTTTTTATAGAATTAAACGCGACCGATAATCAGCTCGATTTTCCGATAATTTACGCATCGGGCAAAAAAGGTCATTCGGGATACGATTTAAACAATATATCCGATAACCTTAATCCGCTTTTTGACGCGATAATAAATTATATACCCGCGCCGGAAAACAAAGATAATCTTCCGCTTAAAATGCTTGTGACTATGATAGATTACAGCAGTTATACTGGCAGAATAGCCGTAGGAAGAATTTTTCAAGGGAAGATTGAGAAAAATCAAAATATACTTCTTCTTTCCGAATCAGGCAAAAAAATACCGAAAAAAGTTATTAAAATAACCAAATTTTACGGACTTGAGAAGATAGAGGTAGGCGAGGCTTATTGCGGAGATATAGTAAGCCTTTATGGGCTTGATGGAGTTGATGTCGGAGATACCGTATCTTCGACGGAAGACGAAAATTATATAAAAGGTTTTAAGATAGACGAGCCGACAGTTTCTATGGAGTTTTATGCAAACGACGGACCGTTTGCCGGAAGAGACGGAAAGTTTGTTACCATCACACAGATCAAGGAGCGCCTTTTTAGAGAAGCGGAAAGCAATGTTGGGCTTAGAGTGGAAGAGATTAAAGGCGAGAGCGGTTTCAAGGTTTTGGGAAGAGGGGAGCTTCATCTTTCGGTGCTTATAGAGAATATGAGAAGAGAGGGTTATGAGATCTGCGTTTCAAAAATGAGGATAATTACAAAAGAAGAAAACGGTAAAATTATGGAGCCTGTGGAGTATCTTATTCTGGATCTTCCAGCCGAATTTCAGGGCGGAGTTATGGGGGCGATGGGAGAGAGAAACGCCATAATGAAAAATATGCAGGCTTTTTCCGACGGAAGGATAAGGATAGAATATATAATATCGGCCAAGGCTTTAATAGGTTTTAAAAACGAGTTTTTAACCCTTACGAGAGGAAACGGTATAATGCATCAAAGTTTTTACGGTTATATGGAAGAAGGAAATTTCAAGCCTCCGAAAAGAAACGGGGTTTTTATAGCCAAAGAAACGGGCAAAACCGCATCTTACGCTTTAAACTATCTTCAGGAACACGGGGTTATGTTCGTAGGTCCCGGAGAGGATGTTTATATGGGTCAGATAGTGGGAGAAAACTTAAGGGATAACGACCTTATAGTAAATCCATGCAAAGAAAAAAGACAGACCAATATGAGGTCTTCAAATTCCGACGAATCTATATTTTTGACTCCTCCGAGAGTAATGAGTCTGGAGCAATCGATAGAGTATATAGACGATGACGAGTTTGTGGAGATAACTCCCAAAAGCATAAGGCTTAGAAAAAGGGTTTTGGACCATTCGTTGAGAAAGAGAGGGGACAAGGAATTCATTTAATTTGCCGGTATAAAAAAAGAAAACCCGGCGTTACTCTATGGTTAGGGATTTGGGGATTTAGGGGGTTTAGGGGGGTGCAGATGTAACACCGGGTTTAAATTTATAAATCTTTATAGAGAACATTTCCTACAAATATATTCTATGCAATAAAGTTCAAAAAAAATTCAAAAATTAATCAAATAAATATTAATTATTTTTTTATCACCGAAGGCGCTTTTTTTCTGAATTGCTTTGTTACCGAAATGATTTTTTTGACGGATTTTTTTATTTCTTTTATTTCTTTAAGCATTCCTTTGCTTTTTAGTATTTCCTCTTCTATTAGCGAGGTGTATCCGGTTATTATGGAGAGAATGTTGTTTAAGTCGTGAGAAAACTGGGAAGAGGCTTTTTCTATGTTTTCCTTAGCTTTAACCAGAGTGATTTCTCTTTCCAATTTTTTTATTCGAGTTATGTCTCTGGATATTCCGAGTAGATATTTTATCTTTCCTTCGTGGTCTTTAAGAGGTATTTTAATCGAGTTTAAAATGAATTTTTTGCCGTTTATGATTCTTTCGGTTGTGGTGGTTAAGGTTTTTCCTCCGAAGACTCTGGAGTCTTGTTCGTGTATTTCCTCCGCCGGTTTTAGCCCGAACAGCTCTTTGTCGTTTCTTTTAAGCATTTCTTCCGGGGTTAAATCGAATATCCTGGCGCAGGCCTTATTTACTTTTACGTAATTCCCCGATAAATCTTTGATGTATATGGCGTCTTTTGCCGAGTTGAAAATTTTTTCGAATAGTTCGTTCGATTCTTTTAATTCTTTTTCCATCGCTCTTTCTTTGGTTACGTCTCTTATGGTTCCGACTATTTTCGGCTCGCTATCGCTTAATATAACTTCGGATTTCTGGTCTACGTCGAACACGGTTCCGTCTTTCCTTTTAAGTTTGTATTTTAAAACGTCGAGTGTTTTACCGGTTTTAAAGGCTTTGTTAAAAGCCGATAAAACATATTCCGCGTATTCTATGGCTACAAAATCGAAGGCGTTGTGACCTATAAGGTCTTCCTTTTTATATCCGTAATCTTTAACTCTCGAGTTAATGTATTCTATGGTTCCGTCTTTTTTAATTACGTATATTATATCTCTTGCGTTTTCTATAAGAGTGTTTATCATTTTGTTGTATTCTTCGGTTTCTTTTACTTTAATAAGATGATATATTATCGCGGCGTAAACATCGGCAAACTCGGATATTATTTCTATTTCTTTTTCCGTATAATCCGTTTTTTTGTTGGCTACCGCAAGAATACCATTTACTTTGCCTTTAATTAAGGACGGAATTCCCAGAAATCTTTTGATTTTTATGTGTCCTCGCGGAGTTCCTTTGGCTCTATTGTCTATAGATAGATCGTTAGATACAACCGGCTTTCCGGTTTTTATGGCTATGCCGAATAGATTGTCTTTTATATCAAAACATAATTTTTTTTCTTTAATTTTACATATTTCCCATACCTCGTCGGTAAGGGTGGGTACTATTAATTTGTTTGTTTTTTCGTCTATATATCCTACAAATCCGGCTTCGCTTGAGGTCTTTTTTTTGATTATATCTAAGATTTCTCTGGATATCTGGTTAAAATCCGGGTTTTTTGAAAGCAGGTATTGTTTGAAAATTTTTGAAGATTCTTTCACTAATCCTCCAGTTTATAGCCGTAGCCCGAAACGGTTTTTATTTTTTTTGATATGCATTTCAATTTTTTCCTTAAACTCGAAATGTGAGTTTCTACCGTATGGGGATCGGAGTAGTTTTTATCCCAGACCAAATTTAGCAGCTGCTCCTGAGAAAAAACTTTGTTTTTATTTTTTGAAAGCACCAGAAGAAGTTCGTACTCTTTTCTGGTAAGTTTAATTTCTTTTTTTGAGCATACGACTTTTTTAGATTCTTCATGTATTTCTAAGTTGGATATCTTTATCGGCCTGATCTCGGCGCACAATTTTTTATTTTTTAATATGGTTTTGATTTTCGCAAACATAACATGGAATGAAAAAGGTTTAATAAGATAGTCGTCGGTACCTTTTTCATAGCCTTCCAATAGGTCTATCTCCGTTATTTTTTTGCCGGACATTAATACAAAAGGGATATCGTGGTATTTGCCTGACTGCCTTAGTTCTTTTAAAAACTCGTATCCGTTTATCCCGGGCATTTCCACATCGCTTAAAATCATATCCACCTTTTTGGTAGAAATTATTTTTAAAGCTTCTTTTACGTTTTCTGCGGAATAAACGATAAAATTTTTGTTTTTAAAAAATCTCGAAAGCAGTTCCAGAAAGGACTTATCGTCGTCCACTATTAAAATATTGCAATTCATTTTTCCCTAACCTAAAGTATATTATAACAAAAAAATGTTTATTAGTGTCTGAAATGTCTGATCCCGGTCAATACCATTTTGATTCCAAGTTCCCTGGCTTTTTCTATTACCTCTTTATCTCTTATTGAACCTCCGGGTTGTATTACGGCTTTGACTCCTATTTCTTTCGCTTTTATTATAGAGTCGGGAAAAGGAAAAAAGGCGTCGGAGCCCATTACTATAAAATCGGGCTTTGGGTTATTTTTAAGATATTCTTTGTATTTATATTCCGCCATAGTTACCGCGTCCACTCTGGACATCTGTCCGGCTCCTATTCCTACCGTCGAGTTCTGGGTGGTTAAAACTATGGCGTTGGATTTGACGTGTTTTACGCAGGTAAACGCAAATACGAGCGCTTTTTTTTCTTCTTCGCTAACCTCTCCGCATACCTCTTCCCATTTGTCCGATAATACTATGTTATCCGGGTCCGATATTAAAAACTCTTCGCCCATGGATCTGTATAGCTTAAAATTCCTTATGTCTTTGTTCCATTTGACTATTCTTAAATTTTTTTTCTTTTTAAAAACCTCCGCCGCTTCCTCGTCAAAATCCGGCGCGGATATTATCTCCACAAATTTATCGCTTAAATATTCGGCTATTTTTTTATTTACCTTTTTGTTTAAAGCTATAACGCCTCCAAACGCCGATAATGGATCTGAAGCGTAAGCCTTTTCAAACGCTACGGTAAGGTCGTTATCCATGGCTATGCCGCATGGAGTTACATGTTTAAATATTACGCATGCCGGATTTTGAAAGTCGCATACCGCCTGCCAGCTTCCGTATAAATCCAGAATATTGTTGTAAGACAATTCTTTACCCCATATTTGTTCGAAAGGCGGTTTATCCGAAAGAGTATATAATGAAGACTTTTGATGCGGGTTTTCTCCGTATCTTAAATCGTAAACTTTTTTAAGGTTTATGGAATATTCTTTGTAATCGGACAATTTTTCGTATATGGCTTTATCGTAGTCGCTCGTATGTTTAAAAGCTTTTATCATAAGTTCTTTTTTGAAATCCTCGGAGGGCGAATCTATTTCTTTTAGTAGCCTTTCGTAATCTTTTTTGTCGGTTAATATTAAAACGTTTTCCCAATTTTTTGCCGCTCCTCTTATTAAAGAAACTCCTCCGATGTCTATATTTTCTATAAGCTCAGGTTCGAAGCGTCCATATTTTTTAGCCGCTTCTTCGAAAGGATAAAGATTCGATATTATCAGATCTATGTTCGGGATAAAGTTTTCGTTCATTTGTCTTATGTGTTTGGAGTTGTGCCTTATTCCCAGAATTCCACCGAATATCGTGTTGTTAAGAGTTTTAACCCTTCCGTCTAATATCTCTGGAAAACCGGTTACAAAATCGATGTTTACGGCTTTTATATTGTTTTCGATAAGCGTCTTATATGTTCCTCCGGTGGATATTATAAGAAATCCTTTTTCGTTTAATTTTTTAGCCGTTTCCACTATTCCTTCTTTGTCCGATACCGATATAAGGGCGTGTTTTGACGAAGATTTTTTATCGGTTATCACCACCTTGTCTTTTTCGAGTTTTATTATGTTTTCGGATATCAAGTTTATTACGTACGGATAGTAAAAGTATTCCAGCGAGTGTATTTTCGAGGATAAACTTTCGACCGTTTCCTCGTTAGATATATTTACGGTCTTTTGGAGTATTATCGGACCGTTATCGTATTTGGAATCTACAAAGTGTATCGTTATACCGCTTATCTTACATCTCCTTTCTATTACGCTTTTGTGAACGTTTTCTCCGTAAAATCCTTTTCCGCCGAAAGACGGCAGAAGAGCGGGATGAATGTTTATTATTTTGCCGTAATATTTTTCTATTAATTTATCCGGAAGCTTTAATAAATATCCCGCCAAAACTATAAGCTCTATTTCGTTTTCTTGCATTTCTTTTATTAAAGCATCGGAGTAATCTTTTTCGTTTTTAAACTCGGAAGGTTTTAATGTTTTATGTTTTATTCCGTAATTTTCGGCTATTTCTATCGCCTTACACTCTTTATTGGTTACTAAAATTTTTATTTCCGGTTTTAAATACCCTATTTTTTTGAGCTCCGATAAATTTTTAAAATTGCTTCCGTTACCGGATGCGAACACTGCAATATTCATATCTCCTCCCTTAAAATAGTTTTTAGGCTTTAGAGCGCTATTTTGTAGAAAGAACGTTTAAAATTTCCTGCATTACGGAAAAATAAGTTTTTTCGTCTATGTTTTGCTTTTCATCGGAAGCAAAAGAAGATACGCAGTAATATGTTTGGTTTTTAGTTTTCAAAAGCCAGTTCATGCTTAAAACTCCGCTTTCGCTTCCGCCTTTATATCCGGCAAAAGCGTATTCTCCGGTTTTAGTGTCGAGCCCCGGGTTTATGGAAAGTATGGCGTTTGAGTAAACGTTATTTTTGGTTTTGAAATAATCCATCAATGAACATATATCCGACGGAGAAGCAAACCATTCTATGTTATACGGTTTATACGGCGAAGATATGTTTAATAATTTCTTTATGTCCGGTCTGGTCTCTTTTATTTTTTCCAGAATTTTTCTTTTTTCTTTCGTGTCCGCTTTAATATAGTTTTCAGCGATTTGTGTCGATGATTTTATTTTAAACATCTCCGCGGTTTTCAAAAAAGGGATGTTTAATTCGGGTTTTGAATTATGTTCTTTCATGAAATTTTCGATATTTTCTCTTCCTAAATTTTCGATTAAAATATCGGTCGCAGTATTGTCGCTTTGAGATATCATCGCTTCGGCCAGCGAGAACAGCGTTATCGGCGCGCCTTTGGGATATAAGTGCATTTTGCCTGTAGGAAGGGAATAGTCGGATTCTTTGATTTTAACGACTTTATCCCATTTAACGTCGTTTTCGACCATATACGCAAGTATGTATAGCTTAAAAGCCGAGCCCATAGGGAATATTTCTTTTTCGTTTAACGCATAGACGTTATCTTCTATAGAGCCCAGTTTCTTTATCAAAAGTCCTTTTTTTTCGCAGTTTAACGCTTCAAATTTCTTCGTTATGTCTTCCAGGAAAGCGGTTTTTTTAAACGAAGGCCTGAAAAAAACACCCACTATTTTTCCGCTATCGTTTATGGTTATGGTAACCGGTATTATATAATCTTTATCGGTATGGAAGAAAAAATCTCCCCATACGTTAGAATGATAAGTAACGGATGTTACGTTTACCACTTCTCCGTTTTCCGAATGAATTTTTTTTAATACCTCGATCGTCTTTTCTTCCGTTAACGATTTAAAAAAAGAATTGTCAAATACGTAGTTGAGTTTGATTGGATTTGGGCTTATTCTGGAGGACAATCTCCATGCCGCTATTACAAGTTTTTTATAAGGATTTTGGTTTTCTTCTTTTTTATCCTGAGAGTTTAGAATAAAAGATTGCGAAAAAATAAGCCATATCAAAAATAAAATTTTCATATTCCTCTCCCGTCAATTTATTACGACTTTTCCGCTTCCCTTCTCGACTTTTCCTATTACCATGGATTTCGGCTCGTTTTTTAATACGGTTTGAACGTCTTTATCTTTTACTATTATAATCATTCCTATCCCCATATTAAAAGTGGAAAACATTTCTTTTTCGCTAATATTTCCAATCTTTTGTATATCGCTCATTATTTTTGGGATTTTCCACATATTTTTGTTTATAACGCAGTCTACATTTTTAGGTATTACCCTTTCCAGGTTCCCTTCGATACCGCTGCCCGTAATATGTGCTATGGAGAGTATTTCGGAGTTGCGTTTTTTTAAAGCTATTTTTATTTTTTCTACGGTTTTTACGTATATTATCGTGGGAGTTAGAAGTTCTCTCGCGTATTTTTTTAAAAGCTTTTTTTCTTCCAATACTTTTCTTATTAAAGAATATCCGTTTGAATGGAAACCGCTCGATTTAATTCCAATTATCGTATCTCCCGGTTTTACCTTCCGCCCGTCTATTATTTCGGAATTTTTTACTATGCCTACGGCAAAACCGGCTAAGTCGTATTCTCCTTTCGAATAAAATCCGGGCATCTCGGCGGTTTCTCCTCCCAGAAGAATCATATCGGATTGTTTGCAACCTTCGATTATCCCTTCTATTATCTTTTTCGATTTTTCAAGCTCAAGGCCGGCTGTGGCGTAGTAATCTAAAAAGAAAAGCGGTTTTGCCCCGCAACATATAAGATCGTTTACGCACATCGCTACGAGGTCTATGCCTATGGTATCGTGTTTGTTTAAAAGAAAAGCCAATTTAAGTTTTGTCCCTATGCCGTCGGTGGATGCCACAAGCGAATAATCCGCTCCGTATTTCTTTATGTTAAATAATCCGGCGAAACCGCCTATCGCTTTGGATTTTTTTTCCAAAAATTCCGTAAATTTGTCCGAGGTTTTTATGTCCACTCCGGCTTTTTTGTATGTTATCATAAAAGCTCCTAAATGAGGAATGTTATATAATTAAATGATATAAAATTATTAAAAACTTGTATAATTTTAAATAGGATTTTATGATAAAAATAAAAGATATAAAATTTTCGGTCAAAAAGTACGAATATAAAAAGCCGTTTCATATAACAAATTCCGTAAGAACCGAAGCGTTTAACGTGGAGGTAGAACTGATAACCTCAAACGGCATTATCTCAAAAGCCGAGGCCTCTCCCTCTTTTAGAGTCTGCGGGGAAAACTCGGATACCGTTATGAGTATGGCGGATAAAGCGAGAAGTGTTTTGGCAGGCAAAGACGTAAAACGCTACGGTAATATTTTTAACGATTTAAAATCCGCAGTAGATTCACCGAGTTTGAAAGCCGCTTTGGAGTTTTCCATTTTGGAGGCTTTATGCAAGGAGTCGGGGATAAAGGTCTGGAATTTTTTGGGAGGGGTAAAAAATGAGATAGAAACGGATAAAACCGTAGTCATTTCTAATATTAAGGATATGGTTTTAGAAGCGGTTAATATAAAAAAAGAAGGTTTTAAGATTTTAAAAATAAAAGTGGGAGAAAACGTTGATAAAGATATCGAAATAATGGCGGAGATTTATAAAAAAACAAAAGGAATGAAATACATAGTGGACGCAAATACGGGATACACCCCGAAACAAGCCGTTTATTTCGCCAAAAAACTTTATTCCAGAGGGATAGATATATCGGTATACGAACAACCGGTGGATAGAAACGATATAGAGGGGCTTAGATGTGTAAGATTTAACTCTCCCTATCCCGTAGCGGCCGACGAGTCGGTTAAAACTATCGAAGATGCCGTTAATTTAATAAAAAAAGAAGCATGCGATTTTATAAACATAAAAATTATGAAAATGGGTTTTTCTAACGCCCTTTCGATAATACAGCTTGCCCGGGCTAACGATATAAAGCTTATGATAGGATGTATGAGCGAATCCAGCTTGGGAATAAAACAAAGCGTGCAGTTGGCGTGCGGTTTGGGATGTTTTGAGTTCTGCGATTTGGATTCTCATCTTTTACTGAACGAAAAAAGAAACAGAGGGGAATTTATCCAAAATAAAAATATCATAAAGGTTTGTTAGGTCTTTGGTCCTATTGACTTTGGGGCTTTATTCACTTATATATTAATTAGGTTTGTGTTAAAAAATAAACAGGAGGAGTTATGAAGAGGGGTATTTTAGTTTTAATAGGTTTTTTAATAACCTTAACTCTTTCCGTTTATTCTCAAAAAGCCTCCAGGGTTGAAGAGTATCTTAACGAATCTAAAGAAAGTAAAGAGATATCGGTATCTAAGGATGAGATAAAAAGCAAAAAAACTCCCGGAGTCGGTTTTTCGATAGAAGGGAAGAAAGGCGTAAATCAAGAGTTTTTGTCGGACGAATTTGTAAAAAGCGTCATCTCCGATAGAAGCCTCGGCGCAAAGCTGGGAGAGGATGGGGACTTGGAGTTTGAGCCTGTTAAAGAAGCGGTGGATTTCGGCGAGTCTTTAAAAGACGATAGCGAATATACAGACGAAGAAATAGCTTACTGGGCCAACGTTAGCGATCAGTATTATAAATTTAAAGATTTCGACGAGTATGAAAATTTTTATTATTATTACGATAAAGAGGCGTTAGAAAAAAATAAAAAAGACGATAAAAAACAAGCTTCGCTAAACGATAAGATATCCGGTATTAGATATTATTTCGCGAAGGTATTGAATTCTTTCTTTCCGTCGCAAATAACCTATGCGATAAGTTCGGATTATCAGGACGCTTTGAATTATTATTACGGTGGCTCTTCTTCTCAAAGAGAAAACTCCTACAATAACTCCTCCGGAACAAGCAAAATAAAATACGACGTGGCCAAAGCCGCAGGAGCAAATTCGGGGGTTTTGCAGGAAGCTTTAAATTATTTTAACTCAAATTCGGGAAAGTTCGGCAATAAAAGATTTATGGCAGTTTTGGAATATTCAAAACATTCCGCAAGATCTAGGTTTTATATAATAAATTTGAGAACCGGCGAGGTGAATGCCGCCTATCATGTGGCCCACGGTTCGGGATCGGATAGAGACAACGACGGTTACGCCACTTATTTCAGTAACGTTCCAAACTCAAAAGCCTCTTCTTTGGGAGTTTATAAAACGGGAGAGATTTACAGAGGCAAATACGGCCGGTCTTTAAGGCTTCACGGTTTAAGCTCCACAAATTCCAACGTTTATAAAAGAGCGATAGTGATTCACCCTTCGCCTTATGTCAAAGAAGGCAACGTTAAGCCCGGAAGAAGCTGGGGATGTATGGCGTTTGATTACAAAGTCAGCGGGGACGTTATAAACATGCTCAGAGACGGTGCCTTAATTTACGCCAAATATACCAGATAATTCTTTCTGTGTTTTATTTTTTATATTTTTAAGAGTAAAGAATTATTGTGTTCTTGTTTAATATACTAAATGGGAGTATGCTTGAAAATAGATAAAATTTCTGCTATAATAATTATGTGAAAAAGCTAATATACACCATAGGGGTATATTTTCTGTTTGGTTTTTTTTCATTGGTTTTTGCAAAGCAATATGTTATAGAAGAATATTTGAAAATCGTTGAAGAAAAAAATTCTGAGATCAATTACTACAGGAAAATATGCCAATCATTTAAAGCAAAAATTTCGCGTTCTTATATTCCACAAAATCCGTCTTTAGAAATAGAAAAAATGTATATAGGGAAGGATGAAGAAGAAAGTTGGTATATAAGTCAAGTTTTTGAAAATCCGTTTAAGCTAAGTAAGTATAAGAAGAATTCGATTTTAGAATATGATATAAGCGAATTCCAGTACGAATCGATTAAAAATAAGATTTTAGCGGAAGTTGAAATGGCATATTATGATTATGTTTTTATATTAAACAAGAGAAAAGCTTTTTCCGAAATGCTAAATATTTTAAATACGGTTTTATCGATTTCAAAAAGTGTTTCCGATAGTGATACTTTAGATATTTTAAAAACTGAATTGGAATATTCTATGTTATTAAAAGAGTTGAAGGAAATGGAGAATCAAGAAAAAATTTATTTAGCAAAGCTTTCTTCTTATTCTGAAGATTACGACATTGCGTTTTCCAGCGAAATATCTCATGATATTGATTTTAATTACAATAAGGATAGTTTTTTTTCAGAGATTATATCCAATCCGGATATCAAAATTTCCCAAAAGGAATCTCAACTGGCGGATGTTAGCTTGAGTATATCTAAGTTATCTTATATTCCAAATTTTATGATAGGTTACAGGAAAAGACTAAACCCTTCTTCTTATGATATTATTTTAGGTTTGGAGATACCTCTATTTTTTAATAAGAACAGAAGTTATATTGATGAAAATAAACTTCAAAAAGAAGCCTCTTTGGAAAATTATAGGAAAAATTTAGTTGAGAAAAAATATCTTTTGAGAGAGACTCTTTTAAATTTAGAAAATTATTATAATCTTTTTCGTTATTGTAAAGAGGTTTTATTAAAAAAATCAGATACTGAGTTTAATTTGTCTCTTTCTTCTTATAGCAGAGGAAAATTAAATATTGAGGATTTAATGAAAAGTTTTAAAAGATATTTAGAAATTAAAATAGATTATTATAATTATTTAACCAATTTTTATAAAGAAAGAGCCAGACTAAAAGAAATCGTCGGGGGGAAGTTATGAAGTTCGTTTTTTTTCTTTGTCTTTTCTGTGATATATTTAATTTGTATTCTATGCAAGATAATAAGGTTTATTACTGTCCTATGCACCCATCCTACACTTCGGATAAGCCAGGGACATGTCCTATATGCCATATGGGTCTTGTGTTAATGGAAAACGATAAAAAAGATGCAGATAAAGAGGATAATATAAAAAACATAAGTATAAAAGAAAATGTTTCCGATATGATAGGGATAAAAACATCTAAAGTTATTAATAAAGAATTTATTTTTGACATAGTTATGCCAGGAATCGTGTTATATGATAAAGAGCTTTATGGAATGATTGAAGAATACAAATATAATTTGGAGCTTTATAATACAATATCAGACTCCGAAAAACAAAGAATAAAAGATATACTTAATTCTATAATTATAAAAACGACAAATTATGGCCTTGACGAAAAAAGTATTATTGAGTTCATAGATAACGGATATAAGGGACTTGTTTTTCCAGATAAAATTATGTTTGTAGCAGTATATCTTGATGAGGCTTATGCAAATAGTATTAAGAGAGGGGATATTGTGGAGTTTTATCAATCTAATAATTTTAAATTTTCCGGAGAGGTTATATCCATATCTAATTTGGTTGACCAAAACAGAAAAATAAGAGTTATAGCTAAATTTAGAAATAAAGATATGACTTTAAAACATGGAATGTATGTAGAATCAAGATTGAAAAAAAATTTAGGGCAAAAAATCCTAATTCCTAAAGATTCTTATATAGAATATGGCGGTAAGGATATGATATATGTTAAATCTAAAAATAAGTATGAGATGAGAATGATTAAAACAGGATTATCTAACGAGAATTATACAGAAGTAATAGAAGGTTTAAAGGAAGGCGAAGAAATAGTTTCCTCTCCAAATTTTTTGATAGACTCTGAAACGAGATTAAAAGGCGCTATCAATTCTCACGCTCATTGATAGATTTTATGTTGAATAAAATTATAGATTTTTCGGGAAAAAATAAGTTCATAATAATATCTTTTTTTATTTTTTTGATATTATTGAGTATGAAAATTTTAAAAGATATTCCTGTAGATGCTATTCCGGATCTTTCTGATACTCAAGTGATAGTTTACGTAAACTGGAATAAAAGCCCGAAAGTAATTGATGATCAAATAACATATCCATTAATAATAAATCTTTTGGGAACTCCTAAGGTTAAAACCATAAGAGGCTTTTCTGACTATGGTTATTCTTTTGTATACGTAATATTTGAAGATAAAACTGATATTTATTGGGCAAGAAGCAGAGTTTTGGAATATCTGGATAAAATAAAGCCACAGCTTCCCAAAGACGCTCAAATATATTTGGGTCCGGATGCTAGCGGAGTCGGATGGATTTTTCAATACGTTTTGATGGATAGAAGCGGAAATAGAACGATAGAGGAATTAAGATCATTTAACGATTTTAACATTAAATATCAAATTCAATCAGTAGAAGGCGTTAGTGAAGTAGCGACGATAGGTGGACAGTTGAAAGAGTATCAGATAAAAATAGATCCCAATAAACTTTTAATTTATAAAATTTCGATTCAGGATATAATAAATGCCGTCAGAAACTCAAATAATGAATCAGATGCCAGAATACTGGAATATTCTGGTTTTGAGTATATGATTAAAGTAAATGGTTATTTAAATGGGGTAAAGGATATAAAAAATATAATTTTAAAGTCTTACGATAGCATCCCGGTTAGATTGGGTGATGTGGCAACAATAACGATAGGTCCTCAGATCAGAAGAGGTGTGGGGGATTTTAACGGATATGGCGACATGGTTAGCGGTATAGTAGTCGCAAGACATAATGAAAATGCTCTTAAAGTTATAGAGAAAGTTAAACAAAAAATAATAGACATAAAAAAAACGCTTCCTGAAGGAGTGGAAATAATTACGGTCTACGATAGATCTGAATTAATAAAGAAAGCCATAGAAACCTTAAAATCGCAGCTAAAGGAAGAAATATTTATAGTTAGTTTCGTGATATTAGTTTTTCTATGGCATATACCAAGCGCACTGGTGGCTATAATTACAATACCAGTAAGTATTCTTATGTGTTTTATTTTGATGTATATTTTGGGAATAAATTCCAATATAATGTCTATATCTGGTATAGCAATTTCAATAGGAGTTTTGGTAGATGGTGTAATTATAGAAGTGGAAAACGCTTATAAAAAGTTGGAATTATGGAATGAAAACGGTCGTAAAGAGGATTTTTATGAAGTAAGAATTTCTGCCATAAAAGATGTGGTTCCTGCAGTCTTCTTGTCTCTGCTCGTCATAGCTGTCTCTTTTGTACCGATATTTGCCTTAACGGATCAAGAGGGAAAGCTTTTTTCTCCTTTAGCATGGACCAAGACTCTGGTAATGTTATCTGCAGCGTTTCTTGCCCTGACCTTAGATCCTGCTTTAAGATTGGTTTTTTCAAGAATGGATTATTTTGATTTTAAACCAAAATTCTTTTCTTCAGTTTTAAATAATTTATTGGTTGGGAAATATTATAAAGAGGAAAATCATCCGATTAGTAAAATCCTTTTTAAACTATATGGCCCGGTTTGTCGTTTTGTCCTTGAGAATCCCAGAAAAATAGTTGTATCTGCGATATTATTTGTCATACTTACGATCCCTATTTTTATAAAGTTAGGAAGCGAGTTTATGCCTCCTTTAGCGGAAGGAACCGTACTTTATATGCCGACCACTCTTCCAGGTATTTCTATAGAAGAGGCTAAAAGAATATTAAATATTCAAGATAAAATTATTAAATCTTTCCCAGAGGTTTTAACTGTATATGGGAAAGCCGGTAGAGCTAATACTGCAACAGATCCGGCTCCTCTGTCTATGATAGAAACTATTGTGGTTTTAAAACCTCACGACGAGTGGCGTGAGAAGAAAAGGTGGTATTCCGATATTGCACCCGAATTTTTAAAAAAAATTTTAAGACATATATGGTACGATAAGATTACATATGAAGAACTGATAGCAGAGATGGATAAATCGCTGAAAATACCCGGTTTTGCAAACGCATGGACTATGCCTATAAAGGGTAGAATAGATATGCTTTCGACAGGTATCAGGACTCCGATAGGAGTAAAAGTTATAGGCAGCGATATAAATAAAACTCAAGAAATAGCACTTAAAATAGAGAATTTGATTAAAGGATTTGAAAATACTAGATCGGTTTATGCTGAAAGAATAGGAGAAGGTTATTTTATTGAAATAGAGCCGATAAGAGAAAATTTAAATAGATATGGCCTTAATATAGCAGATTTTCAAGATATCCTTTCCAATAGTATAGGTGCTATGCCCATTACTTATATGGTGGAAGGGAGGGAAAGATATCCAGTTACGCTCAGATATAAAAAAGATTTGAGGGAGTCTGTATCTGATATAAAAAACGCCATTATAAGCGTAAGAGAAGATTTACATATTCCTTTACATCAACTTGCAAATGTGAAGTTTACTAAGGGGCCTTCTATGATAAGAGATGAAAACGGTTTTTATGCAAGTTATGTTTATATAGATTCAAAAGATAAAGATATCGGAGGATATGTGGATAGATTAAAAAAATACATATCCGATAATATCCATATTCCTCATGGATATTCTCTTGTTTATAGCGGTCAATATGAAAATATGATGAGAGTCAAAGAAAGAATGAAAATAATAATACCGATAGTTATATTCTCAGTTTTTTTGCTAATATATGCAAATACCAAGAGTTTATTTAAAACCTTTTTGATTATCTCCTCAATACCTTTTTCTTTGATAGGAGCTTTTTGGTTTATATATATTCTCGATTATAATTTGTCAGTGGCTGTCTGGGTGGGGATAATCGCGCTGGCGGGACTTGATGCCGAGACAGGAATATTTATGCTGTTGTACTTAGATATGTCGTATAGAGAAATTAAGTCTAAAAAAAATGTTTTGACATCTGAGGATCTAAAAGAAGCCATATATTACGGCGCTGTAAAGCGAGTAAGGCCAAAGATGATGACTGTCGCCGCTGCTTTTATGGGGCTTATTCCTATAATGTGGTCTATGGGAACCGGTAGCGATGTTATGAAAAGAATAGCGGCTCCTATGATAGGAGGTCTTTTTACCAGTTTTATTTTAGAACTTATGGTATATCCTGCCGTTTATTATATTTATCTTAAGAAAAAGGAAGTTATATAATCAGGAGGAAAAATGAAAGATAAGAAAACTCTATGCGAGTTAGCAAGTGAAAAAAATACGGTGGGAATTAAAAAGTTGGCTGTGGGAGCAAAATACTTATGTTCCGGCTGTTTTAGGGTCTCTTCAGATCCCGAAAGAATATGTTGCGATGCCGTTTTAATTGAGGATAAGAGTTTTTTAAAAAAGATTGTTTCAAAAATAGGTTCAAAATTGGAAGAAAAATCTAAAAAATCATGCGGTTGCAATAAAGATTCAGAATGTTGCAACTAATTTTTAGATTATTAAAATGGTTTTTTATTTTAAAATATATTATATATCTGTATGGAATCTAAAATAAATGAAATAATTGGTTTTTTTATATACGATTCTATTAAAATATTCGTTATGCTATTTGTTTTTATATCCATTTTGGGTTTTTTAAGAAGTTTTGTTCCGAGAGAAAAAGTGGAATACTATCTTAAAAATAAAGGAATTAAAACGTATTTTTTTGCATCTTTCTTTGGTGCTATAACCCCATTTTGCTCCTGTTCTTCAATTCCTCTTTTTATAGGGTTTATTAAAAATAAATTACCTCTTGGAATTTCATTTGCTTTTCTGATTACATCTCCTTTAATAAACGAATATCTTGTTGTGTTAATGTTGGGCTTTTTCGGATATAAGATTACGTTGCTATATATTCTAAACGGTATTTTTTTGGGAATTTTATGCGGGATAATTTTGGATAAATTGAACTTATCTAAATATGTAGTGCAAGATATAAATTCTGATAAATTTCAAACCTGTGAAGGAGAAAGATTTATAGGTTTATATTCGAGAATACGATATGGAGTTTCTGAAAGCTTAGAGATAATAAATAAAATTTGGATTTGGGTGATTGTTTCTGTGTTTATAGGGGCTTTGATACATGGTTATGTTCCGAGAGAAAAAATAGAAAAAATAATTTCCTATGCCGGCATTTTAGACGTTCCGATAGCTACTATTTTAGGGGTTCCTCTGTACGGAAGTTGTGCATCAATACTTCCTATAGCCTATGTCTTGTTTACAAAAGGACTTCCTTTGGGAACAACTTTGTCTTTTATGATGAGTACAAGTGCTTTAAGTTTGCCGGAAGCGATTGTTTTAAGAAGAGTAATAAAAACCGAGCTAATATTGATATTTTTTTCCATAGTTACAATAGGTATTATATTTATAGGTTATGTGTTTAATTATTTACAAAGGATGTTGTATTAAAGAAATAAAATTTTAATATGAAACTAAGAAGAAAAGTTGAAAAATTTGGTGGCTATGTCTTAGGATTAGGCTTTTCCTTACTCTTTCTTTTAAACGACTTTTCGGGCGTAATTCCTAAAAACCTAGATGATTTTTTTTCAAAATTTCTTATTGGCATTTTGATTATAATAGCGGTAGGTGGAGGGCTACAGTTTATATCCGGTTTTTTGGAAGAAAACAAAACATTAAGAAATTTTTATGTTTGTGATGTGTTTAGGCAAATGGCTGTTATTTTGGGTTTATTCCTTTTTATCTTAGGTCTTGTTATTCTTATGGTGGAAGTAGTTTATTATGTTGAGTATAATCGAGTTTTAATCTCTTTTTCCAAAATACCAATATTGGTCATAATCTCTTTTATCGGTTGGTTTCTTCTAAAAAATAGTTATCAACAATTTAATAATATCGAGCTTATTAAATTCGCATTTAGGAATAGCGGTAATATTAAATTTGATATAGAAATAGATAAAAACGGCTTTTTTTGTTGGAATAAAAAGTGCGAGATTAAAACGAGTATCGAAAATATAATTTTAAGGTTGTCTTGGAATTGTGAGAATAAATCAATTTCGAAAGATATTATCATAACAGCTCAATTGCCATATGATTTAAGTTTTAATTTTTTCATTAAACCCGTTAAATATTCAAATGAAGAATATAAAGTTTCTCAAAATAATTATATTATAGAATCCGGATCAGAAGTTGTGAAAAAAGCATTTGAAAAAATGATCCGAAAATATAAAGATAACTTTGCTTTTAAATACGAAAACGGTTTTCGTTTGTTAAACAATATTTCTAAGAATCAAGTTTGTCTTATTTTAGATATTCATCATTTTTCTGCTGAAAAAGATGATAAAAATATTTTAAGCTACATACATCAATTTGTGGAATATATAATTTCTATCAAAAAGTTAAATTAAAATTATATATAATTTTAATGAAGGGGTGCTGGTTAAAACCGGCTGAGATAAGGCCCGGGCCTTAAACCCTTTGAACCTGAACCGGGTAATACCGGCGGAGGGATATGATGAAAATGAAATTAAGCTTTAAAACAAATCTTTTAAACATAAAATCCATAACCAAACATATTAAATCATCCCTCCGAAAAAACGGAGGCAAAGATGATTTATCTATCTCAAAAAGATTTAAAACAAATATCCGTAATTGAAGAGAGAAGCGTAGATTTTATAAAAAAAGAATTAAATTCTCAAAGAGCTTCAGTTCTTAAAAACATAAAAAGGAAAATAAATCCCGTTATAGTCGGAAGAAATTTTAAATGCAAGTATAATTTGAATCTGGGAATAAGCCCTCAAAAATCGGATTTAAAAAACGAAATAAGAAAACTGGAAATCGCCGTTAGAAACGGCGCGGATACCGTTATGGATTTGTCGGTCGGAACGGGCAGAGACGATACAAGAAAAAAACTTTTGGAGTTGTCCCCGGTTCCTTTCGGGACGGTTCCGATTTATACGATGATAGATAATGAGGAAGACATAAAAAGGTTATCTAAAAATTTGATTCTGGATACCGTAGAAAAACAATGCGAGGAAGGCGTCGATTTTATGACGATTCACGCTGGACTTTTAAGAAAGAGCATCGTATATATTAAAAACAGGCTTTCCGGGGTTGTTTCAAGAGGGGGATCTTTGATACTTAGATATATGAGTTTAACCGGCAAAGAAAATCCTTTCTACGAGTATTACGACGAAATAATAAAAATATTAAAAAAATATAATGTAACGATAAGCATAGGAGACGGGCTCAGGCCCGGTTCAATATACGATTCCACCGATAAAGCCCAGATTTCTGAATTAAAAGTAATAGGAGAGCTTAACAGATATTCCAGAGAAAACGGAGTTTATACGATGATAGAAGGTCCCGGACATGTTCCGATAAATCAAATAGAAAAAAATGTTAAGCTCGCCATAGATTACTGCGACGACGCTCCGCTTTATTTTTTAGGTCCGCTTGTAACCGATATAGCGTTGGGTTACGACCATATTAACGGCGCAATAGGCGGCGCTATGGCGGGGTATTTCGGAGTTTCTCTTTTATGCGCGGTCGGTCCGAGCGAGCATATAGGGCTTCCGACTATAGAAGATATAAACGAAGAATGCGTGGTTTTTAATCTTGTAAAACACGCGGTAAATATCTCTAAAGGTTTTAAAAGGGATATAGAAAGGGATAATAAAATGTCTAAAGCGAGAAAAGATTTTAGATGGGAGGATCAGTTTAAACTTTCCATAAATCCCGAATACGCCAAAAAAAGATTTTGTGAGTTAAATAATTCGAAGGGGAATTATTGTTCTATGTGCGGCGAAGGGTTTTGCGCTATGAAAAATAGCAATAAAGCCTTATCGGAGGTAAAATGAAAATGCCGATAGCTTTGTCTATAGCTGGGGTGGACCCTTCCGGCGGGGCTGGAATTTTTGCGGATATTAAAACCTTTTCGGCTTTTAGGGTCTACGGTATGGGAGTTGTAACCGCGCTTACTTCTCAAAATACTTACGAGGTTAACGGCATAAAAACAGCCGGCAGGAAATTTTTTCAAAAACAGATAAACACCGTTTTGAAAGACATAAAACCAGATTCGGTAAAAACCGGCATGATACCAGATATCGTCACCGCAGATGTCATATACGAAAGCCTAATGGAACATAAGCTAAATAATCTGGTCATAGATCCGGTTATGATATCCAAACAGGGCGCTTTTCTTTCCTCCAGATCGACAATAAGATTTATTATAAAAAAACTTTTTCCTCTTTCTTTAATAATAACGCCGAATATCCCGGAGGCTTCTTATATATCCGGTATTAAAATAAAAAATGTAGAAGATATGATCTCCGCCTGTAAAAAAATATCCAGGTTAGGACCTAAAAACGTTCTTTTAAAAGGGGGGCATATGGAAGGGGATGTTTGTGTTGACGTTTTGTTTGACGGTAAAAAAATATTTTATTTCAAAAACAAAAGAATAAAGACAAAAAACACCCACGGCACCGGTTGTACGCTTTCTGCCGCAATATGCGCAAATCTTTCAAAAGGGAAAAAACTCCTCGATTCGGTGGAAATCGCTATAAATTACGTAAATAAGGCTATAAGAAAATCGCTGGATATCGGTAAAGGAAACGGGCCGTTAAATCATATGCCATAAATGAAAAAGGGAGTACGAAAAGCCACCACCTTCCCTCACACTTTTCGCACTCCCTTTAAATGCACCCGTTCCTACCCTCTCCATCCGCCTTCTAAATAAGACAACTCCGCAAAGCCTTATGCCTACCCAAAGACTTTGCTTTTTATATGTTAGCAGAAAACTATTGACTTGTCAAGACTTGACAGGCTGTTAAGTAACAAAAGTTTCTTTCATTTTTACGAGCACTCGGAATAACCGCAGTCATGACATGTCGGCCCGGAGCAGCCCGACTCAAAGCTTATATTTGATGAGTAACATTTGGGGCAGTATTGAGTCTTTGAGGCTTCCCATAACTGAAGCTTTTGACCGTTTATGTCTTCGTCGGATATCATTTTTCTTTTCTTAAGATGGTTTCTTAAGGCTATGGCTATGGCGTGAGGTATGGAGTTTACTCTGTTTTCTCCAAAGCCGAAGGGCTTATCCCCTTTAATGGAGTTTAAGTGTTTTAATATTCTTATGGGGTCTCCGTTATTTTCGAGATATTTCGAAAGTAGAATTCCGACAAGCGCCGTAAGACCGCTTATTTCGGTCCCGAGCGGCGGAAGGTTTGTGAAAACCTGAAAAGGCCCGTTTTCTTCGGTGAAATTTATGTGTATATGCAAAGGCCCGTACCCCGTTTGTATCTGGTAATACTCCGAAGATACGCCGAATGTGGTCGGTTTTTTCTTTTTCGGTTTGTCTGTTTTAGAATTGATATTTAAAACCTGAAAATCTTTACAACCGTCTCTGTATACCGTTATTCCTTTACACCCCAATTTATAAGAAAGAAAGTACGAATTTTTTACGTCTTCCACTTTCGCGGAGTTTGGCATATTTATCGTTTTAGATACCGCATTATCAACATATTCCTGAAAAGCGGCCTGGGCTTTTATGTGGTATTCGTATGTCACATCGTGGGCGGTTGGAAAGATATCCTGTATTTTTTTGGGTATGGCCTCTATTCCTCTTACCGCTTTATGATTTTCGTCTATCTTTTTCCATAATTCTTCTTTTGTTAAACCGAAATAATTATACTCTTCGGCTATGGATTTGAAAAGCGGATTTATTTCGTAAAATGAATCTTTCAAATCGGGGGTTTTACCGTTTTTAATCGCCTCTAAAGCCTTTGCTGTGTATCTTACGTAAGCTATGGCAAAAAACGGCTCTATTCCGCTTCCCTGAAGACCGGCGGCTATGGATATTGTACCCGTGGGGGCTATGGTGGTTCTGGATGCGTTTCTTAAATATCCCGCTTTTCCCCTGAAGTATTTTGAGTCTTTATCGTATATGGATCCTTTCCAGTTATAAAAACATCCTCTTTCCTGGGCCAATTTTTCGGACGCCTCGAAAGCTTTTTCCTGTACGAATTTCATAACCTCTTTGGCTTTTTTTATCCCTTCCTCAGAGTCGTATCTTACTCCCAATTTTACGCAGGTTTCGGCCCATCCCATTACTCCAAGACCGATTTTTCTATTGGATTTCGCCATCTGCTCTATTTCCGGCAACGGATAGTTATTTATTTCTATTACGTTATCTAAAAATCTAACTGCGTTATAAACCGTTTTTTCAAGCCTATCCCAGTTTATCTTACCTTTCATAATCTCGCCTTCTACGAACTTTGAAAGGTTTATTGAACCTAAATTGCAGGCCTCCCAGCCCAAAAGCGGCTGTTCGCCGCAAGGATTTGTGGCTTCTATCTCGCCTATATGGGGAGTGGGGTTTGAGTTGGTGTTGTTTATCCTTTCGATAAATATTATGCCGGGGTCTCCCGTAGCCCATGCGGATTCCACCAGTTTGTTAAAAAGTTTTTTTGCGTTTAATTTGGATACCACTTCTTTTGTCCTCGGGTTTAATAGTTCTATATCTTCGTTGGCTTCGACCGCCTTCATAAATTTATCGTCTATGGCTACAGAAAGATTAAAATTTTCCATTACTCCCGGTTTGGATTTTAATGTTATAAATTCTTCTATTTCAGGGTGCCAGTAAGGAAGAATTCCCATATTTGCGCCGCGTCTTGTCCCGCCCTGTTTTACCACATCGGTCATTTTGTCGAATAACTGCATAAAAGACAACGCCCCCGAGGCCACGCCGTTCGTTTTTTTAACAACATCTCCTTTCGGCCTTAATCTTGCGAAAGAAAAACCGGTTCCTCCTCCGGATTTTTGTATTATGCTTTGAGCGGAAAGGGCTTTGGATATGCCTTCCATAGAGTCTTCCACGGGTATTACGTAACATGCCGAGAGTTGCTGGAGGTCTCTGCCGGCGTTCATAAGAGTGGGGGAGTTTGGCAAAAACTCGAATTTTGCCATCATATTATAGAAATCCGCGGTTTTAGAATCAACCTTTTCTTTTAGATTAGGATTTTTTTCGTATGCGTTTAATATGTTTTTTACGAACTTTTGAAAATTTTCTTCTCTTTTGGCCGATTCGTATAGATTTTTATGAAGAAGGAGAAGTCTTGAACTTACGCCGTTATAATCGTATTTTATTATTTCGTAGTTAACATCTTTTAAATAATCTTCAAGGTTATTTTCGAAAAGTATTTCGCTTAAAGCTATATTGAAAGAAACCCTGTAAAAAAGGTCCTCTACGGTTTTGTCGCCTCTAAGGTATTTGTCTTTTATCACTTTTTCCTGGTTTGGTGTGAGATATACTTTTTCTAAGGTCATAGCGCTCATTTTAACTCCTTCGTTAATTTTAAAGATATGCCCAAAACTTTGGGGATAATTAAATGATAAAAAAACTTTGCTCTTTTGTCAAATTTTCGAATCAAATCAAATATAATCTAACTATAATATGATACATCTTGTCAAAAATAACCTAACCCAAATTAGTTTTTATATTTACCCCTCTTTTAAGATTAAAATAAGATTAAAGGAGGGATA
>Ga0116167_1001138_pt1 | contig 24903 bp, 17 predicted proteins | sample AD_JPNMR3_MetaG_FD_89794 | JGI IMG/M metagenome (GOLD analysis project Ga0116167, IMG submission 89794) | Active sludge microbial communities of municipal wastewater-treating anaerobic digesters from Japan - AD_JPNMR3_MetaG | ecosystem: Engineered > Bioreactor > Anaerobic > Digestate | place...
CGATGATGATCGACAGGTTGTAGATCACCGGCCCCAACGCCGGCACCAGGAAACGCTGGCGAGACTGCTGTGCGCCCATCATCAGGCCCCCGAGGAGAAAGCAGATCTGTGCCGGGAGCACGATGCGCATCAAGTAGGCACACTGCTCGATGTCCGCGGGGGTGAAGCGCGGGTCGTCGAGAAGCCGGCGCGCCAGCGGCACGGCAAAGACGCCCGCCGCGATCACCGCGCCGGTGACCACCAGCGTGAGCGCCGTGGCGAGGATGTTGAAGACGCGCCACGCCTCCTCCTCGTTGGCTTGCGTCAGGTAGTCGGTGAAGACCGGGATGAACGCCGCGGTGAGCGCGCCCCCGGCGATCAGCATGAAGATCAGGTCGGGGATGAAGAACGCCATGTTGAAGATGTCGGTCTGGTTCCCCTGGCCGTAGAGATGGGTGATCGTGGCATCTCGGACAAACCCGAGGATGCGCCCGAGGGTGAGCGCCACGAACATGATGAGCGAGGCCCGGGCGATGGTGCGGCGCTCGGCGCTGCTGGAAGGGGTGGAGGGTGGTTGCATTCTTGGCCTGGTCATGCTATAATCACGAGGTACGCCCCCGGGCGGTTCTCTGCCCGGCGTGTTGGCATGCAATTTTGAGCGACCGCGGTGACGCCGCGCTCTCCGCGGACGGAGACCGATGCAGATCGCCTGGAGGACTCGAACGAATGCCGAATATCAAATCCGTTAAGAAGGATGTTGTGCGCTCGCGCCAGCGCCACCTGCGCAACCAGTCCTACAAGTCGCGCATGAAGACGATGGTGAAGAAGGCCCGCGCGGCGATCATGGAACATCAGGTGGATGAGTCGCTGATTCGGGCGACCGAGAGCACCATTGACAAGCTCGCCCAGAAGGGGATTATCCACCGGAACGCCGCAGCGCGCCGCAAGGCTCGCTTGATGAAGCTGGTGAACAAAGAGCGGCAGGCCCAGGCTACCCAGGCCTAACTTCATGCGGCCGGTCTGGCCGTGAGAAACGCGCGCCCGCAGCGGCATCAGGGCTGTCATCGGCCTGCCGCTTCCCGAGAGAGGGGGCGCGCTTTTTCTCTGTACGTCCCACCGGCGGGCCGGCGCCCGCTCGCCAGTTCCAGCACCAACATCTCCAGCACGAGGCGCGGGTTGTCCACCTCGCCCTCGATCCCTTTGAAAGCGAGATCCGCGGCCAGCACGCGCTCCAGGCCCCGGTGCAGCGCGTCCCAGGAGAACGCGCCAGCCTGGCGCAGGAGCTTCTCGCGCAAGAAGGGCCGCTGCACCTGGGTCATCACATTCGTGGAGCGATCCTTGGGCAGCAGGTCGCGCGCCACCTCGGCCGGCACCTGCACGCCGCTACGCTTCAGGTAGCCACGCTCGGCCAGGTACTTCGTCTGCCAGATCAGACGGATCTGCCGGGCGATCAGCGCCAGGATTTTCGGCTCGGCCTCGCCGGCATCGAGCAACACCTTGAGCGCCGCCAGGGCTGTATCTGGCCGCCGGTCGCCAATGGCGTCGATGAGCTCGAAGACCGTGGCCTCTGGTGAACGGGTGACCACGAGGTTCACGTCAGCTACGCTGATCGATTTTTCGGCGCCCGCGTAGGCGATCAGCTTCTCCAGTTCGTTGCGCAGCCGGGTGAGGTCGGCGCCGGCGAGGAGTACCATCTGCGCCGCGGCGTTCGGCTCCATCGTGACCCCGGCCTCCTTGGCCGCTGCCACCACCCAGCGCTCGGCATCCTGCTCGCGGAAGGTGGGCACCTCGATGAGGACCCCCACATCGCGGAGGGCCGTCTCCAGTTTGTCGCTCAGGATCCGCTTCTTGCGCGTCCGCGAGTCGTAGGTGGCTTCGTCGGCGGTCAGGATCAGCAACGAGCCGGGGCCAATTCGCGGGAGGAGGGCAGCGAGGCGCGCCTGCTCGGGGGCACGCATCTGATGGGCGGCGCGCAGGATCACCACCTTGCCCATGCCCATCAGCGAGAAGTTGGCCAGCTCGCTGGCCACTTGCTCGCACGTCGTGCCGCCGCCGTGCAGCACCTGCACATCGGGATCGCCTCCGGCTGCCTCGCGCGCGCCCGCCACCAGCTTGGCGACGACATCTTCGACCAGCACCTCCTCACGCCCGTAAACAAGGTAGACGGTGTGGTCGGGCACCACCTTCTTCTGGCGGGATGTCTTCAAGTACGGGAGATCCACGGCTCTTCCTCACTCTGTGTGTCCGGTCGCGGCGGTATTATACCACCGCGGGACGGCGCAAGTCCAGCGCCAGGGGCCCCGAGCGAGGCACGATGCGCCTTGCCATCACACAAGCGTTCTGATATAATGGCTCCAGTTGGCCTATCTTGTTACCCTTTCAGATTGCGAGGTGTGGTTGTGATGAAGGCGTGGCTGCTCTCTATCGTGTTGTGCCTATCCCTGGTCCCCGCACTCGCCCAGGAGAGCCCTTTCAACCTTGGGGTGGAAGCGGCACGCCAGGGCAAGCATGAAGTTGCCATCGGCCACTTCCAGAAGGCAGTGGCCAACGACCCGCGTGACTCGCGCAGTTTGAGCTGGTTGGGGTACCTCTACCTGAAGACCGGCAAGGCCAGCGACGCCGTCGATTGCCTGAAAAAGGCGACCGAGCTGAACCCTCGCGCCGAGGACGCCTTGAACAACCTGGGCAATGCCTACATGGAGACCGGCCAGGTGGAGAAGGCGATTGAGGCCTACCAGGCGGCGCTGAAAATCAAAGAGGACTACTACGACGCCCACTACAACCTGGGCAATGCCTATATCGCGCTCGGCAAGGGCTCGTCCGTAGAGAATGCCATCAAGGCGTTCAAGCAAGCCCTGAGCCTTCAGCCCAACAGCGCCGAGGCGCACAACAACCTCGGGCTGGCCTACGCCCGCATGGCGCAGAGTTATGTGGCGGCGCGCGACCGCTTCGAGGCCGCCAACGACAAGGAGAAGGCAGAGCGCTCGCTCAGCCTCGGAACGCGCCTCTACGGCCAGGCCGCCGACGAGTATCGCGCGGCAACGCAGGCCGATCCCTCCAACGGCACCTACTGGCTAAACCTGGCTCTCGCCTATCGCGAGCTTCTGGCGATCAACGGTACGACTGAGGCGCGTCAGAATGCCATCGCCGCGCTGAAGAAGGCGGTCTCGCTGCGGCAGTCGGATTACCTGGCCCACCTGGCGCTCGCCGATCTCTACTCCGAGGGCAACCTCCTCACCGAGGCGATCTCGATGTACTCCGCAGCGGCGCGCCTGAAGCCGGAGGAGTTCGACCCGCACTATCGCCTGGGAATTCTCTACTTCAAGACGGGGGCTTACGAGCCGGCGATTGCCGCCTATACCAAGGCGCTCCAGATCCGGCCCAACGATCCCAGCACCCTCAACAACCTGGGCTGCGTGTACCACCACACCAAGAAGTATGATGAGGCAGTGGATGCCTTCGCGAAGGCCGCGGCGGCAGACACGCGCTTCGTGACGGCACACGCCAATCTGGCGACGGTCTACACCACGATGGGGAAGAGTGAAGAGGCGGTCGCTGCGTGGCGCAAGGTGGTGGAGCTGGAACCGCGAAACACGAAGGCGCGCCTGGCGCTGGCCAGTCACGCCCTCAACGCCAACGATCTGGAGCGCGCCGAAGCCCTCTACCGCGAGGTGATCGGGATCGACGCGCGCAGCACGGAAGCCCACAACGCCCTCGGGTTCATCCTGTGGCGCTCGGGCAAGCTAGACGAGGCGATCCAGGCATTCAACAAGGCGCTCACCATCAACCCGAAGTACGCGCCCGCCCTCAACAACCTGGGTGCGATGTACGAGGAGAAGGGCCAGACAGATAAGGCGCGGGATATGTACAAGCGCGCCCTGGCCGTCGATCCCTCCTACGAGGATGCCCGGAAGAACCTGGACCGCCTGGGGGTGCAATGAGCGGCAGCGACGACACTTCCGGCGGTGAGCCGGTTCGCTCGCTCGGGATCGTGGTCAACGAGGAGAAGCCGGCAGCGGTCTCCCTGGGAGAGGAGCTCCATCTCTGGCTGACGGATCAGGGAGTCCCCTCGCAGGTGATCCACCTTCGCCAGGAGGTGGGGGCGGACCAGCAGTGGCGTGCGCACGAGGGCGGTCCACCTCCCAAGCGGCTGTTTGGCGACGCGCTTGTGGTCCTTGGGGGCGATGGCACCCTCCTCGCCACGGCGCGTATTGCCGCGCCCGCGGGCCAGCCGATGCTCAGCGTGCAGCTAGGTGGCTTCGGCTTCCTCGCCGAGTGCCAGCCGGAGCAGACCCGCGAGTGTGTCGAGCGGATACTCGCCGGCGACTACCGCATTGCCGAGCGGATGATGCTCCAGGTTGCCATCGAAGGCCCAGAGCGGGCGCCCCAAAGGTTCATCGCCCTCAACGACGCCGTGGTAGCAAAGGGCACTCTGGCCCGGCTCCTGCACCTTCGCGCCTTCGTGGATGGCCGCTACGTCACTGCGTACGCCGCCGATGGCGTCATCGTCTCGACGCCAACCGGCTCGACTGCCTACTCCCTCTCTGCCGGGGGGCCGCTGGCGCACCCGGAGGTCGAGGTGCTGATGCTCACCCCGATCTGTCCTCACGGGCTCACGCTCCGCCCGCTGGTGTTGCCGGGCGATTCGACCGTCGAGCTCAGGGTGGAGAATACGGCGGATACGGAGGTTGTGGTGACCGTGGATGGCCAGACGGGAGTGCCGCTGGCGCCCGAGGAGCGCGTGGTCGTGAGCCAGGCACCTTTCCGTGCCCGGCTGATTACGCCGGACACGGGAGATTTCTTCCGCAAGCTGCGGGAGAAGCTGGGGTGGGGGGAACGCTGTTGAATCTGAGGTGGACTCGGACAGGTGCGCTGGCGGTGGCTTTGGCCACCGGTATCGGGGGCGGATCGCTCTGGCTGGCGGGCTGCAGGAAGCCTGGCGCCGCGGAGAAGCCGCCCGTGCCGACACCGAACATGACGCGCGTCGCCGAAGCGGCCAGTCCGGGCACGGGCACCAGCCTCCTGGAGGATCTGACGCGCGATCAGCTCGAGAACGGCATGAAGCTCCTCCAGCAGAAGAAGTTCAAGGAGGCCGCCGCCGAGTTCAAGGCGCTGACACAATCGGCGCCCGAAGAGCCCGCGCCGTGGTTCTATCTCGGGATGGCTCAGGCCCAGGCAGGCCAGCTTGCCGAGGCCGCGCAGGCGCTCAAGACCGCGGGAAAGCTTCAACCGGAGAACAAGGAGATCTGGACGAACCTGGCGGCTGTCTACCAGGGGATGAAGCGTACCCGCGACGCTGTGCAGGCAATTGAGCGCGCGGCCAAGATCGACCCCAAGGACGCCGGGCTACAGGCGCTCCTGGCCCAGGGTTACATGCAACTCGGAGATGCCGCGCGCGCTCGGGCTGCCGCGGAGTGTGCCGCGAAGCTGGACCCGAACATCGCCGCCGTGCTTCAGGCACAGGGTGCCGGGCCCGGGGGCGCTCCGGATCTGAAGGCGCTACGCGAGGCGGTGCGCAAGCACCCCAACGATGTTCGGGCGCGCGCGCAACTTGCCCAGGTGCTACTGATGACGGGCGATATTGCGGGCGCCCGGGATGCGTTCGAGCGTGTTGCCGCCGCGAAGCCGGGGGATCCAGAGGCGCATCGGGCGCTGGCGCGCATCTACCTGGCCCAGGGCAAGCATGCCGAGGCAGCGCGCTCTCTCGGGCGTCTCGTGGCGCTTGAGCCGGATGACCTGGATGCCCGCTGGGCCCTCGCGAACCTGCTGCACGAGGCGAAGCAGCCGGAGAAGGCCGCGGCCCAGCTGGTCGCCATCCTGAAAGTGAAGCCCCGGCACGTGCCAGCCAACATGGCGCTGGGGACGATCCGCTACCAGCAGAAGCGTTTTGCAGACGCGGAGAAGTGCTTCCGCACCGCGTTCACGGCGGAGCCGGCCAACCTCGAGGCTGCCAGGAGCCTCACCATGCTCCTGCGCGAGCGCGGGCGTGCAGGCGACGCCGAGAAGGTGCTCCGGCGTGCGCTCCGTGCCTCGCCGAAGCAGCCGCTGCTTCACGCGATGCTGGGCGACCTCCTGGAGAGCCAGTCGCGCCCCAAGGAGGCGATCGCCGCCTATCGCCAGGCACAGGCACTCGCCCCCAAAGAGCCGGAGATAGCCCTCGCTTTGGGCCACCTGTTGGAGACGCAGAAAAAGGAGGCCGAGGCCGTCGCGCTCTACACCGCGTTCTTGAAGAAGGCGCCGGATGCGACCCCCGTGCGCGATTCCCTGGCGGCGCTCCATGCGCGCCAGGGGCGGTTTGACCAGGCACGCGCTCTCTATGAAGCGGTGCTGAAGAAGAGCCCTCGCAACCAGGGGGCACTGGCGCGTCTGGCCGCGGTCTACGAGCACGAGAAGAAGTGGCCCGAGGCTCGGAAGCAATACGCGCGCATCCTGGACCTCGACTGGACCAACCTCGACGCGCACCTGGCGATCGCTGGCACCTACATGGCAGAGGAGAACCTGGACGGCGCCATCGGCGAGTTCCAGAAGGTCGTCACTAAGAACCCGAAGCACTGGGATGCCTGGAAGGCGCTTGGACGCGCCCAGGAGCGCAAGAAGGACTGGGATGGTGCCCTTCAGACCTATGCCCGCCTCGCGGAGCTGGCCCCGAAGAGCGCCTATCCCCTTGCCAGCGCGGCGATGGTCCACCTGGAGAAAGGCGAGCCGGCCCAGGCCCTGGAGAGCAGCCGCAAAGCCGTGGCGCGAGATGCCACCCTCCCCGAGGCGCACCTCGCGCTGGCGAAGAGCCTGCCCGAAGAGAGTGCCGCCGAGGCGCGCAAGCACTACCTAGAGGCCCTGCGCGGTGCCGTAGCCCGCAATAACGCGACCCGGCGTGAAGCCAGCCGGCGCGAGCGCGCGAGCGGCCTTGACCCCGCGTGGGTCATGCAGGCTCAAGCCACCCTGGCCGCGGGCGACCGCGTCGGGATGGAAGCGGTGGCTGGCTTGCGCAGCACCTCGACCGACGAGGCGTCGCGCAAGGAAGCGCTCGAGGCGCTGGAGGCGCTGTCGAAGGAGTATCCAGCCAGCACGGGCCTCGTGGTCGCTATCGCCGGCCTCCACGAGGATAGCGGGCGCCACGCCGATTCCGTTCCGATCTACCGCCGGCTCGTTACGGAGCACCCGCTCGACCCGCAGCTGCGCATCCAACTGGCGTCTGCCTACGAGAAGCTCGGGAAGCGTGACGAGGCACTGGCGCAGTACCGCCGCGCCCTGGAGCTGGATGGAAGCAATGCCCTCGCCGCGGAAGGGATCAAGCGCCTGGAGCAGCCGCGTATCGAGGTCGATCCCGCGGCAACCGGGTGGTACAAACCGGCGACGAAGTAGGCCGGGCATGCGCTGCGAGTAGGGTCTGCCCACCACCCGCGTGGGCAGACCAGACGTCACGCTTCTCTCCCCGGCGGTCACTTCTTGAGGATGAGGAGCGCGTTGCTGATGCTCCGGCCGGGCTGGACGAGGTACTTCCCCTGCACCCAGAGGCCGCTAGACGCGCCGCCATCCAGGTTCATGGCGTCGTAGGCGCCGAGCGCCTTCATGATATCGGCGAGCTGCCGGACTGTGGCGGAGCAGGTGACCAACAGGATCGTGCCATCGTGCCGGATCCCGATGGCGCTACGTGCCCCCGCGAGGCTCAGGATCTTGGGGTCGTTGAAGCCCTCTCCTTTCGGATCGTAGGCGATGCGGCCCTCTGCGAGCAGCCGCGGCCCGCAGCCAAGCCCCTCCTGGACACTCTGCCAGAACTCCTCGTCGTGCGAGCCATACTCAATCCGCAGCGTCACCTGGTCTCCCGGCTGGAAGCGGTTCCCGAGGTGCGCATCGCCCCCGATAAAGGAGAGTGCATAGCCATCACGCGGGATCGGCAGGCCGCCGGAGCCAACCGAACGCACAACGCCGTTCTGGATGACGGCCTGCTTGCCGCCCGCTGGTGTCTTGGCGCCGGCCCAGAAGCGGTTGAACAGGATGGCTCCGCTGGCGCCGGGAGGGAAGTTGACGCGGTAGGCATACCAGTTGTGCGGGCGCTCCTGATCTGCACCCACGGTCCCCGTGATCCGGATCTTCAGGCGCTCCATGCGGTAGTTGCCCTGGGCATCGAAGCCGAGCGTGGTGCCGGTCTGCCCGTGATGAACGAGCTGGCCCTCGGTGATCACGTGGTGCCAGGGTGGCTTGATCGCGTCCTTGGTGTAGGCGCTGAAGAAGCAGCCGTTGATCGCGGCGACCGCACCATGACTTTGGGCGATCGATGCCAGCGATGCCGTACTGCCCACGCGACCGTTTGCCAGACCGACCTTGACCCGGTAGCCCTCGCGCGGCACGCGGATCACGGTCACGGCAAAGCTCTTACCCGCCGCGTTCACCTTCTTCCGCTCCACGGAAAGCCCGGCTGCAGCGGCGAGTGCGCAGGAGAGAAGCAGCACGGCGGCCGTAATGCCGGATGCCCGAAGCAATCGTCGCATGGCGATGGACCCCTTTCCCGGGTGGCGAGACGCCCCGCCGGATGCGCGGCGTCGCCCCTCCTTTCGGGTCTCTGCGGCCATTTCCTCCCTGGTTGCTGCCAGACGCTGGGCAAAGGTGACGTGGGAAACGTTCCGTTGCAGGCGCGCGCTAGACCTCACCGGAGAAACGCGATGGCGTAGAAGTAGGCGACCGGCATGCTGACGAGGAGGCTGTCAAACCGGTCGAGCACGCCACCGTGGCCGGGGATGAGCGTGCCGAAATCCTTGACGCCGACGTCGCGCTTGATGATCGATTTGCTCAGGTCACCGATCAGCCCGGCGACGGCGATGAGCGCGCCGAGGGCGATGGCGTGGCCGGCGGGAAAGCCCGCCCAGATCCCGAGCGGCAGCGCAAACGCCATCGATCCCAGAACGCCGCCGATAGCGCCCTCCACCGTCTTCCCCGGGCTCACCGCCGGGCAGAGCTTGCGCTTGCCGAGCGCCTTGCCAACCGCGTACGCGACCGTATCAGCCGCCATCGTGGCCAGCCACGCCAGCAGGAAGAGGTGCAGCCCGAAGGGGAGGCCGGTTCGCGTCGGGCCGACCATCTCGCGGACGAGGACCGTGAAGGTGAAGAGGAAGCCGATGTAGACCACGCCGAGCAGAGTCGCTGCGGCGCTCATCGTGCGCGAGCCTTCTATCGGAGCGAAGAGATGGAACGCCAGGCTGCTGACTACCGCGAGCGCCAGCACCCCTTGCGTAAAGAGGAGCAGCTCGGGGCCGCCGAAGAAGTAGGCGCCCAGAATGAGCGCCGCGGACGCGGGGAATCCAATCTCGCGGAGCGCTTCGACCCGCCGGATGCGCAGAGTGGCGTGGTACTCCTGGAAGGCGATCACGCCCAGGATCACCACGAAGCCGGCAAGCCAGAGCCCTCCCTGCCAGACCAGGAAGATGCCCACGGGAATGCCCACGAGCGCGCTTAACAGGCGGTGTACAAACACGGGCGTCCTCTCTGCACTTGGGGTTCCAATGATAAGAAGGACACGAATGGGGAGAGCCATCTACACGCGCGGAGCTTCAGCTCCGCGCTGCTTCCCGGCAAAGCCCTTCGGGCTTCCCCTCCCAGCCCCTGGCGTTCTAGGGCATCGGGAAGAGTAGCCAAACCCAGCCCGGCAGGGCTTCGCTCACAAGCAGCGCGGAGATTAATCACCGCGGACTGGGTTGCGCCTCACCTTCGAAGCTTCGCACTCCTTATCTCGGAATCTTAGCTCTGCCCAACGGTCCTTGCGAACACCCTGTGGTAGCAGTTCGCCGCGGCGGAGGAGCATCCTGCCCCCGGCCGGAGAACCTCGCGCGCGGGCCGCCCGCCGGCCAATCCCCGGCTGCGGAACGCGGGTTCTCGGAGGGATCCCCGAGTTGCGCGGGTGGTTCGATTCCGAGGGATTGCATAACCGAAGGCGCCGCACGTCCCCATCCGTGTCCGGCCCCGTCATCCGTGGTATCGCCCCCGGCGCGGGGCCGGGGGTAGGGAAGCCGCAGCATCGAGCGCCTATTTGACACTCTCCTGGCGATATGCTAAGATTCCGGATGGCCCTGATACCCCGAGATGGCGGAGCCTTCCATCGGCCCGGGATGTGTGGTTTCGCCCGGCTGGGAGTGTCGCCAGAGGCGCTCTGTGATGAGGTCCGGTCTATGAAGAAGCGCATCCTGGTAGTAGATGACGAGGAGCAGATACAGCGTATCCTCCGCCGGAACCTTGTTACTCGCGGGTATGAGGTGGTGGTGGCCTCCGATGGCGAGGATGCGCTGGACCAGGCGGCGGAGAAAGAGCCGGATGTCGTGGTACTCGATCTGGTCATGCCTCGCATAGATGGCCTGGAGTTCACCCGGCGCTTCCGCGAGTGGTCCAAAGCCCCGATCATCGTGCTTTCCGCTATTGGCGAGGAGCGGGCCAAGGTCCAGGCGCTCGATCTGGGAGCGGATGATTACGTCACGAAGCCCTTTGGCCTGGAAGAGCTGCTGGCGCGAATTCGCTCCGCGCTCCGGCGCTCCGCTCTCGCTGCCTGCGAGGCCCATAGTGGCCCCACGTTCCAAGCGGGCGACCTGCACATCGATTTCCATCGGCGGGTTGTCACGCTTTGCGGCGAAGACGTTCGGCTCACCCCCACTGAGTACGAGCTGCTGAAGTTCATGGTCACCAACGCCAACCGTGTCTTGACACACAACATGCTGCTGAAGGCGGTATGGGGCAACCGGCATGGGGCAGAACCAGAATATCTGCGCGTCTTCGTGAGCCAGCTTCGCCGGAAACTTCGCGATGATTCCTCTTCGCCCCGCTACATTCTCACAGAGCCCAGCGTCGGCTATCGCTTTCGGGCTGAGTAGGCCTCTCAGGACGCGTGGGACCGCTCGCGCTGCTCCCAAGCGCGCCCCGGCAGGAGACCGGTGCCACCGCTGGGATTCCGACATAAGGAATCCGAAGCCTGGGAGGCAGGGCGCAACCCAGCGCGCGGCGATAAATCACCGCGCTGCTTGCGAGCGAAGCCCTGCCGGGCTGGGTTGGGGATACTCTCAGATGTCTCAAAACGGCGCTGGCTGGGAGGAGAAGCCCGAAGGGGCTTTGCCGGAAAGCAGCGCGGAGCTTCGAGCTCCGCGCGTGCGGGCAGCCTTCTCCTTATCTCGGAATCCCAGGTGCCACCGCATGTTGGTTGACTTGGCTTTAGAGCGCAGGTTATAATGCGGGAGAGGGAGGATCGGGGGCATGATAAGCCACTCAGAGCCCATTCGGGTCGGCCTGATCGGCTATGGCGGATACGGCCGCTTTCTGATCGAGAGCTGGGCGGAGATGCCAGAGATCGAGATCCGGGCGATTGCGGGTAGAAACCGGGAGCGCCTGGAGCGGACGGCGCGCAGGCTCGGCATCCCCCGCTTCTACGTGGGCCACGAGGCCCTCCTGACCGATCCAGAGATTGACGTGGTCGCGGTGACCAGCCCGCCGGGAGACCACGCTCGCCATGCGATCGATGTGGCGAAGGCGGGAAAGCACCTCTACTGCGAGAAGCCACTGGCAACGCGCGTGGAAGATGGCGAGGCGATCCTCGACGCGGTTCGCACGGCGGGCGTTCGCGGCGTGATGGGCTACGTGATGCGCTACACGCCGCTGGCGGAGCGCTTGCGGCAGATTGTGGCCGAGGGGGTGCTGGGCGCGTTGCATCGCGTCGATCTGGCCAACTTCGCGGCGGACGAGTGCCTACCCCCGGATCACTGGTTCTGGAATCGGGAGCGGAGCGGCGGCATCCTGGTGGAGCACGGCGTGCACTTTTTCGATCTCTACACGTGGATCGCCGGGAGCCGGCCGGTGCGGGTGACCGGGCACCGCACCATCCGGCCGGGAACGACGCAAGAAGATCGCGTTCTGGCGACCGTGGAGTATGAGAGCGGGCTCCTGGCGACTTTCTACCATGCGTTCGATAAGCCGGTGCGCCTCGAGCGGACGTGGGCGCGTCTCGGTTTTGATCGGGGCTATGCGACGCTCACTGGATGGATCCCTCTCTGCCTGGATGTGGAAGCGGCCGTAGACGAGGCCGAATATGCCCGGCTGATCGCTCTCTGCCCCGAAGCCTCGGTCACGCTCCACGAGGAGTATCCTGGGCCGGGCGAGGTGATCCGCGGGGGCGGGAACAGCTATCGAGTGACGCGCCTGATCGAGATGCGCTGCCAGCCCACGCTCGATAAGCAGGCGGTCTACGCGGCTGCCGCGCGCGCGTCGTTGAGGGATCTGGTGGCGGCCATTCGCAATCCGGGGCATCGGGTGCGCGCCCCACTGGAAGCGGGTCTGGAGAGCCTGCGTATTGCCGCCTCTGTGGAGTAGGCCCGAGGGGCACACAGCACAGGCATCCTCTCGTGGGAGAGCACCTCTTCTCCACCCAGGGCCTCTATCGTGCCCACCGGCGTTGCATTACGTGCTGGGCAGCGGCCCTGCGTGGCGTTTCATGACATCTGTTGAGTATCAAGGTAGATCGCATGAAGATCACGGTTATCGGCACGGGGTATGTGGGCCTGGTCCAGGCGGTTGGATTGGCAGAGCTCGGACACGAAGTGGTCGGCATGGACCATGACGTGGCCAAGGTGCGCCGGCTGCAGGCGGGTGACCCGGTCATCTATGAGCCGGGCCTGGCCGAGCGGCTGAGGGAGCAGCAGGCTTCGGGCCGCCTTCGCTTCACGACGGAGATGGCGGTCGCCGTCCGGCATGCGCCCGTGCTCTTCATCTGCGTGGGCACTCCGCCACGCCCGGATGGCAGCGCCGATCTTTCGCAGCTGGAGGCCGTGGTGCGCCAGGTGGCGCGGGCGATGGACAGCTATCGTCTGGTGGTGGAGAAGAGCACCGTGCCCGTGCGCACGAGCAGCTGGGTCCACCGCACGCTCCGCCTCTATGCCCCTCGCGGCGTTGAGTTCGATGTCGCGTCCAACCCGGAGTTCCTCCGGGAAGGCCGGGCCATTGAGGACTTCTTCAACCCCGACCGGATCGTGCTGGGTGTTACCTCCGAGCGGGCCGCTGCCCTCCTCAACGAGGTGTACGCCTCCTTCAAGTGCCCCAAAATCGTCACCGATCCAAACACCGCGGAGATCATCAAGCACGCCAGCAACTCCTTCCTGGCACTGAAGATCTCCTACATCAACCTGATCGCTGACCTGTGCGAGCGCACGCAGGCGGACGTGCACATCGTCGCGAAGGCGATGGGCCTGGACCCGCGCATCGGCCCCCAGTTTCTCGAAGCGGGCCTTGGCTACGGTGGTGCCTGCCTTCCGAAGGATATCCAGGCATTCATTGCGATTGGGGAGGAGCATGGCCTGGACTTCAGCCTGCTCCGCGAAGCGGATGAGATCAACCGGGGTCGAGTGGATGTCGTCCTTCAGAAGCTGCGCCGCGCGCTTTGGAACCTGGAAGGGAAGCAGGTCGCCATCCTGGGGCTGGCGTTCAAGGCGAACACCGACGACGTGCGCGGCTCGCAGGGCCTGGCTGTTGCACGCGCGCTTCTCGAGCAGGGCGCCCGCGTGCGCCTCTACGACCCGCACGCCGGTGGGCGCGCCCGTGGGATCGTGCCCCCCTCCGAGAGCGTCTACCATGCGGACGGGGTCTGGGATGCGCTCCAGGATGCGGACGCGGCGGTGATTGCCACGCCTTGGGATGAGATACGTGCGCTCGACCTGGTGCGCATGGCACGAACGATGACGACGCCAATCGTGGTGGATGGCCGGAACCTGCTCGATCCCCAGGCTGCACGCGCCGCCGGCATCGAGTATCATCCCGTGGGCCGGCCCCCGGTGCACCTGCTCTAGAAGGGCGAACACGGGACGGGTGATGGACTCCCAACAGAGCAAGAAGCACGAGACTGTCGAGATCGCGATCCACGGTCGTGGCGGGCAGGCGGCCAAAACCTGCGGCGAGATGCTGACGCACGCCCTCTACTGCAAGGGCCTGCATCCGCACGGCCAGCCACGCTACACCGCCGATCGCATGGGCGCGCCTGTCTCCTATGCCATTCGCTTCCGCCCCGATGGTTCCCGCGTCTTTGATCGCTCCTGGAGCCATCGCCCGCAGTTCGTGTTGCTTTTTGACCTCTCCCTGGTGGAGCAGCTGGACCTGGCCTCGACTTGGGAGCCGGACGCCACCATCGTACTGAACGCCAGGCAGGATGCGCCACTGCCCTCCTGCCTGGCCTCCTCGCGCGTGGCGCGCGTGGACGCAACCCAGATTGCCCGCGATATGCGCCTGATGAAGGGAAGCGTGCCGATCCTGAGCACCGCGATGTCTGGCGCGTTTGCCCGAGTGTCTGGCCTGGCGACGCTGGACGACGTGCTGCGCACGATCCGCGACGTATCGCATGCGGCGGTTGGCCGCGTCGTCGAGGCCAACCTCAACGCCGCGCGCCGCGGCTATGCCGAGGTGATCCTGCCCTGAGCCCGGAGCAGGCTGGGGAGAGCGGTCACGCCCGGAAGCGGCGCAGGCGCAGCGAGTTGAGCACGACGCTCACCGAGGAGAAGGCCATGGCGGCGGCGGCGAGCATCGGGTTGAGCAGGATGCCCAACGAGGGGTAGAGCGCGCCCGCGGCCAGGGGGATGAGCGCCGAGTTATAGAAGAAGGACCAGAAGAGGTTCTGGCGGATGGTGCGCATCGTTGCCCGGCTGAGCGCGATGGCGTCGGCGATGGAGCGCACGTCGCCGCGCACCAGGGTGATATCCGACGACTCGATGGCCACATCCGTGCCCGTGCCGATGGCGATCCCGATATCGGCCGCGGCGAGCGCCGGGGCGTCGTTGATCCCATCACCAACCATCGCCACGCGCTTTCCCACTGCCTGAAGCCGGCGCACCTCCTCGGCCTTTTCCCCCGGAAGCACCTCGGCAAGCACGCGGTCGATCCCCGCCTCGCGCGCGACCGCTTCGGCTGTGCGCCGGTTGTCGCCGGTGAGCAGGACCACCTCGAGGCCCATCTGGCGCAGGCGCGCCACCGCCTCTGCCGCTCCTGGCTTCAGCGTGTCGGCCACCGCAAGGACGCCCAGAACCCGGTCTTCGTCTGCCACGCAGAGGGGTGTCTTCCCCGCTTCAGTGAGGCGCCGGACGGCTTCCCCGAGGGGGCCCAGCTCCAGCCCACGCTCCGCAAGAAGGCGGGGGCTTCCCAGCCAGAGTGCGCGTTCATCCACGCGGGCGCGCACCCCCCGCCCGGGCAGCGCCTCGAACTCCTGGGCGGGAGCGAGCGCCAGCCCCTGGGCCTGCGCCTCGCGCACCACGGCCTCCCCGAGGGGGTGCTCCGATCCGCGTTCTACGGAGGCGGCCAGGCGGAGCAGCTCCGTCGAATCTACGCCCCCGGCGGGGATGATGTCGGTGACCCACGGCTCGCCCCGGGTCAGCGTGCCGGTCTTGTCGAGGATGATGGCATCCAGGCGCTCTGCAATCTGGAGCGCCTCGCCCCCCCGGATCAGGATGCCAAGCTCGGCGCCTTTGCCCGTGCCGACGAGGATCGCGGTGGGCGTCGCCAATCCGAGAGAGCAGGGGCAGGCGATGATCACCACCGCCACGAAGAGGAGCAGCGCGAAGGTGAAGCGAGTCTGCCCCGCCGGTACGTAGGCGCTCCCGAAGGCATACCATCCCAGGAAGGTGAGCACGGCGATCGCGATCACCGCTGGAACGAAGTAACTCGCCACCACATCGGCCAGGTGCTGGATCGGCGCTTTGCGCGCCTGCGCTTCCTCAACCAGGCGGATGATCTGGGCGAGCATCGTCTCCTTCCCGACGCGCGTGGCACGGAAGCGGAAAGTGCCCGCCCGGTTGAGCGTGGCCCCGATCACCAGGTCACCGGGATGCTTCTCCACGGGGATGCTTTCGCCGGTCACCATCGACTCGTCCACCGCGGAGGCGCCTTCGAGCACCTCGCCATCCACGGGGATCTTCTCGCCGGGCCGGACCACGACCACGTCGCCGACTTGCACGTCGTCGATGGGGAGATCGACTTCCGTTCCGTCGCGCACCACGCGTGCCGTTCGCGGACGCAGGCCGACGAGCCGGCGGATCGCCTGAGACGCCTGGCCCTTGGCGCGGGCTTCCAGCGTCCGACCGAGAAGGATGAGGGCGATGATGGCCGCCGAGGTGTCGAAGTAGAGCGGGGCGTGACCCTCCGGCGCGATGGCGGTGGGAAAGAGCAGAGCCACCAGGCTATAGAAGAAAGCGGCGCTGGTGCCAAACGCGATCAGCGTGCTCATGTTGGTGGTGCCGTGCCTGGCTGCGGCCCACGCCTGCGCGTAGAAGCTGCCCCCCGCCCAAAATTGCACCGGCGTGGCCAGGGCGAGCATCAGCCATCCGGCCCACGCCGGGGGCACGTGCCCGGGCCAGGGCACCATCGAAAGGACCATTACCACGCCCGCGGCAGGGATGCTGAAAAAGAGGCGCGAGCGCAGCCGGGAGAGTTCATCCTCTTCCCGCGGCACCGGCAACGCCTCTTCCGGGCGAGCGGTCTCCAGCACCGTGTAGCCGGCTCTCTCAACCGCCTCCTCCAGGCGCGCCGGCTGGGTGCGCGCCGGGTCGTAGCGGACCGTGGCTTGCCGCGTCGCCAGGTTCACCTCGGCGTGGTGAACCCCAGGGACGCGCGAAAGCGCGCGCTCGATCCGGGCGACGCACGCGGCGCAGGTGATCCCATCGATCTCCAGCAGGATCCGCGCCTCACCCGATGCCTCTCCTGTTCCCGCCACGCGCGCGCCATACCCGGCGTTCTCAACGCGCTGGACGAGATCGCTCTCTTCCAGCCGGGCCGGGTCGTATTCGACTGACGCCTTGCCCGTGGCGAAGTTCACCGACGCCGCGCGGACGCCTTCCAGGCGCGAGAGCGACTTCTCGATCCGTGCCGCGCAGGAGGCGCAGGTCATCCCGCTCAACTCAAGCTCTACGTGCTTCTGCATCCTGATCCGATTCTACCCCATCGCGGGAGAGAACGTCCACCGGCCCAGAGCGGCACGCCGGGCTTTGCGCGGCACTCCACCTGTCCGGCGCGGACCGGCGGCGCCTGCTAGCGCAGGCTCCCGGAGCGGAGGATGGCGACCAGGAGCCAGATGCCCATGATCGTGGCGACGAGGAAGGCGGCGAGGGCCACGACGGGATAGCCACGGATGAAGGGAGGCACGTCCGCGAGGGCGAAGAGCGCCGACCCCACGATGAGCGCGGCGACCACAAGCGAATAGGAGATCCGATTCCCGATCCGATCCAGATGCCGCATCATCTCCTCGATGCCGCGGTGCTCAAACTGCACGCTGAGGTTACCCTCGGCGAGCTTCGTGAGGATCTGGTGGCTGCGGAAGGGGAAGGCGAAGAGGAACCGCTTGGCATCCTCGAAGACGCGGAAGAGGTCCAGGGAGAGTGTCTCCCACTGCAGGCGGTCAGCCATCGCACGCCCGAGGAAGCGACGCGCGGTGGCCAGGTAGTCGTAATCCGGATCCAGGCGCTTGGTGATCCCGTCGATGTTGGCGAAGACCTTCACCAGGAGACCGAAGTTGCTGGGCATCTGCAGGCGGTGGACGGTGGCGACGCGCAGGGTGTCGTTGAAGATCTGGCCGAGGTTCACGTCACGCGCCGGGATATCGTAGTAATGGCGCAACATCCGGTCGATATCGATAACGAAGCGCTTCCGGTCGATGGGGTGTAGCGGCCGCCCGAGTTCGAGCACCTCGTCGGCGAAGAGACGGGAGTTCTGCTCCACAAAACTGATGAGCAGGCGGGTCACGCTGGCACGCGTGCTTTCATCGATGCGCGAGACCATCCCGAAATCGAGGAGGGCGATCTTGCCTTCGGGGGTGACGATCAGGTTGCCGGGGTGAGGATCGGCGTGAAAGAAGCCGTCGATGAAGAACTGGTGCATGAAGGCGTTGCCCAGCGCCTCGGCGATCTCGTGCGGCTCGATCCCCGCGTCGCGGATCGCCGCCACATCGGTGATCTTAACGCCGCGGATCCGCTCCTGCGTGAGCACACGAGAGGTCGTCACGTCCCAGTAAACTCGCGGCACGCAGATCTGACGCTCGGTGCGCAGATTCTCGCGAATCCGGTCCATATTCCGGCCTTCGCGCGTGTAGTCCAGCTCCTCGCGCATGGTGAGGTGGAACTCCTCGACGAGGTCGACGATATTGAGCACCCGCGCCAGCTCGAAGCGTTGCATGACGAAGTTGGCGGAGTTGCGGATGATCTCCATGTCGGTCTCGATGACCCGGCCAATGCCAGGACGCTGGACCTTCACTACGACGGCCGTGCCACCTTTGAGGATGGCGGTGTGTGCCTGCCCGAGCGACGCAGCGGCGAGGGGGCGCTCGGAGAAGAACTCGAAGACCTCCGACAGCGGGCGGTGCAGCTCCTCCTCGATGACGGCGCGCACCTTCTCGAAGGGGATAGCAGGCGCGGTGTCTTGCAGCTTGCTCAACTCCGCGAGGTACCGCGGATCCGTGATCAGATCCGGGCGTGTGCTCAGGAGCTGGCCAAGCTTCACGAAGGTGGGGCCCAGCTCTTCCATGGTGGCACGCAGCTTGGATGCCGGATCCGGCACGGAAACGGGCTGGCGCAGGCGGCGAGGGACGAGGTGGCGCAGCCCGAGGGCATCAATAGCCGCAGGACCCATATTCCTGGCGATGGTGACGGCGACCTGGTACTGGCGTGCCAGGTGCCGGCGCCGGCGGGCGAAGAGACGCATCCTCTTGTGTTACCCTCCAGGGAGATACTATGGAATCGTTCGGCGTTGCGCGCGGGATCGCCTTCATCTAGCGTTGCCGCGGGCGCGCGCCGGCGTCGATGCCACTGAGGAAGGGACACGGATGGGCCGGACGCGCGTGCCCGGGATCTGCGGGCGACACCCGGGTGGCGCTCTCGGGGGACCGCGGAGCGGGCCCACAGGATAGCCCAGGGTCTCCTGACCCTGGGTCTCGCAGCCAGAAAATACCTGGAACCCGGAACGGGTTCGACAAGACGCGGTGGCGGTTTGTGCGACCTCTTCGAGATCGTGGTTATTTTGCGGGCGCATGCCCCAGGGTGCGGACACCCTAGGCTATGTTGTCCGACCCCTTGGGGTCGAGGCATGGCCACTCGCCCGGGCGCGGGCCGGCGGAATGGAAGCTTCTTCCAGCGGGCGTCACTCCGCCCCGATTGCCCGCTGGCCGACGCCCCTGACCCCACTGAGGGGCCAGCTAGCGAGTCCAGCGAACGCGTGCCTGCTTGGAAGTGCCCATCCAGTGATACTCGACGTGGCCCTTATAGGCCCGATAGAGGGCGCGACCCAGGCGCTGCGCCAACTTCTCGTTGGTGGTCGTCACCACGATCTCGTTGGTATCCTCCTCAATCTCCATGACCCGCTCCAAGGGGTTGACGTTCCGGGCTCGCTCGTCCTCGTTGCGGATCAGGTTGAGGATCTCCTGGCGGTGCTCCGGGATGAAGTCGCTGGAGAGGGTCACGATGCCTCCCGGTTGCCGGTCGCGGAGCTTCTGGCAGGCGGGGCAGGTGATGTACTGAACCCCCTCGGTCTTCACCGCCTCCTCATAGATCTTCGGATCCAGGCTCCACCGCTCGTTCTGATGCACGGCGTGGCAGGTGCGGCAGATCACCGTTCCGGCGTAGCTCTCCTCGGGGATGTACGGGTCTTCGAAATCCTCCACGTTGCGCCGGATGGGTACGGTACCGCGCCGTCTCACGTTGGGGAGGTTGGCCGAAGCCCTATCACTGCGTCCCGTGGCCACAGGGCCTTGTCGCTTGCCGTTCGCCACTTCGTCACTTCCTCTCTGTGCGATCCACTGTTATCCGATCAGATTCGCCGGCCACCGAGCGGGGCAGGCGCTCCTCCATTGGGATTCTTCCACGCCTACCCTCGCCTCAAACGGCAAGCGGCATGCCTCATGCGCTTAGAGGACAGCCGGGTGAGTGGGCACGGTGCGTAGCCTGCTCGCTTTTTCTGGATCTGAAAGAGGCAAGTGGCCATGGCCGGCGAATGTCGTTGCAAGCTGCTCAAACCCGGGTGGGCCCTGCCACGCCTCGGGCGGGCTGGCGGCGTTTGGCGGTGCTCTTGCCCGGGGAAACCGAAACGGACACGGGCGCGAAGGCGCTCGTGGGAGAGGAGCCGGGCGATGGATATCTATTCAGAGGATGGTCCCAACGATCTGGAGGGCGCAGGGCCCGGTGGCGGCGCGGATATCGTCCGCGAGCACGAGGCCGAGCCGATTCCCGGAAGCCGGCTGGGTCTGGTGGTGACGGTAGCGCTCGTCGCGCTCGTGCTGCTGGTTCCCGTGCTCTGGGCGGCTGGGGTGTACGCTGGCCTGGTGATCTTGCCGGGAGTTGGCCCGGCGGCAACCGCGGGCTACCTCCTCCTGGTGATCCTCATCGCGGCAGGCGCCGCGCTCTACTTCTGGGCGCAGTTTCGCAAGAGCGGGTAGGATGCCGGCAGGCAGCGGCGAATCTCCCCTATGACGGCGGGAGCGATCCGGCGCGAGAGCGCCCCCCGCCGCGATGGAGGGAGATCCCGAATGCTGCGCCTGCTTGCCTTCCTCGTTCTCCTGCTCAGCACCGGCCCGGTGTTGGCCCAAGACGCCGTCCTCGTCGCCCCGCGCTGTCCCGATCCGCCTCCGAGTGTGGATGGTCGCCTGGGAGAGTGGCAGGCCTCTCGTTGGGGCCGGGTGATCGAGACGCGCCAGCACGCCACCTTTGGCGCTGAACACTGGAAGGGCGCGGGCGATCTCAGCGCGCGAGTCTGGTTCGGCTGGGACGCTGCCAACCTCTACCTGGCTGCGGATGTGCGCGACGATGTGGTGGAACAGTCGCTTCGCGCTGGTGCTCTCTTTCGGGGCGATCATATCGAGCTGTTCGTGCGCACCCGCCCGGAGAGCCGGCCAGCGGATCGGTTCGCCGAGGGTGACTGGCAGTTCGGTTTCTCCCCCGGCAACTTCTCCTCCACGGGTGACCCGCTGGCGGATATTGCCCCGGAGGGGGTCGTCTTCTGGCCGGCCAACACCGCGGTCGAGGGGATGCGCGTCGCCGCGCTGCGCACCGAGGCGGGCTACACCTTGGAAGCCTCTATCCCTCTCGCTGCGCTCGGTGTGAAGCCGGAGGTGGGGCAGGAGCTCGCCGTGGAGGTGGCCATCTCGGATAGCGACGGCGGCAGCGGGCAGCAGACGCTGTTGACTCTGGCGACAGCGCCATGGAAACTGCGCGACCCCGGCCGGTTGCTTCCCCTTCGTTTCGCGGACGCGGCGGGGAATGCTCCGGCCCGCTCGGGCGCTGCGTTCTCCCTCTTCGCCGAGGCGCGGCTGGAGCCGGGCAAGGAAGAGCAGTGGCGGATCACCGTGCCGGATCCGGCCGAGGTGCCCGGGGGCAAGGATGCCGTGCTCGCAGTGAAGGCACGCCTGGAGTCGGCGAAGCTGGCGGGTGGCACGGGTGCCCTCCAGGTCTGGCTGAATGGCACCCTGCTCGATGAAACCCGGCTCGTCAGCCGCCCGAGGGTGATGCAGCGGGAGACTGGCGGCGCGCTGACGAGCTATGCTTTGGCTTTTGGCGCGTTCGTCTTCTACAGCCCCGACTACGAACAGGGCACGCGCGGTGGAACTCCGTACAGCGTCGTCGAGGGCGCGATGTATGACCTGGAGTTTCGGGCGGGCGACCTGCTGCGCGCGGGCGAGAATGAGGTGCGGATCCGTCATGGGCGGCCACAGATTCCCAATGCCCTTGTGCTGGCCGAGGCGCGCCTGAAGGCTCCTGGAAAGGCCTACGCCGTCGCCGAGGAGCCGGAGGTGGCTCCCGAGGGCGAGCTGCCGGTGATCGTGCCGCAGAAGCTCCATCGCGTCTCCTATTCGGCCAGGATCGCGCGGGGTGGGGGAATCCACCTTCGCGTGGGGGGCGTGGACCTGGTCATCTCCTCTCGCTTCTCCCAGGAAGGGGGCGGATGGAACGAGCTGGGCGATCGCTCGGCGGGTTTCGCGAAGGTGGGCGTCGCGGGCTTGACCGCGACCGCGACGGCGCGTGACTACACCCTCTCGCGCCGTATCACCCTGCGCGACGAGCTGATTGAGGTACGCGACACGCTCACCAACACAAGCGGGCGTGACATCGCCCTGATGATGCGCCATGAGGTGCCCGCGGCCGCGGTCAAGGCGCTCCGCCTGTCGGGTCTCCCGGTGCCGGCGCGCACCGGTTCCGCCGACGAGCCGGCGCACCCTACGATCTTCCTTGACTTGGGGCGGGCGGGCCTCGGCCTGATGGCGTTCGACGACGTCTTCCGGGTGCATTCCACGGTGTATTGCCTTGCTGGAGTAGGCGGACTCGCAGATAACCAGTTTGTGCTGGGTGCTGGTAAGAAGCACACGGCCATCTGGTGGATTCTCCCCCAGACGAAGCCGGACTACTTCGCGATGGTCAACGCCATCCGCCGCGCGCAAGGCACCAACTTCACGATCCCCTGGGGGTTTGCCTTCGTGCCGATGTACCAGAAGACGCTGGAGCGCGAGCCCGAGGAGCTGGCAGCGTTCGCGCGCAACAAAGGCGCGCACGTCCTCTGCGGCACCATCCCAAAGCTGCCCAATGGGAAGTATGCGCACGGGACCGCCCTCCCGTCGGCGGATCTCCGCGTGCCGCGCGAGGTGCTGAAGGCGTTCAAAGCGGTGACGCCAGGCGCGCGCACGATGATGTACTACCACACCTTCATCAGCACCGAGGACGACGCCCCGGCGAAGTACACGCAGGATGCGCTTCGCGATCCGTCCGGCAAGCAGTACGACTACGGGCAGAGCATCTACCCGCTCTTCTACCCGACTCTGGAGAATGCCTATGGGCGGGCGATGCGCCAGAATGTTGAGATCCTCCTGGGGAAGGTTGGCGCCGAAGGGATCTACTGGGATGAGATGGAGTACAGCCGCTACCAGTACACCTATGGCGCGCCCTGGGATGGCGTCTCCGCCGATATCGACCCCAAGACTCACCAGGTGATTCGGAAGAAATCCTCTGTGGTGTTGCTCACCCAGCCGTTCAAGGTGGCCATCGCCAAAGGGCGGCTCCTTGACCGGGGCGTGCCGCTGATCGCCAATGGCCAGCCGCATACGTGGACGATGACGCAGCTCCACTTCCCGCGCTTTGTGGAGACGGGGAGCCTCACCCACCTGGTGCGTAGCCATCTGTACTGCCCCATCGGGTTGGGCGACCACCTGACGGAGCGCACCGAGGCAGACGTGGCGCGCCAGGTTTGCGCGCACCTCGACTATGGGGCGCTTTACTACTGGTACTCCGGGCAGATCATGCCGACGCACCCCAACCTGACCTCGTTCATGTTCCCCTTCACGCCGGTAGAGCTGCAAGAGGGGTATGTGATCGGCAAGGAGCGGATCCTGGCCAACCGCTCGGGGCTCTACGGTTGGGATGATGCCTCGCGGCACGAGGTCCACATCTTTGACCGCGAGGGGCGCGAGACGACGAAGTTCCCGGCGCGCCAGGTGGAGCGCGAGGGCAAGACGTTCACCGAGCTGCGCATTCCGAAGGGCTACACCGCGGCGATCATCCGCGTGGGGGCAGCGGCGAAGCCGGCCCCCTGAAGCCCTGATCCGCGTTATTGCCTGAAGAGGAGTGGGCGGCTGGCATCGCCGTGGAGGAAGACGGGCAGGGGCACGGCCATCTCCTGAAGTTCCTCGACCGTGAGTGGCGTCCTCTCCGGGAGGCGGAAGACCGGGATGCGCGTTGGGTCGCTCTCGCCGAGCCCGCGTTCCCGGGCGACCACGAGGTAGGGGATCACCTGGGGGTCGTGCCCCATCAGGAGGCTCGCGATCGCATCGACATGCACCGGGTTGATGCCGGCCACCACCAGGCCGACGGGCACATCCTCGCCCTGGCTGAACGCCGTGCCGTTGCGCCCGATGATCCCCTCGACCACGTTGAGGAGGAAGTGCTCCTCGAAGGGCTGGAAGGCAGAGAGCATATCGGCCGTGCGCTGTGCCCAGCACTCGAAGCGGCCAACGCCGTAGACCGGATCGGGATTGCTGCTCCAATAGGGGAGCCCCATGGCGCAGTGGCGTGCGTGTTCATGAAGAACGCGCTCGCGGAAGTCCGCCTGGAAATGCGCGAGCACCTCTGGCGGGTAGGCGCGCGGGTCATCATAAGCGCTCAGGCTGGCGCAGAAGTGCTTGTAACCCTGAGCCACCATGCCCTGGAGCGCCTTGCAGCAGAGGGTGGTCACCGCCAGGTTGTGCGTCTTCAGCGTGGGCGCGTTGATCAGGGCGGTGCCCGGCTTGCGGAAGGGGGTGACCACCGGGATCTCGCGGTGGACGACGCCGTTCGGCACGGGAACCCAAGTGATCTCATCCTCGCGGAAGTCCTCAAAGCGGTGCTTGCTGGCCCAGAGGAGGCGCACGCCGCGCATCTCGCGCGTGGCTGCGCCGGGGCCCTCGCCGACCACCTCGCTCATCATGGCGAAGTAACCGGTCTGGGCATAGACGCTCACCCCAAGACCGATGCCCCCTTCCACGACGGTGAGGCAGCGTTCGCCGCGCTCCAGCAGGCCGTCGCACAGGCCGGCGATGAAGCGCGGGTGGGTAGTGATGCCGCCGTGGTAGGCGGGATTCGCCGCGAGTTCGGGCGAGACGCCCACGGTCAGGTTCGGCTTGATCAGTAGCTCGCGGTGCGTGCCCTCGCCCTCCGTGAAGAGCGCCGCCACCGCCTCGTAACCGCCTCGGTGGAAGCCGTCGTCAGCCTCGATGGCCTCGAAGCTCCGGTAGGGATAGGCGCGCACGAAGACCGCGCTCGGGTTCTCTCGCACAAACGACTTCAGCACCGCCATCGCTTGCTCCCATCTGGCGCCCCTGGGGCACCGCCAGGCTGGGTGCATTCCCCATGCCGCATCGCCACCGTGGAAGGGAAACGCGAGACGCGTGCGAAGATCAGGGAGGGCGCCCGGCAAGGCAAG
>Ga0116167_1001140_pt1 | contig 24895 bp, 23 predicted proteins | sample AD_JPNMR3_MetaG_FD_89794 | JGI IMG/M metagenome (GOLD analysis project Ga0116167, IMG submission 89794) | Active sludge microbial communities of municipal wastewater-treating anaerobic digesters from Japan - AD_JPNMR3_MetaG | ecosystem: Engineered > Bioreactor > Anaerobic > Digestate | place...
GATCATCAGATAAACGGCTATCTTGCAAAGCCATTTGATACAGATGATCTTGCAAATGGGATAAAGTGGGTTTTGAATAATCCAGATTATAATGAATTGTGTAAAAATGCACGGGAAAAAGTATTAAATAATTTTGATAAAAAAATTGTTGTAAAAAGATATATTGAACTCTATAAAGAGATATTAAAAAATTAATTGAAAAATTGATTTTTTTTTGATATAGTTTTGATATAGTAAAGAAGAAATCTTTTATTTAAATTTCAAGGTAAAATATGAATTTAGCCCCAATTACTCTTTTTGTTTACAAGAGAGTAGATCATCTTATTAAAACTGTGGCAGCCTTAAAGAATAACGATTTGGCAACCGAAAGCGAATTGATAATATTTTCAGACGGTCCAAAGGGTAAATTTGACTCTGATAAAGTAAAAGAAGTAAGAGAATATATTAAAAAAATAGATGGTTTCAAAAGATTACAGATAATAGAAAGAGAAAAGAACTTTGGCTTGGCAAATAATATTATAGAGGGAGTTACAGAAGTCGTAAACAATTATGGAAGAATAATAGTCCTTGAAGATGATCTTGTAATTTCTCCATATTTTTTAAGATTTATGAATAGTGCTCTTAATATATATGAAAAAGAGAATAGAGTAATATCTATTCACGGGTATGTATATAATATTAAAGGATTACCAGAGACATTCTTTTTAAGAGGGGCTGATTGTTGGGGATGGGCAACATGGAAGAGAGGTTGGGATCTTTTTGAAAAAGATGGGGAAAAATTACTTACCGAATTAAAAAAAAAGAAACTTACAAGAGAATTTGATTTTAATGGTGGATATCCATATACTAAAATGTTAGAAAAGCATATAAAAGGCAAAAATGATTCATGGGCAATTAGATGGTATGCGAGTGCTTTTTTAAAAGAGATGCTTACCCTATATCCGGGAAAATCTTATGTTCAACATATTGGATATGATTATAATTCCAGCAATGCAAGATTTAGAACAAAATTTTTAGATACAGAAATAAAAAAAGATTTTACTGATATAGAAAAAATAGAAATAAAAGAGAATATTGAAGCAAGAAGAAAAATAGAAAAATTTTTATCTAATTTTACAATAAGATACAGAATAGAAGTAATTTCTAATATTATCTCTGAGTCTTTAAAAAGGGTTGTGGGATGGAAAAAATAAAAAAAATATTAAAATTAATACTACCTCCTATTTTTCTTGATTTTTTAAGAAGGATAAATAGATACGGATGGCATGGTAATTATAAGACATGGGGAGAAGCAAGCAGAAAATCAACTGGTTATAATAATAATATCATATTTGAAAAGGTAAAAGAGGCAAGTTTAAAAGTAAAAAATTGTGAAGCAATTTATGAAAGGGATGGCTGTATATTTGATAAAATAGAATATTCATGGCAATTATTGTGTGGAATACTATATGCTAAGGCAAAATATAATAATTTAAGTATTCTTGATTTTGGCGGAAGTCTTGGAACTATCTATTATCAGAATAGAAAATTTTTAAATGGCTTAGATTTAAAATGGGGGATAGTGGAACAGAAATTCTTTGTTGATATTGGCATTAAAGAATTTCAGGATAATGTATTAAGATTTTATTATGATGTAGATAGTTGTATAAAAGATATAAAACCAAATGTTTTGATTATTTCAAATACTATTCAATATATTGAAAATCCATATGAATTACTTGACACACTATTAGTAAATAATTTTAAGATTATAATAATTGATAGAACTCCATTTTTAGATAAAGAAGAAGAGGACAAAATAAAATTACAGATTGTCCCACCAAATATTTATAAAGCATCGTATCCTTGCTGGATTTTTAATGAGAAAAAATTTATTTATTATTTTGAGAAAAAAGGTTATGAAATAATAGAAACTTTTGAGGATTCTCTACCAAAATATGGTAATTTTTCATTTAAAGGAATGATTATGGAGAAAAAAGGATAAAAATGTATTATTATTGCACACTTTTTGATAGCAACTATCTTAGCCGGGGACTTGCAATGTATGACTCTCTTAAAAAATCTAGTAAAAACTTTTATCTTTATATATTTGCGTTTGATGATAGATGCTATAAAATTTTAACAAAATTAAAACTTGAGCATGTAAAAGTGGTATCTCTTAAAGAGTTTGAAGATGAAGATTTGTTAAAAATAAAGAATACAAGAACAAAACAGGAATATTGCTGGACAGCAACACCTTCTATCATAAAATATTGTATTGAAAAATATAATATCTCTCATTGCACATATATAGATGCTGACCTCTATTTCTTTAAAGATCCTTCCATTCTTATAGAAGAGATGGGGGAAAAATCAATACTTCTTACAGAGCACAGATATACTCCTATCTATGATAGAACAAAAAAAAGTGGCATATATTGTGTTCAATTTATGACATTTAAAAATAATGAAGAAGGCTTAAAGGCATTAAATTGGTGGCGAGATGCTTGCTTAAATTGGTGCTATGTTAGAATAGAAAATGGAAAATTTGGTGATCAGAAATATCTTGATGATTGGCCAGAAAGATTTAAAGGTGTTCATGTTTTAAAAAACATAGGCGGGGGCGTTGCTCCATGGAACATTCAGCAATATGATATAACTAAAAATGATTTTGAATTAGTATTTTATCATTTTCATAGCGTTAAATTTTTAAAAAATAATAAAGTAGACTTAGGAAGGTTTTATCTTTCTAAAAAAAATATTGATTTTCTTTATAAGCCATATTTAAAACAACTATTAGAGATTAATAATAGATTAAATGAGATAGAAGAATATGATTATAATGGAACTATAAAGAAACTAACAACAAAAGAATACATTATAAATTTAATAAGAATGTTTTTAGGAATATATAATATTTATGATCTAAAAAAATTGTTAAAATAAATTGATAGGAGAAAACAAAAATGCTTAAAAAATTAAAAAATTATTATTATAAAAAGCAGTTTAATCCAGGAATAATTGGCATTTTTATCAACCCATTTTATTTTTCAAGAAAAGAATTATATAAAAATATTTCAAAATTAAGTAAACAGATACATGGTAAAATTCTTGATATTGGCTGTGGAATAAAACCCTATCAACATCTCTTTAATTATGAAGAATATATTGGACTCGAATGGGACACAGAAGAAAACAGAAAACTTAAAAAGGCTGACTTTTTTTATGATGGAAAGGATTTTCCTTTTGAAAATGAGACTTTTGATAGTATAATCTCCACTCAGGTATTAGAGCATATTTTTGAGCCAGAAATTTTTCTAAAAGAGATGAATAGGATTTTAAAACCTAACGGAAATATTTTATTATCATTGCCTCTCACTGGCCAAGAACATGAACAGCCATTTGATTATGGTAGATACACTTCATTTGGGATAAAATATTTACTGGAAAAGAATGGATTCTCTATTATTGAATTAAAAAAAAGTGCCTGTGGATTAAAGGCGATTTTTCAATTGATAAATGACTATATCTATAGGATTACCTCAACAAGAATTAGAATTTTAGATATAATTATAAGATTCTTTTTAATTACTCCGGTAAATATAATCGGGAGTATATTGTCATTTATATTACCAAGAAATCAGGATATATATCTTGATAATGTTGTGGTTGCAAAAAAGATAAGAGGTGCGTAAATGGGAAAAATGCAAAGATTTACTTCAGAGGAAATAAAAGATTTTGTTACAAAACCTTTATTTAATGATAGAACTATTTTAAATAAAGATCCAGATTATCCAAAGATCTCCATTGTTACCCCATCATACAATCAGGCTCAATTTCTTGAGAGAACTATTCTTAGTGTCTTAAATCAAAACTATCCAAACCTTGAATATATAATTATTGATGGTGGTTCAACTGATGGAAGTGTTGATATAATAAAGAAATATGAAAAATATATAAGTTATTGGGTAAGCGAAAAGGATAGAGGACAAAGCCATGCTTTAAACAAAGGATTTAGTAAGGCTACTGGCATTCTTGTTGGCTGGCAGAATTCTGATGATATATACTTACCTAATGCATTTAAAAAGGTTGTCGAAGTTTATAAAAGAAATAGTAAATATGATGTCTATTTTGGAAATGTGTATTTTATAAATGAAAACGAGGAAATAATAGATGAAATGAGATTTGTGCCCTTCAGTCTTTTTTCTCATTGTTATGATAGGATAATGGCATCAAATCAGAGTGTATTTATTAAAAGAGAGGCACTTATTTATACAAATGGAGTTAATGAAAATTTGAGATTTATTATGGAGTTCGACTTGTGGCTAAAATTAGGAGAAGCCAAAAAAAAATTTTGTTTTATTAGAGAATATTTAGGTGCATTCAGATATCATAAAGAAGCAAAAACTGCTACTATTATAAATATTGGAAATAAGGAAGCAAAAGATTTATTAGAAAACAAAAATATAAAAAGGGATTCATGGTATGGTAAAATATTTAAAAAGATAAGTCTTATCAGACGCACATTATACTATTTTATCCAGGGAGATTGGGATTATATTTCCCGTGGTATAAAAAAAAGGATCTTTAAGGCAATGTGAATGGCTAATAAATTATATTCGAAGGAATGCAAATGAAAAAACTAATAGGTTTTTTAATCACAAAAGAAAAAAAAGAAATAAATATTGACATTTTCAATGCAGGGTTAAAATTAATTCATTTTAAACATAGTGATTATTTTATTTATTTATGGGGAATTGGGGATATTGATAATTGTAAAATAAATGAAAAATATTCTCTTTCTTTTCCTTTAAGCGACAATTTACTTGATAGAAATGTTATTATTTATATTGAAAAAGATAAAATTATTGTAGAAAATGATTGGCTGGGATCTATTCCTGTGTTTTATAATTCAAAAGAACTAATTGTTTCTACAATTGCCAACTTTTGTATAAAGAATAAAAAGATTCATAATGAAGGATTAAGTAATTTTTGTGAATTTGGCTATAGTGTGTTTGAGCAAACTATTTTTGAAGAAGTTAAATTTATGAGATATTTTTCAAAACTTATCATTACGGAGAATAATATTGAAATAGATTATAAAGAAGATTTTGTTTTAAACGAAGAAATCTTCAAAGATAAAAAAACAACTGATGAAGTTATTCAAAAAATGCAAAATTATATATGGAATATAGAATCTCAAACATCTGGTGAAATAATCATACCTACTTCAGGAGGGTATGATAGTAGAATTCTTAATTATTTAGTTAAAGATAAAAATAGAATTAGAAGTTTTACATATGGAATAAGTAAAAATCAATATCAAAGTAGTGAGGTGGTTTATGCGAAGAAACTATCCGAAATACTTAATATTTACTGGGAACAGATAGATCTTAAAGAGTATCATAAATATATTGATCAATGGTTTGCTATTTATGGAATATCAACTCATCTTCATGGTATGTATCATATAGAATTTTATACAAAAATATTAAAAAAGCATAAATTTTTAAATCCAACTTTATTAAGTGGTATTGTTGGTGATTTATGGGCCACTGGAAATAAATTTAAACCTATAAGAAATCCCAAAGAAATAATACATCTTGGATATACGCATGGGCTGAATCTTGATTTAAAATATTTGCTTATTAACAGTAAGGAAGAATTAAAGAAAAAATTTTTTTCGGAACTCAAAGAATATCTTCAAAATGATAGATTAAGATCTATCTTCGTCATAAGAACAAAAATAATACTTATTTCATATTTGACACAAATTCCAGAATATTTTGGAATACCAGTCTGGACACCTTTTTTAAATTTTGAAATTGTCCATACTATTTTAAGTCTTTCCGATGAACAAAGAGAAAATAGAATCTGGCAAAGAATTTTTTTCAGGAATCAGGGTATAAATATTGAAGAGATGAATTTAAATTGTGCAAAAAGTAATAGATTAGATTATGAAACAGCTAGAAATTATATATTTGAACCATTAAGTATAAAGTTACTAAAAAATTATATTTCTACAAAAAGAATAAATGAGATTAATAACATTCTAAATAAAAAAAAGTCATTTTTTAATACGATTAAAAATGAAATTTTGTTTATTCCTAAAGTTGGCGGTATTTTACGGAGATTAGGATTTAAAAATGAATATTTAACAGCCTTATATGAATATTATACTATTAAAGCAATAGAAAAAGGATTAAAGTATGAGTATTAGACTTTTTGCTTGTGGTGATATTGTAAACTACACAAATAATGAAAATTTTATAAACAAAGAATTAAAAGATATTATAAAAAATTGTGATTTTGCTATTGCAAATTTTGAGGCTCCTATATACCATAAAGATATGGTTCCTATTCCGAAAGCAGGTCCTTATGTATATCAATCAAGAGAATCAATTAAATATTTAAAACAAAGTGGTTTTAATATTGTTTCACTTGCAAATAATCATATATATGATTATGGGCAAAGAGGGTTGGAAGAAACAATAAATGAATTAGAAAAAAATGAGATTCTTTATGTTGGAGCGGGTAAAAATTTTTATGAAGCTTACAATGTAAAAATTGTTGAGAAAAATGGCCTAAAAATAGGCTTTCTTGCTGCCTGTGAAAATGAGTTTGGCTGTCTTTATGAATACAAAGAAAGAGGTGGATATCCATGGATTTTCCATCCTCTTATAGAGGAGAAAATAAGAGAATTAAAACCCAAATTGGATTTTTTAGTTTTTATTGCACATGCAGGAGTAGAAGATATCCCTATTCCTTTGAAAGAATGGAGAGAGAAATACAAACGTTTATGTGATCTTGGAGTTGATGTGGTTATTGGGCACCATCCCCATGTTCCACAGGGCTATGAGAAATATAATAATTCTTTTATTTTTTATAGTCTTGGAAATTTTTATTTTGATATCCCGGTTTTTGTAAAAAAAGAAGATGATAGTTATAGCGTGATAATAAATTTTTTTGAGAATAAGACAATTAATTTTGATATTATATATCATAAAAAGGAAAATTTTCAGGTAAGAAAAGTTAAAGAAAATGAACTAAAATTTAATATTATTGATTTAAATAATTTATTACAAAATAACTATGAAGAAAGATACAATAAAATTTGCATAGAATTATTTAAAAAATATTATTATTCTTATTATGTAATGGCTATAAAAAAATCACTTAAATCAGTGATATTTTCAATAATAAAAAAATTTTTAAAAAGAAAAAATTTTGATTCTCAAAAGCTTTTGCTTTTACATAATATTCGGATAGATTCGCATAGATTTGTGGTGCAGCGGGCACTTAGTTTAATGTATGAAGAAATGAGAGGGGTAAAATAAAAGAAGATGTTATGATAAAACAAATAAGGTGAACTTAAAAAGGGTAAAGATAGTATCATATTTTGTAGGAAATATCCAATAGGATAAATATATAGCAAAAAGTTTTTAAATAGTAATTTTTAATTCATATCAAAAATTCCAATAATAGCGGTAATCTATTAAGAAATTCAAAATTTTTATTCTTAAAATTAAAAAGCCCACAGAAAATATAATTTTTTAACGCTTCATGTATGTTATTTTTCTTTAGATTGTCTTTTACTCCTTTAAAACCTCTTACAAAATTCTCAATTTTTTTCTATTACTTCACTCTTAAATCTATCAAATCACACCTTTCCTCTTATTTTTAATCTTTTGTTATATCTAACAGAAAATGTTCCGAGTAGTAACTCCATTATTTTTGATAGATTCTTTTCTCTTTTTGGGCTTATAATAAAATGGCAGTGAGTATAAACAAATACGAAATTTAGAAGTGAAAATCTAAATTTCTTTTTACCTGTTTTAAAGTTAATAATAACATTTCACGGATGAATAGGGGTTGAAGTTCAGGTCTGTCCCTATTAATTGTGCAGTTAACATAATAATCTGCACTTTTTTTAATATTCTATTTCTTCTAATAAAAAATCCTTCATAAGAAATTATTTTCTATATATTAATCACAAAATTTATGAAAAAAAATTAAAAAAGTTGCCTAAAAACAAAATTATTTAATTTTATTCTTAAATAAAAAATTCTAATTTTTTTAAGAAATAAAGATAAACTTCAAAAAAATATTTCTTATTTTAAATTTTTTTTGTTATAAAAGAATGGTCATGAAAAAATCTAATATATTTTATTGGATTAAAGATAAATTTATATTCTATTTAATAGGTATTACTCTTCTTATAATAGTAGATCTAATTCAGCTATTTATACCTAAATTGATTGGTCAAACCGTCGACGCCTTAAAGACATTTTCTATAAGTAGTTTTGATATATTGATTTTTGTCTTAAAAATTTTAGGAATCTCTTTTGTGATTTTTATAATTAGAATTTTATGGAGAATTTTTATTATGAAGCCAGCAAGAGAGATTGAATATAATATGAGAAATGCTTTGTTTAAACATTTAGAATTATTAAGTCAGAATTTCTACAATAAAAATAAAATTGGCGATTTAATGGCATACTTTACAAATGATCTTGGAGCCATTAGAATGATGTTAGGTCCTGGGGTGTTAATGGCTGGGGATACTATATTTCTTACTATTTTTGTTCTTCTAAATATGTTTTTTGTTAACTTAAAATTAACAATAATAGCCATTTTACCTTTTCCAGTTATTGCCGTCGGTGGCTACTTTTTAGGAAAACTTCTTGACATTAGATATGAAGATAAACAAAAGGCTTTTGCAAAGTTATCAGATTTTACTCAGGAGACTTTTAGTGCTATTAAAATAATAAAGGCATTTGTTCAAGAACCTTATGAAATAAAAAAATTTTATGAGGTTAATAAAAATAATAAAGAGATAAACATAAAATTAATAAAAACATTTTTACTTTTATTTCCTTTATTTGAAATGGTAAGTGGAATTAGTTACTTTCTTACTCTTTTATACGGGGGATATCTTACCATAACAGGGGATATCTCTCTTGGATCTTTTATAGCCTTTAATCAATACATTGCCATTTTAATGTGGCCCATGATTGGGGCTGGATGGGCTTTAAATATTATATCACAGGGTAATGCATCTTTTAAAAGATTCTACTCTCTTCTTCAAGAGAAAATAGAAATATCTGATTCTTTTGATAGTATAAGTATAGATTTATCATTTGAGAATCTAAAAAATAATTTGAGTATAAAAATTTCAAATCTTAATTTTAAATATGAAAATAGTGATAATCTTGTATTAAAAAATATAAATCTTGAAATAAAAAAGAATGAGATTATTGGTATAACAGGTAAGACTGGTTGTGGTAAATCAACCCTTGTAAATTTACTCACAAGAGTATATGAGCCTTCTGAGAATACAATTTTTATAAATAATATAGACATAAAAAAGATAAAATTGGAAAGTTTAAGAAATATAATTACCCTTGTTCCACAGGAAAATTTTTTATTTTCTGACTCTATAAAGAATAATATAAATCTTTTTGAGAAAGATATATCTTTTGAACAATTAAAAAATATAGCAAGATTGGCAAGCCTTGAGACTAATATAGAAAATTTTAAAGATAAATATGAAACAATAATTGGAGAAAAAGGATTAACTATTTCTGGTGGACAAAAACAGAGAGTCTCTATTGCAAGGGCAATATTAAGGGACACACCTGTTATTATCTTTGATGACTCATTCTCCTCTGTTGATAATGAAACAGAAAAAGAGATTTTACAAAACATTTTTAAATTAAAAAAAGAAAGAATAATAATCATAATTTCTCATAGGCTTTCTTCACTGATAAATTGTGATAGAATTGTCTATCTTCATAATGGAGAAATTAAAGAAAGTGGGGCTCATAAAGATCTAATAAAACTAAGAGGTTACTATTATAATCTTTATGAAAGAGAACATATAGAAAAAAAACTTGATATGGAATAATTATGGAATATGAAATTGAGAAAAAAAATTTTGATATTAAGATAATTTTAAGATTGTCAAAATATATAAAACCCTTTATACTTCAATTTATTTTAGCCTTTATACTTTTGTTGAGTTTAACCGGGCTTCAAATCATTAAACCATTAATAATAGGAAATGCAATAGACAATTTTATAAATGGGTATAAAAAAAATTATGTTGTATTTGATATACCAATAAAAGATTCTCTTTTTTTAAATGGTAAATATATAAAATATGTGAAGAATTACAACTTTTATAACAATTTTGCAAAACTTGTCTATCTTGAAAATTCTTATTTTATATTTATAAATCTAAAAGAAAAAGATTTAGACTTTCTTAATAGTTATGATTTTTCAAAACTTAAAATAAAAAATTCTATAAATGTAAATGGTTTTAATGGTATAAAATTAACAAAAGAACAATTAAGAATATTAAGAAAAAATGATATTCAGGGAATTATCTTTTTATCTTTTATATTTATTTTTGTGATTATTCTTTCTTTTCTCTCTCATTTATTTCAGAATTTTATTCTTGAACTTACTTCACAAAAGATCTTATTTAATATAAGAAATGAGATATTTGAAAAAATAATTAATCTACCAATGAAATTTTATGATAATACACAGGTTGGGAAACTTGTAACAAGAGTTACAAATGATACAGAGACATTGAATGAAATGTTTACAACAGTTATAATCGAGATATTAAGAAATGTAGTTCTTATTATTGCCATTGTAATAATAATGTTTAGACTTAATTTAACTCTTTCTTTATTATCTCTTTCTGTTTTGCCATTTGTAGTAATTACCACGATTATTTTTAGAAAAGTTGCACGAAATAATTATAGATCTTTAAGAAAGGCAATAGCAGATATAAATACTTTTTTAAGTGAACATCTCTTTGCGATGAAAATAATTCAACTTTATAATCTTATAAATATTAAATTCAATAAATTTCTTAAATTAAGTGAAAATTTAAAAAAAATATATTACAGAGAGATTAATATTTTTGCAATATTTAGACCACTTATGTTTCTTTTTAGCATACTTTCAACCTGTATTGTGCTTTATATCGGTGGCGTAAAAGTATTGAATCTCTCAATATCATTTGGATTATTTTTTGTTTTTATATATTATATTGATAGACTATACGAACCAATACAGGATTTAAGTGAACAATTTAATGTTTTGCAATCAGCAATGGCATCCTCTGAAAAAATTTTTGAGATTCTTGATGAAAAAAATGAGATAATAGAGATAGATAATCCAGTTGTTATTACTAGCTTTAATAATAGCATTGTATTTAAAAATGTCTATTTTGCATATAAAGATGATGAATGGGTATTAAAGAATATCAATTTTGAAGTAAAGAAAGGGGAAAAGATAGCATTTGTTGGTGCCACTGGCTCTGGAAAGACCACAATAATAAATCTATTGTTGAGATTTTATGATATTCAGAAGGGGGATATCTTCATTGATGGCATAAACATAAAAGATATTAAGATAGAATCTTTAAGAAATTTGTTCGGCATTGTTTTACAGGATGTATTTATTTTTAATCAAACAGTAAAGGAAAATATTTTATTAAACAATTCTTTACCCTATGAAAAATTAGTTGAAAAGTGTAGATATGTCCATGCAGATATTTTTATTGAAAAGTTAGAAAAAAAATATGATACTATTCTTTCAGAAAACGGGAAAAATTTATCATTTGGAGAAAGACAATTACTCTCATTTGCAAGAGCAATAGTAAAAGAACCAGAAATCCTGGTCCTTGATGAGGCAACATCAAACATTGATACAGAGACAGAAAAATATATTCAGGATGCCTTAATAAAAATGATAGAGAATAAGACTTCTATTGTAATTGCTCATAGATTATCGACAATAAAACATTGTGACAAGATAATAGTATTATCAAAAGGGGAGATTAAAGAGATAGGAACACATGAAGAGTTAATGAAGAAAAAAGGGATATATTATAATCTTTATAAATTAAATTTTATGCCAGAGGGAAAAAACTAAAAAGATTGTTTTTTTGTTTAAATGATAATAACTAAATCTTATATGATTTAAATTAAATTTAATTTTTTTATAAAAAAATATCAATAACTCTTGCTTTTTTAAAATAATTATTATAAACTATTTTTATATTATTCCGAAAATAATTTAGATATTTTAATATCTTGGAGGGTAATGTTTTGGCTATTAGTAATCCTTATCAGCAGTATAAAAAGACTCAAATAGATACTGCAAATCAAGGGAAATTAATTGTAATGCTTTATGATGGGGCAATTAAATTTATTAATATAGCAATTGATTTAATACCATCAAGATCAATTGAAAAGATTCATAATAACATTATGAAGGCTCAGGATATAATCAATGAATTAATTACTTCTCTTAATATGGAAGTAGGAGAGATTTCAGAAAAGCTATTTAGTATATATATGTATATTAAAAAGAAGCTAATAGAGGCAAATATTAAAAAAGAGGCAGCCCCACTAATAGAAGTAAGAGATTATTTAATTGCATTAAGAGATGCTTGGGAGGAAGCTGCTAAAAAGGCCCCAATTGAAAAAAAAGATGATGATGGAGGAGTTAACATTGCAACCTGATTTATTAGTAAAAAAGATAAAAGAAAATCTTTTATCACAAAAGGCAAAGTTAGAAAAATACCTTGATATTCTTGAGAAAGAGGAAAATGACATAACAATAAAAGATGCTGATAAACTTCTTGAGCATATCAAAGTAGAACAGAACATAATAGAAGAATTAAATTCTTTTAAAAAAATTTTAGAACCTTTAGAAAAAATATACTTTAATCTCCCTTATAAAAAAGAAGATGCTATTTTTAAATTAAAAGAGAGTCTTAATAATTTATCCACCAAAGTAAAAATAAAAGCAGAGAATAATAAAAAAATGCTTGATATTGAATTAGAAAAAATAAAAGTGGAATTAAATAAATTAAATAAAAATAGTTTTCAAAAAAATAGTTATGACATCTCAACTTCTAAATTTATAGATATAAATGGCTAAAAAAATAAATCTTCAATATTTACTGGTATCTATTATTATTTTTATAATTTCATGTAACTATAAAGTAGTCATAAATACAGATCCAGATGATTCTACTATATTTATAGACAATGTTGAAATAAAATCGAATGCTATTTTTAAGACAAAAAATAAAGAGATAAATGTTAGAGTAGAAAGAGAAGGTTTTGAAAATTATAATTCCACATTTAAAAATAGATTTTTTATATTAAATCACCATAATATAAATCTTATTAAAAAGAAATTTAATGTCTCTTTTGAAACTATTGACAATAGATCTAAAATTTCCATTGATAATGGAGAATTTACAACTCTACCATTAACAATTGAGTTAGAATATGGTACTCATTATATAAGACTATCGCAGAATGGTTATGCAGATCAGGAATTTGAGACATTTGTTAATGGAGAAACAAAATATAAATTCAGACATCAGAAAAATATTATATCAGATAAAATAAAATTAATACCTCTCAGTATCATAGACTGCGGTAAACAACCAAAACAGGTTAATTTCTCTTTTGATGATAAGTATCTTTTTGTCTCTCTTTTAGATGATTATGGTTTTGATGTGATTAATATAAAAAATCTTTCTCTTGAACAAAAGATAAAAGTAAAGAATAGTGAGAAAAAAGGTTATGTTGAAGGTCTTTTTATAGATAAATACAAAAGTTTTTTTATATCTCAAATGACAACGGGTAATATTTATGAATTTGATATTTCTAATATAGAAAATATTCAATATAAAAGAACAATACCAACAAAAGGATTATGGACAAAGGTCATTGCATATTGTGAAAAAAAAGATCTAGTGGCAACATCTAACTGGTGTTCAAATGATATTTCGATTATTAGATATGATAATGGAGAAGTTATTAGAAAAATCGAAAATATTATTGTGCCAAGAGGGATAATTTTTTCAAATGATGGAGAATTTCTTTATGCAACAAGTTTTGAAGGTGGACAAATTTTAAAATATAATACCACAAATTGGAATCTTGAAAATAAAATATCAGATAAAGGTGCACCACGACATATAGTCTTAAACAAGACAAATACAATTTGTTATGTAACTGATATGGCTTATAATTCTCTCTATGAAATAGAGACAAAAGATTTTAAATTATTAAATAAAATTAAAGTATATAATAACCCCAATACAGTGGATATCACCCCTGATGATAAGTATCTTTTTGTCTCCTGTAGAGGCCCAAATAATCCAAACGGATATCTTGAAAGAAGCCTTGAAAACGGTAAAATAGCAATCATTGACTGTGAAAAAAAAGAGGTTATAGGTTATATTGAGGGTGGTGCCCAGCCTACGGGTCTTGATATAAGTAATAATGGTAAATTACTTGCTTTCTCTAATTTTCAGGACCATAACATTGAGATATATAAAATAGAATATAGTCACTAATCAAATAAACTTTAAGGAATTATTTTGCTAAGTAAAAATTTCAATATACCCAATAGAAAAAATATCACAAAACCAGCAATAAGTATAAGAAGAGCAATTATGATTAAATAAATTCTATCTGCATATCTTGAATTTATCTTTAATAATTTACTTATTCTAATTGCTACAGGATCTATAACAGATCTCATTGATGTAACAAAAGGATTATAAGTATAAGGTGCAAAAATATTTACAAAAAACAATACAATAGTAAATATAAATAAAACAGTTAAAAAAATAGAAATGATTGATTCTACTATAAAGAATAAAATATCAAAAATATAAAATAATGAAATAATTCTATGATTTATCATTAGATCAAAGATTATTTTATTTAAAATATGAATTAATAAAAAAGGAACAATTATAGAGAGATCCAGAAATCCCAATCTTAAAAAAGGAAATCTCTTTCTAAAAAAATTGAAAATAGGATCAGTAATTTTATTTAGCCAATAAACAATCTTTAAAGGAGGCAAAACAAGCCAGGATAATATTATTCTTATAGTCAAGATAAGAGATATAGTATTTAAAATAGTAATTAAAAAAGATCCTATTAAAGCCATTTTATTCTCCAATCTTAATATTTTATGCAATTTCTTCCCGAATTCTTTGCTTCATATAATTTCTGATCAACTCTCTCAATGAATTGATCTATTGTTTCCCCCTCTTTATATTCTGCAATACCTATGCTAATTGTAAGATTAATAGGCCCTTTTGAGGTTTGAAACTCATAACATCTAACAAGATTTAGAATTCTTTCAGCCATTATAGCAGCTTCCTGTAAATTGGTATCTGGTAGAATTATTAAAAATTCCTCTCCACCATACCTTCCCATTAAATCTATTTCTCTTATATGATTCTTTATAAGTAAAGAAAGGGATCTTAATATTTCATCTCCAACAGTATGGCCATAAGTATCATTTATATTCTTAAAAAAATCTATATCAAACATTAAAAGTGAAATATGGGTCTTTATTCTCTTTATTCTGTTTATATCGTTTTCTAAAAAGTCAAATATCGCCGCCCTATTATAAAGGGTAGTCAATTCATCATGAGTTGATGCATACTTTAATATTTTATTTAATTCTTCTATTTGTTCTTTTGCTGCTTTTATTTCCATTGTTCTTTCAAGAATTTTTTTATTTAATAATTCTTCTCTTCTTAATGCCTTTTTTATTTCCCTATTTTTCTTTCTTAATTTTCTATTTAATCTCATTAATCTCTCTGTTAATACCTTTAGTCTAACATTTACTTTTATTTTAGAAACGAATTCTTCTTTTAAAAATGGCTTTCTTATATAATCATTGGCTCCTAATTCATATATTTTAGCAATTTCTTCGTCTGAATTATTCTTTGCAGTAAGAACAATTATTGGAATATAATCATACTCTTTTCTTTTTCTTATCTCTTTTAAAAAATCAATTCCATCCATTTCTGGCATCATCAGATCAAGAATAACAGCATCAATAGTTTTATCAAAAATTTCCAGCGCCTTAACCGCATTATTTACAGGTATAGCCATAAAAGATTCTAATGAAAGAATATTTTCTATAAGAAAAAGAATATCTTCTGAATCATCGATAATTAAAATTTTATTTTTTATTTTTATTTCATTCATTATTATTTTTATTTTTATAAAATTTAAATAGATTATATAACAAAATAGAATTTTTTTCAAGAATTTTGAGATGTTTTTTAAAAAAATGAGTACGATTTTATTTTTAGAGAGATAAAAAGATAGTATTAGCCTAAGGTAAATTTTGAGTAATCAAAGATAGAATGGCCAAATTTTAGGTATTTCATTAATTTTATAAAAATTTTATTTCGTTCAGGCAAAATTTTGAGTTGAATTTGAGTAAAAAATAGTCGTTATACTCAATCGGGCAGGGGATATCTTGGCCTCCTCTTTCCTTCACCACACAAGCCTTTCTTTTTTTTAACCCCTCTATCTCATTTTTTAGTTCTTGTATCATCTTCATAAATTTCTCTTCCCCATAAATTTCAATACCTATAAAATATATCTCAAGTAACTCCCTTATAAGAGTTGCAATACTAAATGAGTTTAACTGGTCATGCACCAGTTTTAACTCATTATACAGCTCTTCTGGCAAAAACACCCTTATTTTTTCAGAGGCATTTATAAATTTGTAATCCTTCTTTCTCCTTTTTTCATAAAGGTGTTTTTCCCTTAATACCGGTATCATAAATAAAATTATCTCTCTTACAATAATTGAAAGATCCTTATTTTTCTTTTCTTTCAAATATTTAATTTTATCAAATAGAGATTTATTCAATACAAAATCAAATTCTTTCATATTTAATCCTCCTATTAAAAAAATATTTCTATATATTAATCACAAAATTTTTAAGAAAATCCTTTACAAAATTTAAGAAAAATTACCTAAAAAAATATCATTCAATCTTTTGACAAAATTTCAAAATTTATATATAGAATTTTTATGATGATTTTTTGGAGAATGACTTATGAAATTAATATTTAATGGAGCAGCAAAAACTGTTACAGGTAGTTGCTATTTTTTAGAGACAGAAAATAGTAAAATTTTAATAGATTGCGGAATGTTTCAGGGTGAAAAAGAGTTGAGAGAGAGAAATTATCTTGATTTTAATTTTAAGCCAGAAGAAATAGAAAGTGTATTGATAACACATGCTCATATAGATCATACCGGGCTTTTACCCAAACTTGTTAAAAAGGGATTTTGTGGCACTATTTATACCACTTTTGAAACAAAAGAGCTATTAAGAGTAATGTTACTCGATTCTGCTCACATTCAGAACATGGAAACAGAATGGGAGAATAAAAAAAGAGAGAGAAAAGGTCTTCCCAAAATCGAGCCATTGTATACCGAAGAGGATGTTGATAAGACACTAAAACTTATAAAAGGTGTTGAATATCATAAAGATTTTTTTCCGGTTAAGGATATTAAAGTAAAATATATGAATGCAGGCCATATACTGGGTAGTGCCTTTTTAGAACTCAATGTTACAGAAAATAATATTACAAAAAAGATAATATTTAGTGGCGATGTTGGTAGATCAAATCAAGCAATAATCCAAAACCCAGAAGTTCTTGAAAATGCCGATATTGTAATAATTGAAGCAACTTATGGAAATAGAGAGCATAAAAAAGATGAAGACACTGAAAAAGAAATTTTTGAGATGTTAAATGAAGTAATAAAGAGCAATGGAACTCTAATAATACCAGCCTTTGCTGTTGGGAGAACTCAGGAGATGATTTATAGATTATTTGAAATTTTTGAGAATTATAATCTGCCAGAAATTGATGTTTTTATAGATAGCCCAATGGCAAAAGAGATAACAGAAATTTATAAAAAAATGACTGATTCTTATGATATTAAGACAAGGGAATATATAAAGAGGGGGATATCTCCTTTAGAAAGAAGAAATTTTAAGTTTATCGAAACTTTAGAGCAATCAAAAAGTCTTAATAACAACAATGGTCCAAAAGTAATAATAAGTGCTTCTGGAATGTGTGATTCTGGAAGGGTGCTCCATCATTTAAAACACCATATCTGGAGAGAGAATAGTTATATATTGTTTGTTGGTTATCAGGCAAAAGGAACTTTGGGTAGAAGAATAATCGAAGGTGCTAAAATTGTAAATATTTTAGGAGACTCTGTTAAGGTTAACGCGAAGGTATTTACAATTGGTGGACTTTCTGCTCATGCTGATGTCAAAGAGTTATTGGCATGGTTAAGGTTTTATATCTCTTCAAAACCTCAAATTTTTATTGTCCATAGTGAAGAAGAGGTTGCAGAAAGTTTTTCTTTTATAATAGAAGAGAAATTTAATCTAAAGCCAATAATACCAGACATTGGAGATGAGATTAATATTCAATTTAAAGATAAGGAATTAGAAGTTTCTTTTAATAAAAATATAGCCCAATTAAATCTTAATGAGCAGAAAGAGATTTTTGAAAAAAATATTTCTAAAATAAAAGAATATTTGAATGAAAATGAAGGATATAATAAAAAGAGTTTTCTTAATATGTTTTTAAAAAGATTAAATAAAAATATTGAAGAATTGCTTGAAGAGTTTAAGGTTGAATTAGAAAAATAGCATTATGAAAGATATAAAATTTTCTATAATAACTGTTGTATATAATGGCGAATCCTCAATTGAAAATACAATATTAAGTGTGATAAATCAATCCTATAAAAATATAGAATATATAATAATCGATGGTAAATCAACCGACAAAACCCTTCAAATAGTAAATAAATATTCAGATAAAATAACAAAAATAGTTAGTGAAAAAGATAATGGCCTCTATTATGCGATGAATAAGGGGATAGATTTTTCAACAGGTGACTATTTATGGTTTATAAATTCAGGTGATGAGATCTATGAGAATGAGACTATTGAAAAAATAAGTGCTCAAATTGAGTTTGATTTGCCAGATGTTATTTATGGTAGAACTGCTCTTTATGGCTTTAATGGAGAATTTGTAAAAACTCCATCTGTACCACAAAAGATTAATCCCATTACTTTTGCAAAAGGGATGCTTGTTTCTCATCAGGGATTTATAGTTAGTAAAAGAATTGTAGAATATTATGATACAGAATATAAATCAGCATCTGATCAGGATTGGATAATAAGAATTTTAAAAAAGAGTAAAACTATTCTTAATACAAATGAAATCATTTCAAAATATATTATAGGTGGCTCTTCGTATAAAAATTTTATATTGAATTGGAAAGAGAGATTAAAAATAATAAAAAAACATTTTAATTTATATTATTACATAAGAAATATAATCTCTTTTATAATAAATTATGCTAAATTCTTAATAAAACAGAAGATATTTAAAAAGGATTATATTTTTAAAGAAAAAAAATATAAAAGCTAAGGATTTCTCTATATTAAAAATTTTTACATTGTTAAAATTCTTATTGACCTTTATATAAAAATATAGTAAAAAGTCATTGTATTTTATATAATAATCTCTGAGTTATAAATTATTGAGGAATAAAAATTGAAAAATCCTTTTTACAAAAAGAGTTTTTTATCATTAGAGCATTTTTCTCAAGAAGATATAAATTATTTAATTGAAAAATCCTTTTTAGTAAAGAAAGAGAAAAAAGAGAATATTTATAAATACAGATTAAAAAATAAAAATATTGCAATGATTTTTGAAAAAAATTCAACAAGGACAAGATGCTCAACAGTTATTGCCTGTTTTGATGAAGGAGGACATGCTGAATTTCTTGGAAAAGATGATATTCAAATGGGAGTTAAAGAATCAATTAAAGATACAGCAAGAGTTTTGGGAAGAATGTTTGACGCTATAGTATTCAGAGGATACAAACAGGAGACAGTTGAAAAACTGGCTCAATTTTCTGGCATTCCAGTAATAAATGCTTTAACAGATGAAGAACATCCGACACAGATTATAGCAGACTTTATGACAATAAAAGAGGTATTCGGTAGTCTAAAAGGTATAAAAATTGCATATCTTGGAGATGGTAGGAACAATATGGTAAACAGTTTAATCATTGGTTGTGCAAAGATGGGAATTAATTTATCTGTTGGTTCTCCGCAAAGTCTATGGCCTGATAAAAATGTAATTAAAATTTATCAAGATATAGCAAGAACAAATGATTCTTATATAAAATTTATAGAGGATCCTTATGAAGCAGTAAAGGATAGTGATGTAGTATATACTGATGTCTGGGTAAGTATGGGGGAAGAAAATAAAAAAGGAATTAAAAATAGAATAAAAATATTAAAACCATATACAGTAACGAAAAAAATTATGGAGGCAACTGGGAAGACCAATACTATATTTTTACATTGTTTGCCAGCAAGTCATGAGAATGAATTTCATAATCAGGAAGTTACAGAAGAAGTTTTTGAATCGAATCAGTCTTATGTGTTCCAGCAGGCAGAAAACAAGATGCATTCTTTAAAAGCAATTTTAATCTCAATATTAGGAGGAGAATAATAATGGTAAAGGCTCTTTATATTTATAATCTATTTCCTAAACTCTATAAAAATGTAAATGAATGGATAAAGAATTTGTCTCACATTAAAAATATGGGATTTAATGCTGTTTACATAAATCCTTTTCATTATCCCGGTTTTTCTGGCAGCATTTATGCTCCTAAGGATTATTATGAGTATAATCCAAATTTTTTTACAAATAAAAAGAATCCAGAGGAGGAGTTAAGAAGTTTTATTGAAGCATGTAAGGAAAAAGATATACTTCCTATTATGGATCTTGTTGTTAATCATACTTCTATAGATTCTCCTTTAATTAAAGAGCATAAAAATTGGTATGTATTAGAAAAAGATGGGGAAGTAAAAAGACCAGGTGCATGGGAAAATGGGAAATTTGTTACCTGGGGGGATCTTGCCACATTTGATTTAGATAATAGCCCGGATAGAGACAATTTATGGAAATATTTACTCAATATGTGCTTTCATTATCTTAAATTAGGATTTAGAGGATTTAGATGTGATGCTGCATATCAGGTTTCTCATGAATTCTGGCAATATCTTATATCCAATATAAAGAAGGAATTCTCAGATGTTGTTTTTCTTGCAGAAACACTCAGTTGTACGCCGGTTCAGATTCAGTCACTTTCAAATTGTGGTTTTGATTATATATTTAACTCTTCAAAATGGTGGAATTTTAATGATTCATGGTGTTTGGAACAGTATAATATGACACGAACAATAGCGCCATCCATTTCTTTTCCAGAGACTCATGATACGGCAAGGCTTATGGAAGAGGTAAAAGAAAATGAGATAGTTTTTAAACAGAGATTATATTTTGAAGCAATTTTTTCAAAAGGTTTTATGATTACATCTGGGTTCGAATATGGATTTAAAAAGAAATTAAATACTGTCACAACTACACCAGCAGACTGGGAGAATACTGGGAAAGATTATTCAAAAATTATAAGAAAAATTCTTGATATTAAATCAAAGTTACTCCCTTTACATGAAGAGAGTCCTATTTATATTGTAGATCAGCCAAACTGGATGAATGTTTTCTGTTTTATTAAGGAATGGGATAATGTAAAGGTATTAATTGTGTTAAATAAAGATGTTAATAATAGTCAAAATGTTTATTTACAGGATTTAGAGCATATATTAAATGGTGAAAAAGTTATAGATTATTCTCCTGAGGAAAGAATTTCTGGATATATAAAGACATTAAATATAAACTTAAAACCAGGAGAATTAAAAATTTTGGTAAAAGAAAAGGACACAATTTAACTGACTTCACTTGATATCGAGAGTCTCTTCCATTTTCTATCTTGAATATAGCTTATTTTAAAGCATTTATCAAGAGGATATTGGTAGATTCTGATTTTATCATCCATATCAATTACATCTGTAAGATCCTTTTTTAGATTACCGAGTCTTTTTGAGGGAAAATCAAAACTTTCATAAATATTTTTTTGAATCTTTACTATACCATATTCACCCAAAATTTTTTGCACAGCTTTTTCGGAATCAGGCGAAGCTAAATCTAAGGCAATACTAATAAACATATATTTTATCTCCGCTGTTTTTATTTAATTATCGAAAGAAATAAAAATTTTCTTTAAAAAATGACAAAATAAAGTTTATTAATTTAATATATTGATATTATTTTTAAAAATGAATAAGTAAGAAAGAAATATTTTAATTATTCAACCTGCTTAATCAACAAACTCTATATACACAACAGTAGACTCTGGAACTGTTGGTTTTTCATTAAAATCTTTTGAATTATTATGTAAAAACATCTGTTTATCTTCAAGCCAATATCTTACAAAATATGTATAACATTTCTCCTTGCCAATTTCAGTATATACAGTAAATCTCTCCAGTTCTTTTATTCTCCCTTTGGCACCTTTAATGGATGTGCCATTCTTTAATTCAATATCAAAAACATATGGGATATAAAATACAAGACTTAGATTGTCTTTTTGGATCTTTTTAATAGTATATCCCTTCACCTCAATAGATTTTACAAAGTCAATATAAATATGCTGTTCTTTATTCTCATTTCCTTGCCACATTAGGTCATTAAGATAAAAACCACTCATTCCCTCAATATAGCCTTTTGTATAAAAACCATTCTGTTTACGATATTCAATATTAAATTTATCTTTTGAATTTTTATTATCTTTTATCTTTGGTTCGTCTGGATCTTTTGGATCTGCTTTAATTAAAAGTGCTAAAAATAAAAATAATAATAAAAAAATATTTTTCTTCATATACCCCTCCCTTTAAATAAATATCTATTTTTTATCCAATTTTTCTTCTAAATAAAATCTTATTATTGTCTCACCTATGACTATTCTTTCCCCATAGAATATTTGAGTCTTTTTTTTAATCTCTTTACCATTAACAAAAGTAGAATTAGTTGAATTAAGATCTTCTATAAAAAATTTACAATCTTCTGTGACTGTTATAAGACAGTGTTCTTTGCTTATTAAAGGATCTTTTATACAGAAATCTGATTTTTCACTTCTACCAATAATGACCTTTGGTTTATCGATAATAAATGTTTTTCCTATAAAATTAGAAGACAGAATTAATAAAACACCTCTTTTTTCTAAAAGAGATGAAAAACTGGGTTTTAATTTATGGGACAATTCTGTATTTATTGTATCTGTCTTTTCTGACATAAAATTTCCTTATAATTTTTACTTATGCCTGATTACTCAGGCATAAGTAGTTATTAAAAATTATCTATCATTCAAAGCAGCAATACCTGGTAAAATTTTACCCTCTACAAGTTCCATTGATGCTCCACCACCAGTTGAAATATGAGTCATCTTATCAGCAACTCCAGCCTTATTTACAGCAGAAACAGAATCTCCACCTCCAATGACAGTAATAGCACCTTTTAGATTTGCTAATGCATGAGCAATCTCTATTGTCCCTTTTGCAAAATTGTCCATTTCAAAAACACCAACAGGACCATTCCAGAATACTGTTTTTGCTCCTTTTAATGCATTTTTGAATAACTCAATTGATTTTGGTCCAATATCAAGTCCCATCATATCATCCGGTATATTATCAACATTTACTATTTTTGATTCAGCATCATTTGCAAAAGCCTTTGCAACAACAGCATCGGTCTGTAAAATAAATTCTACACCTTTCTTTTTTGCTGCTTCCATTGTCTTTTTTGCCACTTCTAATTGATCATCTTCGCAAAGAGAAGTTCCTACTTTTTTACCTAAAGCCTTAAAGAAGGTAAAAGCCATTCCCCCACCAATTATTATTTTATCTACCTTTTCGAGTAATTTTTCTATTACTGTAATCTTGGAAGAAACTTTTGCACCTCCAATAATAGCAACAAAAGGATGTGCTGGATTTTTTACAACTTTTTCTTCAAGGAATTCGAGTTCTTTTTCCATTAAGAATCCAGCAACACATGGCCCATTCATAAATTTACAAATAGAAGCAGTAGAAGCATGATCTCTGTGAGCAGTACCAAAAGCATCATTTACATAGATATCCCCATATTGTGCAAGCTCTTTTGCCATCTTTTCTCTCTCTTCTGCTACCTCTGATGTCTCTTCTTTATGAAATCTTGTGTTTTCTAAAAGTAAAATCTCCCCATCTTTTAAAGAATCCACGATTTTTTTTGTTTCTTCACCCATACATGATGGGGCTAATTTTACCTCTTTGCCAAGAAGTTTTGATAAATGAGCAGCAATAGGAGCCATTTTATGATGCCCATTTATATACTCCTCTTCATTGAATGATTTGCCAGCCTTTTCTGCCTTCTCTTTTGCTTTTTTCATATCTTTTTTAGGATCTCCTAAATGAGACATTAAAACAAGACTCTTTGCCTTATTATCAAATATATACTTTATTGTTGGCAAAGCAGCAACTATCCTTGTATCGTCCTGAATAACCCCATTTTTGATTGGAACATTAAAATCAACTCTCATTAATATTCTTTTACCTTTAATATCAATATCTCTTATTGTTTTTTTTGATATAGCCATAAAGATCTCCTTGTATATTTTATAATTTTTCTAATATATTAATCAAAAATATTAATTATTGCAAGAAAAATTTAAATTATATTAAATGCAATAATGCGATTTTATTTTTAAGCAGATAAAAAGATAGAATTAGCCTAAGCTAAGTTTTGGGTAAGAATAAGAGAAAATAAAAAATTTATACAGATTGTTAATTTTTATAAAAATTTTATTTCTAAAAGCCGAAATTTCGAGTCAAAAGTAAGTAAAAAATATTGGTCGGGGTGGGTATGGCAACGGATATCAGGCGGCATCACCTTCCCCTTATCCTTTTTCACAACCACAGCCTTTTTTTCTCTTAATTCTTCAAGTTTCTTTTTTAGCCTCTCAATTTTATCTTCAAACTCTTTTTCTCCAAATGCTTCAATTCCCGTAAAGTATTCCTCCAATATTTCTCTTACAAGCACAGCCATACTGAAAGTATTCAAATGACTATGAA
>Ga0116167_1001143_pt1 | contig 24869 bp, 20 predicted proteins | sample AD_JPNMR3_MetaG_FD_89794 | JGI IMG/M metagenome (GOLD analysis project Ga0116167, IMG submission 89794) | Active sludge microbial communities of municipal wastewater-treating anaerobic digesters from Japan - AD_JPNMR3_MetaG | ecosystem: Engineered > Bioreactor > Anaerobic > Digestate | place...
CCATGGCAACGAGCAAGCAAGCATGAGCACTCACGCCCTGCTTGCCTTACTCTACAAGCACGCCAGAGCTCGCGACGAAGGAGCGTGCGAAGAGAAGAACTTTGGGAGAGCTCAGGATGGGGAATTAAGCCCTGGGTCGTGGTTTATCCCCTTTCCGGGATGTGGCGTGAAATTGTGGGGTAAGGGATAGGATCACGACCACGGTAGAAGCTGGGGCACTCCACGCGGCATAGGAGCTCTCGTGCTAATGGCTATGACCGGGGCTTGAGCACCGGCCGCCCTGAGTTTGGGGTTAAACGTTTAAGTACACATTATGTGCACTTATAACCCTAACCCATAAACTCCTTTATATTTTTTCTTGACATTTTTAACTCTTTATAGTACAATTCTCCCAAAGCTAATTCTATCACTCAAGTAGACCAGTAGAACAGTCGCTCTAGCGACCATTCAGAGGTTAGACCATTAAACCATTAGAACACTAAACCACTAGACCACTAACTCACTACCTCACTAACTGCGGAAATGTCCGACCACTTTGACCAGGAAAGGGATTGGGCGATAACAGCCCATACCATCTACACCTCAGCCAGTGATTGGACCATCCCCATCCTCTCTCACGGCCTCTGGCCCGAACTTGCCCATCGCATCGCCAGCGGCCAGTCCCAATCCCAGATCGCCCGTGAGATGAAGATCTCCCGCACCATGATCGGCAACACCCTGGCCAACTCCGAGTTCCGCAAGCTCATTGGCGAGGCGTACGACCGCATCCTCAAAAACCTGGCGAACGTCAAACCATACTTCCAAGCCCACGCCGAGTCCGCCTGCCTGGCCATCCTCCAGGTCATGAACGACCCGAACGCAACGGCTTCCGAGCGCCTCCGCTCAGCCACCTTAATCCTCAAAGGAGCAGGCGTGCCGGGCTTCCAGTCAGGCAATAACGTAGTCGTCCAGGTCAATAACACCAACGACAACCGTACCCTCTCATTCGAAGAGCAAGTCCACCAGGCCACTCCGTACCACGACGCCCTCCCGCGCGAAAAAGCGGCCGAACTGACCGGAGGGGTCGGCCTTACCGCGGACTGGGCGGGCGAGACCATCCTCGAGCGCATTGAGTCCGAACCCTTCGTCCCGGCCAGTACCCCGGACTGCGAACAGTACGCTGAGAAGGTCAACAGCCTCCTTGAGAGCGACGGCTCATACCAGCCCATCTCCATAGACGAAGAAGCCGAGCTCGAAGGAGTATTCATACCAGAACCAGGCAAGGAGCTCAACAATGTCCAGATGGATCCAGAAAGCAGTGGAGAAGATGAAACGGAAGGGCACTGAGGGAGCCCTGACCGCCACGGCCAAACGGGCCGGAGCCTTCCATAACGGCAAGATCGACCTGGAATGGCTCAAAGCCCACTCAAAGGGCTCAAGCACCTTAGCCAAACGGGTGAGGTTTGCCCTTGCCGTCCGTAAAGGCGGAGGTGGAGGCAAGAAGTAAGCGTGGCCACGTCCGTCACCCCTCCCGACCAAATGACCGAAGCCGAGCTCGCAAGCCCGGCCCCAGGCAAGACCACGGTCCTCCAGTACGACAGCACGGTCGCGTCCCAAAGCCTCCTTGCCGAGTACCGGCGGAACTTCTCCGCGTACGCGGCCAATCTCCTGCGCATCAAGGAGAACACCCGCGTCTCCCCCTTCATCCTGAACAAAGTCCAGCTCGAAGTCAACAAACTCTTGGACTACCACATCAAGCGCCACCGGTGCATCCTCCTCATCCTCAAAGCCCGGCAGACCGGCATCAGCACCTGGTCTCAGGGCAGGCTCTTCCACCTCTCCCACCTGTGGCCGAACATGTCCAACGCCGTCATCGCCCATGACATTGACGGCACCAAGAACATCTATAACATCTCCAGGCTGTTTTATGAAAACCTTCCCCAGGCCTGGAAGCCCATGTCCAGGTACAGCTCATCCACTAACCTGGTCTTTGAGAACCCGCACAAGCACTCCCGGGATACCAACCCAGGCTTGCGCTCGCGCATCTCCGTCTTTACCGCGGGCAGCTCCTCCTCGCCCCGCTCGTACAACTTCACCTGCCTGCACATCTCCGAGTTCATGTTCATCAAGAATGGGGAAGACCTCATGGCCGCGGTCATTCCGGCCCTGCCCAACCGCCCCGGCAGGTTCATGATCCTTGAGTCAACAGGCAATGGCACTGACAACTTCGGGTATGAGTACTGGAAACTCTTTAAGAAAACCCACGACAAGCTCAAAGAAGACTCGGAGTTCGTCCCGGTCTTCATAGCCTGGTACCACATGCCGCAGTACGCCACGCCCTTCTCCTCCGACCAGGCCAGGCGAGCCTTTGAATCCAGCCTGGACAAAGAGGAAAAACAGCTCATCAAGCACTTTAACCTGACGCTCGAGCAGCTCCACTGGCGAAGAAACCAGATCATCGCTATGGGAGACAACGTTGACCTGTTCATGCAGGAATACCCCTCGACTCCTGACGAGGCGTTCCTCTCTACCGGCCGGCCCATCTTTCGGCAGTCGGACATCCGTCTGGCCCGGATGGGCCTTTCCCCTCCCAAGTTCACCGGCGAGATAGATTACCACGGCCGCCTCTCAGAAAACTCCCAAGGCAGGCTCAAGCTCTGGGCATACCCGACCCCGTCCCACCAGTACATCCTGGGCGTTGACCCGATCGGGGACGGCTCAGCCAGCAGCCCGGTCCGTGACTCGAAGGCCGACAAAGCCGTCATCCAGATCATTGAGCGGAAGACCCTCACCCAGGTCGGGGAGTGGGTCGGCCGTGTCGAGCCTATAACCATGGCTCCATACGTCCGTGAGCTGGGCCGCATGTTCTCCGGTACCGACCCGTCCGGACGCTCGCTCGGGGAAGCCCTGGTCGTCCCGGAAACGAACGTCGGCATGAGCCTGGTCTACGAACTCAGCAAAGACTATTATAACATCTACCGCCGGGAAGTGTTTGACACCCCGCTCGGGAGGATGACCAACCAGCTCGGGTGGCGGACTGACGCCCGTACCAAGCCCATGCTCGTTGACTTCGCCACGTTCTGCTTCCACAACCACTACTGCAAAATCAACTCAGAAGACCTGTTAAATGAAATGCAAACCTTCACGTATGACGGCAATGCCGGGTCGGCGTCCTCCGGAGCCCATGATGACCGGGTCATAGCCTGGATGCTTGCCCTCTTTGCCGGGCGCCGTGACAGTGAACCGTACCATCCGCACCTCTTTGTCGACCCCGGCGTGGACCGTAACCGAGTCCGCACGGTCGAACAGAAACTGAGCGACCGCATTGACGCTGCCACAATCGACGTGGACGAATGGAGAGAACGCCTGGGCATCCCAGCTCCCCTCTCCCATTGGATGGAATACTAAGAAAGGATTAGACCATGGCCAAACACCCCCTCTCCGACCTTATCAGCCGAGCCAAATCACTCAAGCAAAGCTTCCCCTCTAACTGGCGGCAATCAGCAATCAACTTCCTGCACAACCCGGTCTACCCCCTCGCAACCTACTTTGCCCCAATGGCTGGCCTCAACCCGGATGTCCTCTCCCTGCTCGAGGACGCCTACCCAAAGGAAGCCATCCCCCAGTGGCCGGTAAGGGAGATCTTGGGCCCCAGCTATCAGCCAAGCCAGGAATCGATCCTTGAGCCTGCACAAGAGGAAATCCCACTCCACGAAGCCCTTGGGGAAATATTCTGGCCGACACCAGGGCCGGGTGCCTCAAAGAGAGAGCAGTCTGAAGCACTTCTAGCAAACGTGGCTAACTGGTTAACCTCGATTATAGCGCCCGGAATGGGCGTAACCCTTAAATCACTTATGCCCCTTCTCTTTGCCACAATGAAGAACATCGGGGCTGACACCACGAAGACCCTGCTCGAGCGGGCCCTGAGGTACTGCGCCGCGCGCGGCATTACCAGAGAGCAAATCGGCCCGGTCATTAAAGGTTTTCTGGAGAAGCTTGGAAGGCGCAACGTCAGCTTTGCGAAAGTAACCCAATCCCCACTCGTAGCATCAGCAGCCAAGCAGCTGTTAGAAGAGTCAATTAGAGAAGCCGCTTCCGGGGCTACCACTCCCCAATACTGGAAGATCACGCTCCCAAATGGGTATGCCACATACTTAAAAACAAATGAGAAGGGTTTAATCGTTGACGCCCTCCCAACCGGGTATGGGAAAAGGTACGAAGGCAACCCATTAGACACCGCGCTCATTAACCTTAAAGCGGTTATGGCGGAACCCGTAACCCAGAAAGAAGCTGAAAATATGATGGCAGGGGCAACCAGGGGAGTTGTCAAAGCCACCGAAGCAGTCCAACCAACGACCACTCAGCCCATCTCTAAAGAGTGGTACATCTCCTCCCCCCGCGCAACCGTGCATGTAAAAACCAACGAGAAAGGCATTATCACTGAGGCAGCCCCGTACGCGCGAAAGTATGAAGGTCATCCACTGGACGCCCTAGTACGAGACCTCAAAGCCAACGTGGTAGAACCTATAACCACTCCAGCACCCGTTCCCCAACCTAAGGCCCTGGCTCCTATAAACGTGTACTTCGGGACAGGAGAAAACGCCGACCTCAGCAATCTTGCTTTGCGCCCGTTCACGTACGGAAATCCTCCCCGCAAGTACTACTCCGTCGAACATGCCTATCAAACCTTAAAGTCTGGCAAGTTCGACAAAGCCACATATGAAAATCCCACGTGGGCGAAGGGCGGGGTTAAGATCGCGGGCAAGTACCCAACTAATACCGCCCATAACCTCACGCTGATGAAAAACCTCATTAAAGCTTCATTTGAGCAAAACCCGGATGCCATGAAGCGCCTCCTAGAGACCGAGGGAGCGGAGTTCACCCACAATCAAGCCGACCCATTCTGGAGGCGTGAGTTCCCGAGGCTCTTGAAAGAGGTGCGGGAAGAGCTCAGGACAGGGAAACCGGCAGTCCCTGCCTCGCCCACCGCCAAAGCAACGTTACAGGAGCTCACAAAACCTGAGTACCCAGCTCTCCCAGCCCCACAGCCACATCGGTTTCAGCTTGACCCCGGCCAGCAGGCCTGGCAGATCCAAACGAAGGGAGGGGAATGGATCCCGGTCGTCACAGACCAGGAAGGCAAGATCCTGACCTTCCGGAACGAAGCCCAGGCCCAGAAGTACAACCAGTACCGCGGCCAGGATGTAATCGGCTTTGCCAATGAGATTGACGCCCAACAGTGGGTGCCCATAGTCGAGCGGGCCGTCCAGGGCCAGGCCGTCCCCATTAAATCAACCAGAGCGTACGTCCCCGGGATCTACTACGTTAACACCTTTACCCACCCGAGCCGGGGCGTTGTCCTCAAGCTCAACCCTGAAGGCCGGGTCATTGAGATGGCCGTCCTTGACCCGAAGCAAGCGCCGAAGGACCTGACCTCATTCGCCTCGACCATATCCAGCTCTCGATCCGTCCCGGTTGAAGATGTCATGAGGCAGATCCATAGTTACTCTAACGGCCAGTATTATGTATCCAGGGCAGGGCGGGACAATGTGGCGGTTAAGGACATTGTGCGGGATATTCTGAGCAGACCGGGATATGTGCCTGACGAGTCTATGGCCGCTGTCCAGCTCAGGCCGTCTGAGCTCACTACGACCGGCCCGTTCCCCGAGCACCTCTCTAAGCACATAAAGCTCAAGCCTACGTGGGATCCCAAACAGCCTCCGCTGTTTCCGGAGCTCTTCGCGGATAAAGAAGCCCAACTGCCCGTGCTCCCGTACTGGAACATCCCGTATCAGGGAAAGTTCAACATGCCCGAGCGCCTTGAGCAATACCTGCAAAAGATGGGCTTGAACTACAAAGACTTTTATGCCTTTCCCTTAACTAAAGGGCAGACCGGAACGATCAAGATCGGTAAAGACCAGTACAAAAAGGTCTACAACCCTGACTATGTGATGGATACGTTTACTAATTGGGCAAACTCAGATGAGGTCCTTAGAGGCGATCTTGGTCTGTCATTTTTGTTCCCGCGGCCTCCGCGCAGCAAAAGGAACAGCCCGCTTACCGGCGTCCCGACAATGCTCAAGAAGGCCCAGGGACACCCGTTTGAACTCATTGAGGAGCCCGGCGGAAACCTGTTAAAGCTGACCGCCAAGCCTGCCCACAAACGCTTGAGCCCGGATGAACTTGAGCAGATCGCCGACCAGCTGCTTGGCATCCCGGAAGGCAGCGCGTACCTGCGCGTGGGCGAGCCCGATCGCACGCCCAAGTACTACCAGCAAAGCCTCCTCAACCAGATAGAGTTGGCAAAAAACCAGGCGGACCTTCCCATTACGACCTATGAAGTCACGAGGTTTGGGCTCAAGCCGGTCGACCCGCGGCTGCCGCTTGACCCGCGCAAACGGTATGTCGAAATCCCCGCGGAAGAGTTCAGATTGCAATCCGGCATCCCAGAGACGGAAGAGCTGCAACAGAGGCTCGCTCCCGGTGCGTTTGCGTCCCGGCAGGAAGCGGCAATGCACGGCGCACAGGCTAGTGAACGGCTTCAACTGCTTGAAAGCCCGACCCCGGAAGACGTGCTTGAGGAGCTTGGCCGACGCATTCAGCTCAGCCCGGACCAGGAAACCACTAACCTGTATAACCAGATACTTGAAACCGGGGAGCTGCCGGAGAACATGGACGCGCTGAGGGATCTCCTTTCCGAAAAGCCGTTTGAGCTCACGAGCCCCCCTCTCACGGACATATACCTGTCCAAGACCCCGAAGTACCCGCAGCCCTTCTCTCCGGAAGCGGAGCGCCAGCACTTTATTGAGCCTCCAGACTGGCGGCGCTTCCAGTTAAAAGCCCCGGGCACGATCTCAGCGGAAGAGGACATGAAAAACTTCATTAACGCGCTGACTGAAGTGAGCGCGTTTGACTATCCCGGTGCCAGGGGGATGTTTGGTGGGATGAGCCCCTATCGGATCCCGACCGGTAACGTGATTAATGAAATGTGGCGGAATAACATGAAGAACACTATTAAAGGGCTGACTCTCCAGGCAGCCAATAACCCGCTCACGGCCAGGGACGCCTACTACCTGACCGGCGGAGGGAGGATCCTCGACCAGCTTGACGACCTGCCGCCGGAGTTCCTAACCTCACTTAAGGACAGCTTAACCGCCTTAGTAAACAAGAAATAACCCGTAACCCCTAATCATTAACCATGGGAGGAGACCCTTATGAGCAAGAAAGTGAAAGACATAGTTAAGGACATCGCTTCCACTCAAGCCCAAAGCGATGGTGATGACCTCCTTGGGTACGTCAGCTATGAGGAAGCCCAGGCCAGGAAGGAGCAGCGCCGGGAAACCATACCTCCAACACCTGTCTCGATCGGCGCGCTGACCTCAGCCGACCTGGAGCAGGCATGGGCGAAGCTCAGCCAGGCCCTCCAACCCTACATCAGGAAGGCGGTTACCCTTGCCGCTGACCAGCTCAGGGTCCCTGAGTGGCAGCTTGTGTGCGGCCTGATCGTCCATATGTGGCAGTCCGCGTCCCTGGTCACCCCGGTCCTTGACCCGTCATGGCAATCCAGTGACTTTAAGATCGAGACCGAAGTGTCATGTGAGAAGTGCGGGAAGGTGTTCCAGCCCTCCCGGCGCGGGCAGCGGTTCTGCTCAAACCGGTGCGGCATGAGCGCGGAGGCGGAACTATGGGCGTAATCGCGATCCAGCTTATCCTCCTTGTCCTGATACTTGTGCTGTGCGGGATATGCGCGGCCTGTTGCGCCATTATCGTGGCTCGCCAGGGGCTTCCTCCCACCCTGAAAAGGCCGCGCTCCCCTGGCGGGATAGTAACCCTTCCCTTTGAGTATAACCAGAGCGACGTTGAGTCGGCTGACTGGGAGCAGACGATTGACAAACGCGTGGCGTCCCTCGAGCAGGCAATTGAGTACAACCGGGCGTATGAGCGGACCGAACCACAAGACGAGGACGACCTGTCAACGTACAGGAGGATTTAACCGGAAGGAGCGTAACTCATGCCGATGCCGTCACTGAAACGCATTCTCTCAGCCGTCGAGAAGGGCAAAGACCCTGGGCTTGAACCCGAATCCAGGTTCCAGGAGATCGTGGATGCCCAGGAAGCCCCAACCATCCTGGAGCAGGAGCGAAAACTCGTGGCCAAGCTCAGGAGGATGAAGCGGGAAGCCAAGCTCGCAAAAGAAGCCCATACCGGCAACTGGTTGAAGTGGCCGGAGTACTATCGGGGCAAGCAGTGGCCGTCCAACCTGCCCAGCTTCCGGGTGCCCGGCGTCATAAACTTTGTCCAGCAACTTGTTGAGCGCAAAGCCGCCCTGCTCACCGACGCCCAGCCCATCATTAAAGTCTCCCATAACCTGCCGCCGTCAGCCCCGGATGACACGCTGAAAGCCGCGCAGGACACCGCTGACGTCCTGGAGCGGTACATTAACAGCCTGTGGGCTGAGCACGGCATTCTGAACAGGATAGCCCGCGGCGTCGTCTATGCCGAAGTGTTCGGCGGGACGGCCTTTAACACCACGATTGACGTGGATAGGGGGAGGCTTGGGCCCGACCCGACCATCTTTGTGGTCGACCCGAGGAACGTGTACTTTGACCCTCAGGTCTTTGTGGGTGATGACCTGTACCGGGCGTACTACCAGATCATCTCCGACCTTCGCCCAACCGATTACCTGCGGGACCGCTATCCTGAAGCAGCGGATAAGCTCCGGCCGTCTGAGCGGTTCTCTGCCTCTGACGGGGACGGCGTCCTGGACAAGTTCCAGGAAAAGATCCGGCAGATGTTCGGGTTTGCCACGCCGCAGAGCGTGAGTGCCATTGACCGGACAGAACTGGATGAGTTCTGGTTCCTGGATTACAGCCGTGACCCGACCGGGGAGAAGCGCCAGTACCCGAACGGCCGCCACATCATCCTGGCGGACGGGGATGTCATCCTCCTGGATGAGCCGAACCCGTACATTGACGGACAGTTCCCCCTGGACTATATGGAGTGGCACTTCGACCTGAACTCGATCTGGGGGTTTGGGGACATTGAACTGTACAAGATGCCGCAGGATATGCTGAACAAAGCGGTGTCAGTCCTCCTTGAGCATATGACGCTCATGACCAACGCTATCTGGATCGGGGATGCCGATGCCCTCGAACCTGAAGGCTGGGCAAAGCTCACAAACGCTCCGGGCACCCATGTCAAGGTCAGGCCGGGCCGGGCGCTCAGAAGGGAGCCTCCTCCGCCGATGTCGGCCGGTACGTTTGAGCTCCTGAACTTCCTGATGGGAGGGATGGAGCGGCTGAGCGGCATAACCGACATTACGATGGGCCGCCGCCCGGGTGAGCTCAGTTCAGGCACTGCCATCAGCCAGATGATGGAAGCCGCCCAGACCGTCATCAGGTACAAAGCCAGGTGCCTTGAGTCCCTGCTCACGCGGGTCGGCCAGAAGCTCATCTCTCGGATATTCCAGTACGTGAACGACGCTCGGGTATTTAAGGTCATCGGGGACGCGGATAAGGTCTTGAACTACCACTTTGAGAAGAAAAAGTACATTACTGACCCGGGGTTCACCTACCAGGACTTCTCATTTCTGATCGTTCCGGGTTCGTCCCTGAACGCCAATCGGTTCCAGAAAGGGCTGCAGGTGCTCCAGCTCTTCCAGATGGGGATTATCAAGAACCCGAAGTGGGTGCTCCGCTCGCTCGAAATCCCCGACGTGGAAGACATCATTAAGGACAATAAGCAGATTGAGGCTGATGAGGTGGCTAGGCAGTTGACGCTCGGTCAGCTTGGGCTCGCACAGTCCGGTCAACTCCAAAAAGGGATAAGCCAAGACCCGAACGACCGCGGAACTGGTGGAGGACCTGGGGGACGTCGAGACGATCAACTGCCGAGGCCTATCCTCAGGTCTCCGGAAACCGGCCAGATGCCGGGAAAATAATGGAAAACCATCAAACACCCTTAGCCCCTTAGTGTATGACCACTTTAGTGCGTCTACTAATCTACTGGGATAGTAGGTTTTTGCTTGACACAAATACATTATTTATGGTATAATTCCGCACAAATCTGAGAAAGGATGTGACCATGCCAGGCTTTGGTCCAGTTTATCCTCCAGATATGGGACCTGATCCGGTCCTGCAACACCCTCCAGGGCAACCCATTCCCATTGCTGAACCTCCCGCTGACCCCTATGCCACTCCCCCGCAGCCTGTGGACCCTGGACAGGCCGCCATGGAACTCTATGACGCGGCCAAGCTTTATAACCAGCAACAGCAGCCGGGCGGCCGACCGCTAACCGTAATGGAGCGGAGCGCGCTTATGTACCTTGAGGCTGCCCAGAAAACCTTACAAGCGGCTGTGGATGAGCTGCCTGCCCTCGCGCCTGCCGTCCAGCAGGCCGGTCAGGCGCTAAGCCTCGGCATCCGCAACCTGCTTCAGTCCGGGCAGGGCTTCCCGATCGCCCAGCCTCCGGCGCCCCAGGGGCCGCCCCTGGGCCCGGAGAGCGACAGCATCGAGAACATCCCGCTCCCCGAACTGATGTAAGCCACCCTGAACGACTCGACGGACTCCCATGAGAGCAAACCGCGAGCAACGAAAGGAGAAGAACATGGCGCTGAAAGACGAATCCGGCTTCACCACACTGAACCCGAACGAGCTGCCTCCGGAGGTCCTGCCGTTCTATAAGTCGATGCAGGCGGACTACACCCGGAAAACACAGGAGATCAAAGCCCAGATCGAGGCGGCGAACGCCAGGGCTGAAGCGGCAGAGCAGCAGCTTCAGCAGATTACATCGCAGATGGAGTCCATTAACGACTACATCGCGCGGCTCGAAGACGCGAACGCCAAGTGGCTGGCGTACTATGAGGAGCAGGAGAAGCTCGAACAGGCGAAACGGAGCGCGACTGCTCAGCCTCAGGGCGCGCAACCCACAGCGTTTACAGCGGAAGAGCAGAAAGTCCTGGCAATGAACCCGGGCAAGTTCACTGAGGACCAGCTCAAACAGCTGGATGAGTACTTCGAGGCGAAATACGGCAAGTCCTTCCAGACGCTGAGCGCCGGGATGGACAAACTGAGTAAACAGCTCGGCTTCAAGCTCCAGATGGACGATGTGATCAGGCAGTGGAGCAGGGACATCAAAGACATCGACCCGCAGCGGATACTCGAGGCGGCGGTCAAATCCAATACCCTGGACGCGCGGGAAGCCTTCGAGCGGGCGTACGCTAAAGAGCTGCGCGACCTTGAGGTGGAACGCGAGGTAGCCAGGCGGCTGGAAGAGGCCAAAGCCGCTGAGAAGACGAAGGTGGTCGAAGGGGTGTCCGGCATCCTGAATGAGCACTTCTATACCCGCCCGGAAGGTGCTTTCTCAACCTATGAGGAGGCGACCGCGGCGGCGCTGAAGGAGCTTGCGGCGGAGCATACGTAACCCGCAACTCTACTCTCTAAGGAGGGAAACATACTATGGCACTGACTTATGACCAGATAGATGCGCACGTACGGTCAAAGTACATTCCGATTCTGGTTGACCAGGTCTTCAAGTCCAATCCTGTTCTGGTCAAACTCATGGCAAAGAATAAGGTGGTGTACGACTCGGGCAAGTCGATCCGGGTGCCCATCCTGTACGGGAAGAAAAAGGGCGGATCGTACTCCGGCCTTGACCGGTTTGACATCAACCCGGTTAAAACCCGCAACCTCGCCGAGTTCGAGTGGAAAGGCTACTACACCAACATCACGATCGTCGGTGAGGAACTTGACATGATTGAGGGCGATGAGAAGATCCTCTCCCTGGTCGCGAATGAGATCAAAGAAGCCGAGCTCAAGATGAAGGACATGCTCGCGGACGCCATCTTTGCCACCAACCCCGGCCCTAAAGACCTGAACTCACTGTATCAGGCTGTGGGCACCGGGACATACGGCGGCATTGCCCCGGCTGACCTTGGTGACAATGGAGACGGGAGCGAGCCGGGTGTCTGGACCTCCCGCGTGGACACTACCGGCGGGTCGGTCACCCTGAGCTACGTGAAGAGCTTGATCGGGGACGTGACCTGGGGGACTGAAGTTCCCGACCTGATAGTCACCACTCAGGACATTTATGACGCGATCTGGGCGCAGGTGCAGCCGCAGCAGCGCGGGCTTCTCCAGAACACGATCCTGGCGAAGGTCGGGTTCACCGGTATCCAGATTGACGGCACCCAGATCCTGGTTGACCGCCACTGCCCGGCCGGTATGATGTACGGCATCAATACCGACTACTTCAAGTTCGTTATTAACAAGCACAAAAACTTCAAGTGGACGGCGAATAAGGATATTGTTGACGCTGATGCGTACGTCCGCCAGCTGCTGTTCCGTGGCAACCTCATTTGCACGAGCCGCCGGTATCACTTCCGCGCGTCCTCACTCACCGCCTAACGCTTAATGAAGGAGGACACACGTTATGGCAATAGTTGACAATGCTTACGCAGTGACTTCACAGGGCCCGACCATCCTGAATCAGGGCCTCTTTGAAGCGTCCAGCACCCAGAAGTATGCGCTTGGGCATACGCTCAGACTGAACGATGGCCGCGTCTTTAAGTACGCGAAAGCCGGAGCAGACCTTACTCCCGGCAAACTTCTGCAGACCCCCGCGTCAACCGGCTCATCTGACTTCTTTAACTGCGCCATCGCTGAGAACGGCACCTCGGGCGGCCGCATCGGTGACACAACGCTGACCGTTACTTTGAACGGGTCGACGCACGCCCTGGCCGCGAACGCGCTCGCGGACGGCTGGGTGCAGATCGCAACGAGCACCGGAGCAGGTCGGCAGTACAAAGTCCTGTCGAACACAGCGGCTTCCGCGGGCGGGACAACTACCATTACCCTTGCTGAACCGCTTCAGGCTGCTATCGGCGCGTCATCCACCGCTACCCTCGCGCTCAACCAGTATAACGGCGTGATTACCCGCCCGGCTACCGGTACGGGCGCTCCAGTGGGCATCGCTCCCATAGCCGTGAGCAGCGGCCAGTACTTCTGGCTTCAGACTTACGGCCGGGCGACCTGCCTCCAGGACGGCGCGTGGTCGGTGAACACCCAGCTTGTCCCGTCCAATGGGGTTGACGGAGCGGCCGAGGTCCAGGTCGCTGGCACAAGCGGCACCGTCCTGCCGATCATAGGCTTTGCCTGCAAGGTCGGAGCAGACGGCCTGTATGGCGACTTGATACTGACCCTGGAAGCCTAACGCGCTTCGGGACAGAGTAGGAGACTACCGGGAGGGCAGCGTTGCCCTCCCACCCCTCCTACAACCTGAAACCACCAGCGGATAAAGGAGCTATAACATGGCGCTCACAGTCAGTTCAAAAAAGATACATAACGTCGGCGACCTGACGCTCATAACCGCCCGGCTGACCGGCGACGGTTCCACATCCACGTTCAACACCCATCTCAGCCACGTCGTGTTTGCCGTCGTTACATCTTACAATGAGACCACTCCGGTGCGGGTGACCTCGTGGTCCGGGGGCACGATAACCTTTTCCGGCGCGATCGCGAGCGGCTCGAGCACCAACCTTCTGGTCCTGGGGACGGCCTAACCGATGACCATCGCTGAGATCATCCGTCTGGCACAGGCATCCCTGCCCGGCCTCCCGTCTCAGATCATCAGGGCTCAGGTCCTGTCTTCCCACCGCGCCTTGTGTTCCATGTGGCCGTGGAGCACCCTTGAGCGGGAGTTCGCGTTCACGACCATGAGCTCAATCTCCGGGACAATCAACCCGTCAACCCTGACGACGGAAGATGACCTGAGCGCGCTCACGAGCCTGACCCTGACCGAGTCCCTCGTGCACATCAGGCTGGATAATGCCCCGCAGTTCCACCGAGTCACATCCTGCACTGAGAACAGCGGAAGCCCGACCACATACACGCTGGCCGTCACTCCGGCGACCACCCTGACCGACTCCTCCGTTTCCTATGAGATCTTCCGGTCGGTCTACGAGCTTGACTCCTCAGTCCGCCAGGTCCTGAGCGTCAGGTATGAGCAGGCCCTTGAGGAGCGGGATACAGCCTGGATTGACCGGGCGGACGCCGAGCGAAAGTACACGGGCACGCCGTCCGTCTGGGCAAACCGGGGAACTACCCCTTCCGGTACCGTTATGATCGAGATCTGGCCGCGGCCGGTCAGCCCGATCACCATCTCGTACCGGGCCCAGATCCACGCGCCGCAGCTCTTAGACACAGATGAGCCGTACATCGACGCGCAGCTGCTCCTGTACCAGGCGCTGCTTGACTTGACGCCGGTCTTTATCGGGCTGGTGAAGGACCCCGCGCTCGCCCAGATGGTGAAGCTGAACTCAAAGGATTGGCGGGAGCAGCGTGACGCCCTGTACAGCGGCCTGGTGGTCGGGGACATCTCGCGCCACTCGACCGCCCAGCGCGTCCGTGACGTCATGTTCTCGGGAAGCACCGAACCCGAAGACCAGGTATATCAAGCCTCGGACATAACTGGAGCATAATCGCCTATGCCGCCGCTTACCGCCCAGACCATGATCAACCGGGTCCACGCGCTGCTCGGTCAAGCCCCGAGCGACTCGACCAATTATGTGTCAAGCGCCCAGATCCTGGACTATCTGAATGAGGGCATTGACGTTATGTGCGTGGTGGGTAAGGTCTATGACGTTGCCAGGGACGCGAGCACCGGCAGTTCAGGCGGGTATATCACCCTATCTTCGACCCTGGAAGCGAACACGGGCTCGTCCTCCGACGTCTATGTCGTCGATGTCGAAAACATCCTGTACAACGGCGTCGCCCTGAACAGGATTGACCGAAAAGACGCCGGTAAGCTGTGGCAGACCTCAACAACCCCGTCTCCCGGAGACGGCCTGTGGTGGTACCAGTACGGGGATTACATCTATATACTCCCCACTATTAACAGCCAGGTCACGTATACGGTGCAGTTCTGGGCGCGCCCGCAGGGCAGCCTGGTTACAGACACGCCGACGGGACAGAACTATGCTGTCCCGCCCTTTGACTCAAAGTACCACCACCAGCTTGTGAACTACGCGGCCTGGAGAGGGAAGCAGCAGTACCAGCAGCACCAGGAAGCCGGGCTGTCCTTCCTCCAGACATTCGCCCAGAGCCTGAACGTCGACCTGGCGGCGGTAATGGGTTTTCTCGGTGTTAAGTCATGAGGGCACGTGAATGCCGGAATCAACGCTGCTTCCTGTCCGATGGCTCCCTTGCTACGGGGTAAACCGCTGGGAGGACGTCACCACCCTGCCGCCGCAGGTATGCCTGACCGCCCTGAACTTCCTGTGCGACCAGCGAACGCTCCGTGTCCGTGAAGGCATCGCGGCAACGACGTTCTCATCCTCCCTTCCCGGTTCCGTCCTTGGTATCATCTACGCGTGCTACTCAGACGGGACTCCCTCCCGCATGTTTGCTGTCCATCAGGACGCCTCTAACCGGCTCTATCTCACGCATAACACCGGCGGGGCGACCTGGACGAGCGTCTCCTGGCCGGACAGCCAGACCGTAACCGCCGCGACCGACAGTGAAAAGTCCGTCAACCTCATCCAGTACAAGGATAACGTGTATGTGAACTCACTGGCACTGCGCCCGGTCATGGTCAGTAAGGGCATGGCCGCGACCTGGGCGGGGTGCCCGGACCCTGAGTTCGTCAAGGTCCTTGATTGGTGGGAGAGCAATGCGGACTGGTCGGTCTCAGGGACGGGAGGGCAAACCCCCGCGACTGAGACAAACGCCACGATGTACACGATGGGGTCGGGCGGCGTTCGCCTCTCAGCCACCTCTCCAAGCCAGACAGTCACGTTCACCTGGCAGCCGGCCAGCGCGATGGACTTGACCGTGTACAGTGACGGGTCGACCCCCATCTCAGGAGAGGACTACATCTGCTTTTACCTGCACAGGTTTTACCGAGACTCGATCTCGTCGCTCGTGCTCCGGTTGGGCACGAGCGCCTCGGATTACTGGGAATGCCCGGTCGCCAGGCTGGTAGGGACCTCGGACGTCGAGGCAAGCGTCCTCTCCTCCTGTAAAGACTCGATCATCAACCGGTGGTCAAATGACTATCGGGACTTCTCCACGTTCTTTGTCAGGCTCAGGAAGAGCTGGTTCAGGGCGGTGGGCAGCATCTCCTCCTGGAGCGCGATAACACGGGTAAGCCTGGTCATGACAACCACTTCCCAGTGCTCGTCCACCATCCCCGCGACGATCGTGGTCAATGATCTGCACGTTCGGTCATCAAGCCCGCTCCCGGAGACAAACGGGATCTGGCTTGCGGACTTCGAAGGGGATGAGGCCTGGGCGATCGAGGGCGCGGGGACGGGAACGAGGACGTACACCCATGTTACGGAAGGGGCGTGGGCGTACGCGATCACATCCTCAACTTCCGGCGTGACGGCAGCCCTGACCCTCAGCCCGGGGATTGACATCGCGCGGGTCGGGGACGGGTCCCTGCTTACCCAGGGCGACCGGCTGGTCCTGGATTGCACGACCGTGGTCTCGAACGCGCTGCCGGGAAAGATCACCCTGACCGTCACCCTGACGAACGAAGCCAATAAAACCGTGGCGTTCACATACGTCCCTATGGGCGTTATGGCTGCGGCAACCGCTTCGCTCAGCAGGCAGTGGGTCAAGTCCCATACTCTGGCCTGCCCGTTCGCTTTCGCCCAGTACAACGGCGTCGCTGGCTTTGACCAGTTCCTGTCCAGCAGCAGCGTCATTACGAAGATCCAGATCTCCGCCCAGCATGTGAACGCCAGCTCGTCCGTGGTCGTCCACTGCAACGGGCTCAGGATCATCCGTGGCCAGTACCGGAAGTACATCGCCACGTTCACGCCGGGCATCGCGGACATCCTGAATGAGTCGACTGAAGCGTTTGGGGACCGGCTCCTTTCCAACTACCCGATTGCCGCCGCCCTGGTCGACCGGGCTACGGACTTTATCCAGAACCTGAAATGGCGGCCTGAGGGGCAGGGGTGGTACAAGATCCCGCACTACAAACACTCGGAGAAAGGCCTGACCGGGTTCAGCTCATTGCTGATCAGCGCGGGAGGGGAAGGAGAACTCAGCCTGTGGGGAACGGTCGCCGGGCTGAAGAGCAACATTGAGGGGTTCAGGATCACGTGCGCGTTCAAGCAGTACGAGCACAAAGACCTGACCAGGTATATCGACCTCTGGTCAACCTTTAATGACCTGTACAACTATCGGGCGTCGGGGACCGGGAGCCCGCCCAGCACGTACGTCCCCATTTCCGACCATGATGAGTTCAGGATATGGACGTGGATTGACGACCCGAACGCCCTCTCCCAGATCAAGTTCAGGCTGTACTTTACGGACATCTCGCTCTCTGAGAACTTCAGTAATGGGTGGGCTATTATCCGAACTGATGAAACCGCCACGAACCATACCACGTACGTTGAGTATGTATGGGACGCGTCCAGGCTGCACAACAAAGAAGCGGCTAAGTACCTGAGGGAGAAAGCCCTGAAAGAGACTGCGGAAGAGAACCAGCTCCGCGCGTTCATGACGGACACCACGTATGACCTGTCGAAGGTGAGCATGGACAACGCCCCGGATTACTTGAAAGCGGTTCAGGACGCGGGGCGCGCGCCCATTGACCGGACGCTTAAAGCCGCGTCAAAGCTCATCCCGGGCATTGACAAGCTCTGGCAGGGGTTCACGCCCCAAACGCTGGAAGCCTGGGGAGCTGAGAGCGTCTTTACCGGAGGACGGAATGAGGACGGTTCGGTCACCCATGTTATCCGGTGGCGGAGGTCTGAGTTCGTCCCGAAGCCGTCAATGGACGCGGACATCCCTTGGGACCAGTGCGTGGGCTTCTCGATTGAAGTGGTGCCCAAGCCTGGGCAGACCGTCCAGGTCGCCTTTGACAACTGGTACATCCATACAAAGGGAGCCCTTTCCGGAAACTACTGGTACGCGTACACGTTCACTGACTCGACTGGAGAGGAGTCAGCCCCATCCTCACTCTCGCCCATGGTGGCCGCGGACGGGCAGAACGTGTACCTCCGGAACCTCCCGGCATACTGGCCTCCCGAAGTCCAGGCCTTGAACATTTATCGGACAGGGGGCTCACAGACAACCTGGAACAAAGTGGGACAGATCGGGCGGCGGTCGACGTCCCAGCAGCAAACCACCTGGGTTGACACGGTTCCGGACAGCGAGGTCGGCATGGTCATGCCCCAGATGTTTGAGGCTCCTCCCAAGTCATTTGTTATGAGGCTGAGCGGAGACCGGATGATATACGCGAACGTCTGGGATAAGTTCAACCGCCGCCGTCCGTCCCGCGTGTACATCTCCGAACCCTACTACCCTGGGCGGTGCTCAGTCGGTATGATTCGGGATTTCAACCCGAACGACGGGGATGAAATAACCGCCCACGCTTACTTTGCTGGGTATGACGTGATCTTCAAGAACAACTCGATCTGGACGATGAACGCCCCGGACTATATCCCAGTACTCAGGTCAGGCAGGCTTGGGTGCGTAGCCAAACGGTCGGTAGCCGTGACCGATGGCGGAGTCCTGTTCCTGAGCTCGGAAGGTCCGGCGTTCTTCAACATCCATGAAGCTTCGTCCAACATAGGCCTTGTGGTCCGCCCGCTCTTTGAGCAGTACCCGGTCTCAGTCCTGGCACGGGCGGTCGGGTTCGTCCATGATAACTTCTACTGGCTGTTCTATGGGAAGAACAATGAGGAGGCCCTGGTCCTGCATATCCCGACCAAGATCTGGACCCAGGCAAAGTTCCGGGTCAGCGCGTCTGAGATATTTGCCCGCGTCTCTTCGGTCACAAAGAGCAAGAAGACCGATCAGATCTGGGTCGGCACGTTGGACAACACATCAAACGGTAAGTATGTCTTTGACTTCCTGAAGAATGGGGACGGGTACACGCCCATCTATACCGACATTGGAAACGCCATTACCTCACTGTTTGAAACCGGGCGGCACGACCTGGAGACGGGAGAGATCCAGAAGAACTTGAAAGCCCTGTACGTCAGGTACGCCAAGCTCGGTACGGCCAGCGCTACGATTACCATCACGCCGGTATCCGAGCAGACTGATCAGGGCAGCGGGGCAAGCTCGCCCCTTCCCTCGCTCACCGCCGCGTCGACCACTCCAGCCACCAGGGTGATGACCCCGAACGTGGGCAACAATGGGTTTACGCAGGGCCTGGCCATTTCCGGCACAGGGAGGTACGTCATCAGTATGTTAACCGCCGTGTATGACCGACTGCCGTGGAGGGTTAGATGATCCCGAACGAACGCATCCCGAACAACTATGAACCCGGTGTCTTTACTCGGTTGCTCGAGGACATCTACCGGAAGTTCACTCAACTCAACCAGGCTATTAAGTCGCTCGGGGAGGCCACCAGTTTCGGCCTTATCCAGACCATCGGAGAGCTCAAAAAAGCCGTGAGCGGGCTGCGGGATGAGCTTGACCTTATGGGCGGAAAGCTCGGGGTAGCCCTTCCCATTGTCAAGACCGTTAACTGCCAGAAGTTCTGGGGCCGCATTATCGTGGGGAGCTTCCAGCGACCGCCCCTTCCCCGCGTCCATGGCGTCCACAGATGGGAATGGCAGTTCTCCCAGTCCTCTGACTTCTCTACCATTGAGCGGGAGTTTGAGACCTTCCCCCGCCAGTCCCTGGTCGTGTACGTGGCGGACGGCCTGGACACCAACCCCCGGTACTGCCGGGTCAGACCGGTAGCCCGGGACGGCTCCGTCGGCCAGTGGACATCAAGCGCCAATGCCAGCCCGGAAAACCTGACGTCAGGGGCTGGGACTCCGGATATGACTCCCCCAACCTGGAATAATGCGACCGCTGGCCTGACCTTGAGCGGTACGTACATTGGCCTGTTTGGGAAGTGGCTGAAGTTGGCATCAGTCACTCTAAGGTGGAATAAAGCCCTGGATGAGGGGCTCGGCGTTCAGTGCTACTACCTGTTCTATAAGCTGAGCTCAGACGGGAATGATAAGTGGCAGATGCTCAGGGTGTCTGAGGCTATTAACTATGGCCAGCCCGGGGATTACCGGTATGGGACCATTCCCTTTTTAAGGGTTGGGAGCACCTATGACTTTAAGGTCATGGCGGTTGACAGGGCTGGGAATGAAACCAACCCGGATACGGATACGGGAGCGCGGCTGACCTCCGTGACGATAACTCCGGACACGACGTGCAATTCTCCCAGACTCTCATATAAGGGTGTTGAGTGGGAGCGGGGGCTCTTTTTCGTTCATCCATACGCGGTATTTGAGGTTAATGACGTTGAGCCTGACCACGCGTTCTTCCATGTCAGGTGGAAGAGGAATGAAACCGGAGCGGTGTACTGGGGCCATGCCTGGCCGACCGTTGACACGTGTTACTATGACGGCCCGACCGAAGGATATTACACGAACGGGAAGCACTACATTAAAGTCGGGCCGCTGCTCCCCGAAGTCGCGTACATCGTTGAGATCCGAGCGGTTGACTTTTCTGGGAACAGGAGCGCGTATTCGGCAAACTCGGCGATCACGAGCTCATCAATCGTTTTAACCCCGCCGCAGCCGACCATTACGAGCGCGTCGGTTGTCCCCCTTTGGTATGGGCCGATTATGCGAAGAGCCCACTACCGCGTCGTCACGCAGTTCAAAATCCCCGCTGAGTATAATTATGTTCGGCGGTTTGAGATCAGGGTATCCAGGACCGGGGTAGCTTACGCGCCGACCTTTTTCATGACCGCGGAAGGTGTCGAGTCCGGCGGGTATCTCACGTTCGAGAACCACCACACGCTGCTGATCCCTCCGTCCGTAACAACGATCGGGGCTGACTCAAAGATCAAGGTGGCGGTGCGGTCATGGTGCAATGGGAAAGCCAGCTCCTGGTCGGGCCTCACAACTGCGTACGTGGCAGCTCAGGACAACGTTTCCGGGACAACGACCCTAAGCTCTATTCAATCCGTTACCATGGTCCCGGGTATGTGGAGAACGATCGCGGTGCAGATCGTCCCGGAAAACTTTGATTTCCCGAACAACTTCTCCCACTTTACGATCCACGCGCGGGTAAGCTCGGTAAATAACCCCTGGATACCTGACACTACGACGTACACGGACTGCATCTGCCCGTACGTGAGCAGGGAGTTCTCCACAAAGCCGGTCTGGTGCTTCGTTCCGTTGCGTCCGATATGGCAGAGCTCCAATTCACGGGCGTTCCTCCCGTCAGTGCAGATCCCCCGTCCATCAAGTGCGACCCATAAAGACCACCACTTGTGCGTCAAAGCAGTAATGCACTGCTTCCAGCTCGATGCCGGAACGAATATTGTTATGCCGAAATACCAGTCGCACACGTACGTTGGGGCAAACCCGACCGGGGATGTCAGTGAGGAAGACTCACCCTTTGGGGACGGCGGGGGGTTTGTGCCGGGCAACGCGGTGCTTGCCCTTACCGGAGACGTCATCTTCGCTCCTTCCGCCAAGTGCCGGTACAACGTCGTGTCGAACCACGCAACCACCACAATCGCTCTGGATGTAGGCGTAACGAATGGGTACAACCCCTTTAACGTCGGGGACATTGTCATGCTGGCTAAGCCGGGGTCGACGTTCAGCTCCCGAACTGAGTGCATGAAGGTTACGAATGCCTGGACGCAAACGATCGCCGGGGCGACGTTTCCATACATTACCGTCCGGCGGGGATGGGGCGGCACAACCAAAGAAACCGCGCGGGCTGGCGACGTCCTGGTCAAAGTAGGAGAGGTCTCTTCGGTCTATCGGTACATCTGGATGGATACGGTATCTGACAGCATGAAAATCGTTGCCACTGAAGCCGGGTCAAACAGCTGGATCCGCCCACCCTTTGACTCCGACAACGTGGAAGCTGAGTTTGGGAGGAAAACCTCGACCATTGCCATAAAAATCGGGAAGCCGTCAGCAGGTTTTATGGTCCCATCGTCAATCCCTGACGGAACAGGGATCAGTATCTCCCCAAAGGGGATTATCGCGACAGCGGCAGGGTCGATAACAGCGTCCCTCTCCTCTGAAACAGGGAAGCTCTGGTTACGGGGAGGCGTCTCCGGCGGCAACCAGACCACTACCCATTATCAGGAGGGCAATCTCACCCTCGCTCCAGGCGCGGACATTTACATGAACTATGACAAGACCAACCCGGCACTGATCAAGTTTGGGGATGATTATGTATTAGGGTATTATCAGGATTCTAGTATGGACAAGCTACGGCTTGGCGACCCGAGTCCTGGTAAGAGTGTATTAGAGTTCTTCAAGAACGGGACTGTGCTCTATGGAAAGACGCTCGGTGGTGGTGGGCGTTCGTATATATATTTATATTCAGATGGAGTAACGATCTCGGTTAGTGGTTACCGAGCGTTTGTGTTTGATAAGGACGGTTATTTCCAGCCAAGTATTGGGTATAAAAGCTCAGACGGCTCAGGTGGCAAGGATGCCACCATTAACTACAGAAAGAGCGATGGAACAATCGGGACGCTCACCTTTAAAGATGGATTGCTAACCAGTTATTCTTAATGGGAGTTAAGGTATGGCAGAGAAACGGCCGCTTGTCTTTTATGACAGCATTATTGAGGAGATCCATGATGGCGATACGCTGTCCTGTGAGATCGGGCTCAGCAGTCGCAGCTCCGACGGCCAGGTCATCTTTAATGATGACGGGTTACCGACAGGGCATAGCGGACTCACCTATGACTCTACTACCTCGACTTTGACGGTGAGCGGGGCGGTTAACGCTGGGAGCGCAACCCTGACGACTCCACTGGCTGTGGTGCACGGTGGAACAGGGGCAACCACTGCCCAAGATGCCATTAACACACTGACCCAGGCGGCCTCAGCAACGAATGGTCAGGTTTTAACTGCGAACGGTACGGGCGACGCTGTGTGGGCGGACCTTGGCCAGGCTCATGTTATCGAAGGGAATGGCACTCCGGTCACCCAACGGGACACGTTAAACTTTACGACGGGGCTGACGGTAACGGATGAGACCACCAAAACCACCGTAGCCGTGGATTGTTCAGTGACCGCAGCCGCGAACAAGGTTGTGCTCGCTGACAGTACAGGTAAGATTGATACTAACTGGCTGTCCATACCCAACGCGTCAACCACTCAGAGGGGACTAACGATACTCTCAAACGCGGTCAATACGGATGAGGACAAAGCCGCGACACCACGGGCGGTAAACACATTATACGCTACTCATTCAGCTATACCGAAACGCCTGGCGCTCATTTTTGGGTAACTGATATGGCAAGCAAGCTTCCCATTGTCGAATACACTGACCCGGAGAACCTCCATATTGAAATTCGGAGCACTGATGTGCTCATGGCAACAGTTCTCCCAGCCGGAGGGTCATCCACTAACGTTCAGTACCGAGCTAATGACATCCTTGCTGGGACTTCCAGCCTTACATACTCTTCAAGCACAAGCAGCCTTACTGTTACTGGGCCGCTGGTTACGCCATCCTTGACCCTGAGCACTGACCTTCCTGTATCGAGTGGCGGAACAGCAAGCTCAAGTGTTGCTGATGCCATGAAGCAACTGACGAACGTAGTTGGAGCGTCAAAGTATTCCTACCTCAAAAAGTCATCCGGTAATGCCACATTTGTGGCTCACGCGGCTGGAAACCCGCATATTATCCAGGGCAATGGAGCAGATATGACGCCCAGGCCCGCTCTGAACTTTACGGAGGGCTTCACAGCAACATCAACAGCAGATAAAACAGTGGTCGCACTGCTTGCGTCAACTACCCCGGGCGCGAACCTCCTCCCCATAAGCGGCAGCAATGGGACGATCGCCCTCTCATGGGTGCGGCAGGCAAGCCTCTACCAGACTGGGACTGTGCAGCTGGTAACCATGAGCTATCCCTATAATGGGGTGGCGGAGGGCATCAACCTGGATGACCCGGTGGCTATAACCCCGAAAACAGTGTCGAATCTGGCCAATGACCTTTCGGTCTCAGCCGCTCGACGAACCGTGCTCATATTTGGATAGGAGCAGATCATGGCGTTAAAAACCTGGAACATCAATGAGCTGACCCAAGCTGATACATACCAGACGCTGGTTTCTGAAGCCTCAGCTGAAGCGGCAATCATAGCAATGGTTATCACCAACTATGGGACCAGTGACACAGAGGTAACCGTAGCCGTGCAGGACTACAGCTCGAACTTGAAAGGGTATATCTGTTATAGCTTACTGGTTATCCCGAATGAATCGATGTACATCGACTCAAAGATCTTTTTAGCTAACCTGGCAAACCCGGATAAGATTGTCGTGAAAGCCACGACAACGTCCGTGTCAGTGTTAGCCTTCGGTGACTCGACATAACATAGAAAGGAGCATATACGATGAGCGCATATCCCCGCAGAGCAGTAATCCTTAAAGGAGCAACCCTCCCGGTCGGGACTACGTACTATGACTCGCCCCAGATCAGCTACGCGCCTATGGGCAGGCTGATCCTTGGGTACCAGTTCGCAAGTTCGGGAGGGGGTACGCTCTCCATAGCGATCGAGCACAAATCCCCGGACGGCCAGACCTGGATCGCGCCCACTGACAGTGAGCTGGTCTCTGACGCTAGTGCCGGAAGCGTGATCGACTCATACTTAGTGACATGGGGAACGAGCATCAGGTGGAAGATCACGGTCAGTACAGCAGAACTCCAGGATGTGTACGTCTGGGTAGAACTCGCATAACGGAAGGGCACCAACCATGAAGAGAACACTTATGTACTTGACACTTCTGGCCGCGCTCACTCTGGCTGTGCCCCGGGCCGGGCTCGCGTGGTCTTGGCTTGAAGACCTGTTCAAGAAGTCAAAGGACGGGACGCAAACCTACCTTGAGCTCAAAAAGTCCGATGTCGGGCTTAAGGTTAACGGTCCCATAAACGCCACGGGCGGG
>Ga0116167_1001154_pt1 | contig 24712 bp, 27 predicted proteins | sample AD_JPNMR3_MetaG_FD_89794 | JGI IMG/M metagenome (GOLD analysis project Ga0116167, IMG submission 89794) | Active sludge microbial communities of municipal wastewater-treating anaerobic digesters from Japan - AD_JPNMR3_MetaG | ecosystem: Engineered > Bioreactor > Anaerobic > Digestate | place...
AACCCGCGAGCGGCAGGTTCCTACGGCACGAGGCCGTTTTTTGTGTTTTTCATTTCACTATATTATGACGGCTTCCTCACGATTCTTAACCTGCCGCTGTTTCCCTTATAAGCGTGCGTTGTACTCCATACGTGCCTGTGCGCGTGTGTCTGGTAAAGACACGCAGGAAAGCGACCTGTAAAAAAAAATGGTACCTTCTCTGCCGGGGCGGGCAGCAAGAGAAGGTACCGCAGGGCGAGAAAGGGCAGGAACAGAAAGTTTACTTATTATCTTTTTCTTTTTGCTGTTCCTCTTCTTTTTCTCGCTGTTCTTTAATTTCTTTCAATTTCTCCACGCTGGAGTTAATCAAGAATTCTGTTGCTCTCATCCCCACAGCGTATCCGGTTCCGAGAGCCGCACCCAAAATGATCCAACCCAACACGTTCTTAAACATAACACGTCCTCCAAAAGGGAAAAGGGTTAAACAAACGCGCACACTTTCACTTTCACATAGTTATTTCATAAAATGGCCAAAAATTAAGCTTGCGGCGGCCATCCGGATAAGATAGCGCATACGGGCATGCGCCATTATGCACCGGCTAAGAATTTGCGAGACATGAACCCCGGTTCAATGAGGACAGGACACCAATATTTCCGACCATCATCGGGCAAGGTCGGACCCATCATGGTGGGATAAGGGCAATCAAACCCTTGAAGGTGATAAACGAAATCCATCACCGGAATCAACTGAAGGGCCTGGCCATTGAGGAGTGTCACGAGGGTTTCTTTGAGATGCCGATCCATATTTACCCAGTACACAATCCGAGGGGTCTTTGGATCGAGCAACTCTTCGGATCCCCAGAAGGCGGTGATCTCTGGGAACTCGAAATGCATTGCCTGGCATAGCTCGGGAAAGGTCAGGGCATTGCGGGCTGTTATCACTTGATGGATGATGAAAGCCGCCAGCGGGAAGTCAAAGTCCTTAAGATCGACCTGGTCACAGTTATCTTCTCCAAAGTAGCTATCTGTCATTGATTTCCCCCTTTCACAAAAAAATACGGGTTTTTTGGTTTGCGGGTTTATGATCATGCGTGCACTGGAAAAATACGCTGGTTTCCAGTATAAGTTTGGGTGGAATGCTGTCCATATGTGCGGAAGGCGATTCTTCCCAGGTGTTATGCCGGAAAATACTAGAACTTTAGAGGAGATCGCGTACCCCCCATGCGTGTGTGTGCAAATACAGTGCAATACAGGGTGGTGCGCAGGAAGAAAAAAAATACGGGAAATCGGCCTTTTCACCGTACAAAATGCGATCAAAAAATCACTGAGGGGCGCGTTGTTTCAATTCATGAATTACCCCTACCGGTGAATGTTGCGTGGTTCGCTGATAAAGTGCCGCTCTCCCGCCGCAAGCAAAGCGTTGTCACGCCGTGTTCATTCCAGTTTTTTTGGCCACGCGGTTAGCCCTTCCGCAATCGCGGATTGCCACAGTTCCTTATCAAACGTGGCTACCGTAACCGGTTCCGACGATTCGCCATCGGAGAGCAAAAGGACTGCTGAAGCAAGGTGCACGGCATCGTAACTTCGCAGATGGTGCTTGCGGGCAAGCTGGACAGCTTCTTCAGCAACCACGTCCGTCAAACTGATCCGCGCGATATCATGCCAGTCCTTCCGGAAGGCTTCCAAAGCCCAATCTGCCTCTTGGTCGCTGACTCGTCCCGTGCGGACAGCCTTCAAAATCGCCGCGGCCACTTCCACGCGGGTGATAAGTGCCGTCGCCACCACAGGCCTTTCGGAAAGAAGCTCCCTGACCTGATCCGATGCAAGTTCATCCACATAACGCTTCACCAGCGCACTTGCATCCAAATAAACGATCATCGCCGGTCATGAATGATCAACTCAGCCACCGTGCTTTCGCCCCGAACCTTGGCAAGCGGCGCAATAGGCTCCAGGCGGCGCCCACTCCAGCACACCAAGCCCGCATCACAAAGCTCTTTGAGACGCTGCTCCGCCGATGCCAGCGGTCCAGGCCAGTTAATAGGGGTGGAAAGGGTGGAGCCAGTTGGTTGATGAGCAACAGGAACGTTCTCACCACGACCTCCGATCCCCGACATGTAAAGATCGAGCTGGCAGGCCGCATCATGGTAACTGAACAAAGCCCATCTTATGATCGGGGTTGCTGGCTCCATTTCCGGCATCTACAAAAGCTTTCTGAAGGACCTGGAAGCTGCGGGCATTGCAAGAGAAAAGCCGCAGGGGCGGATTTGCTTCCACTCCCTGCGGCTCACATACGCATATTTTTTAGCTGTTAAAGGGGGGTTGCCGATTGTTGTTGCTCAACGCCTCATGCGCCATAGCACACCCCAACTCACATCAAACATCTATATCAACCTTGGTCTGAACGAACTTACGGATGCCGTTCAAAATGCCTTTGCGGACTTTAATCACCAGCATCCAGACCCATTTCAAACTTCAGGGCCTCCTCTTTCGTCTCAAACGGACCAAACACCTGATCACCTTTCTTCACGATCCATTTAACCTGGCCAGCGATCATTGCCATTTCCACCGAAGCAAAGCGCTTGGCCTCCTGGATATCAACCATATCCTTTAAGATTGTTGGGTCATCGGCAATTATCTTAACATTCTGATCACGAACAATAATACGGCACGGCATTTTTTCTTCCTTTCGTTCTCGGCAAAATATAAATCCCCGCAAAGGCGGGGAGGAGGACAGAATGCATTTAAATGATTCGCCTTCGCACCACAGAAACAAGATCCGGATCACTGAGTGCCTTGTCTACGCTTTCATGGACGGCAGCCATTTGATTGCGGATGTGCTCGGCGAAGGCAGTATTTTCTCGTAATGTCTGGGCATCAGTTCCAGAAATAATCTTCTTGGCCTCTTCAATGATCTGAGTTAGTTCCTGATCATTGGCAATATTTAGCGATTTAAATCGCTCAAAAAATGTATGGAAATTTTCAATAACCTCCCGTCTTAACCGCTTAACCTTTCCATCCTCTGGCGTCAGACGTTCAATCAAATGTCCGGTCAGCTCTTTCAGCTCCTCCAGGAAAGTTGCTTTTGCCAGAAGAATAACCTCTTCGATCTGCTGGCGCAATCTTTCTGTTTCACGTTCATACACCTCCCGATGTGATTGGATATACTCTGGAACGCTCAGGGAAAGATATTTCCAGTTTACATCGAAACAGTCACCGTCAATATTATATTCCTCACTATCGAAAAGTGCGCCCAATTGTGCCCGTGCCAATTCCACAATATGTGGAAGCTGAGCGCGGAATTGTTGGGCCAGATCACGCAGCTGTTCCCGATATTCACTCATCGTCCTATCAAATGACGAAATTGCATCAATGGGAAGCAGCCGCACGCCCTTTTCAATGTACGACAATGTTGAATTCACCCAATATTTTCTAATAGCATTTTTGACAGAAGTTAATTCTGAATAAACATCCACCTTAGGAACAATTTTCTTGCGGAGTGAAAGCAGCTTTTCCTCTGCTGAATACAAGCTTGCGACTTGCTGAATTTTGTCATCGGAAAACGTCCGTGATGTCCCCAGCCAGTGAAATTCCATCTTCACTCCTGTGAAGTCCTCGAATTTTCGCGCCATTGCTTTTGTCCTCATTCCACATAAACGTTATACGTCACCCGGAAAATGTTATCTTCCAGTCGTTCTATTTTAGCCAGCTCATAAATTAAGGTGGTATCATATTCCAAACACTGCTGCCACATTAAGGGAATGTCAGTGACTTCCTCGGCAAATGCCACCAGGACCTCGACTGTGTCGCTGGTCAATTCCACATCCACTACAGATCGATAGTAGGTTTGACGTTCGTAGCGATGCTCTTCAAGCGCCCGACGCACCTTGCAGGTGATGGCTTTGGATACAAGATCCATCAGGTCGTCGGCATTGGCCACAACATTTTTCTGGATCATGCTGGTGTCCTTCATGTTGGGTGAAAAAGAAAAAAGCGACAGCGCCGGGTTGCCCCAGCACTGTCGCCTCTTGGACATGAGAAGAAAAATCCCAATTAACGCTTTTAATTATCAGCGCTATGGATCTTTCTCTTAGATAGTTTAGCGGGCGGCTTTTCCCCGACAAAAATGCCTGGGTAGGAAGCCGACAGGCACCGATTGGTGGCCCACTTGCGCAATTCACCGATATCTGCATATCGGGCAACCGGCGTCACATAGGCGGCAGCCTCTTCCAAGGAAATATCCAGGAGATTGGCCAGCCGACAGCAGCTTTTGATTTCGGCACCTGTCCAGCCGCTATCATTGGGTCGATTGCGATCTTCAATTTCATAGTAGTCCAGATAAATATCCCAGATGACTTCCTTCTCCTCAGGAGACGGAATATCAAAGAAGAAAATAGCATCAAATCGCTCGGCCCGGCTGAATTCCGGCGGCAACTTTTGGAAATCGTTGCAGGTAGCGATCAGGTATACCTCGCTTTCATGGTCATTCATCCATGACAGCATGGTCCCAATCAAACGTGATGTTACACCACTATCTGTTTTGCCACTGGAAGCTAAGCCAGCGACATACTTTTCGATTTCGTCAATAAACAGGATGCACGGGGCAGCAGCGTCGGCAATGCGCAAGGCCCGCCGCACGTTGCTTTCCGTTTGGCCGACAAGCGATCCATAGAGACCACCCAAATTCAAATTGAGCAGAGGAATTTTGGTCTCGTAGCTTAAGGCTTTAGCCAGAGCACTTTTGCCTGTACCTGGCACGCCCAGGAGGATGACGCCTCTGGGTTTTGCCTTCTTCTGAGAAGTCATTGCCATTAATGACTTAAGGCAAAAGTCTTTAATAGCCTTTAAGCCACCAAGGGATTCAAATCCCTGTGTGGGGCAGACAATCTCAATGGATTCGTGCTTCTTCAGCGACGAAACCTTCAGCTGCTTAATCAGCTCCACATCCAGTTTCCGCTTTTCAGCGATAGAAAAGGCAAAGGCATTTTCAGCCTCATTAGAACCCAGACCTTTGGCGGCTTCGGCCACAGTCATCAGTTCTTCAGGAGTATGTCCCAGGCGTTCCTGGGCATTAAAATCATACGCAATCTTATAAAGCTCATCGACGCTGGGCGGCTGATCCTCCAGCACCAGAAAGTACTTTTCCAGCTCTGCAGGCACCTTTTCATGCGGGGCCAAGACGACCCAGTGAATGCCCTGGATTTTACCGCGATTCACGGCATCCAATAAACGCTGGCAGATTTCAGGATTATTAACGAAGTAATGGAAGTACTGTAAAACACAAACGGCATTCTCCGATGCCGGAGGCTTGTCAAATACCATCAGCGGTGGGTCATTGCCCTGTCCCCAGCCCTGGGTGATGGTCCACTTGAACAGATTCATTTCTGTCCGCTGCTTCAGGATGTTGACCTCCTTTTGGATTGTCAGGTAGGTTGCATCCGGTTCAAGGCTGGAAATCCAAATTCCTGAATATCCGGCGGCGATGTATTTGTCGATATTTAGTTTCATCACTTGTCCTCCTCACTATGATCCGAGATGTGCTGTTCCACAGTCTGGTCATCCAGGTAATATTCTTCCTTGAATGTCTCCTCCTGCTTGATACCCAATGCCGATGCAATTCTCATTGTGGATAGCTCACAGGATTTTCCGACATAGCCGTCGGCTTCAATCTGGAAGCCATCCATTGTGATTTTGATGATGATCCTTCGCATGTGTGTCCTCCTGTTGTCTGATGGAAATCAATACTCCTCAGCGATAATCTCAATGGTTCCATCTTCATTGACGTTTTCCTGCACAACGTACATGTTGGCAGATGCCAGTACCTCCTTGGTGTACTCCTTATAAAAATTGATTAGCTCCTTTTCATCTCCCCAATTACCTCCGTAATTGTCATAGAAAATGCCATCCTTTGTGATGACCACCGGATACCGCCATCCGGGCAGTTCAAACCAAAAACCTTCGGCCTTGTCGTTGTAAAACGAGATCGAACCAATGCCGCATTTAAGGTTGTGCTTTTTGCAGACCTGCTCTGCAATCCTCGGATCCAACTTCAGCGTTCCCTTGATCATGTGACTCATTCTTTTTGCTCCTTCCTTTCTTCCTTTTCCTCAGAAACCTGGTAAATATGTAACATCACCTTCCGTAAATCTGCTGGTGTCAGTTTGTTAGGCAGAACATCACCATTCCGGATGAGGTTCTCCAGCATCTTTTCGTAATATGCGCTGGTCTCCTCATCCAGGTCACAGTACATGTACTTATAAAACATCAGAACAAGCTTTGAGATCACCGTTCTGGGATAAATAATGGCAGAAAAAATACGGGAAATGGCCTTACGGTTGCTTTTCTGCAACGTGACCTTAAACATACGACACAATTCGGCATAGGTATTGATCATCTCGTTTTTCATGGGATGTGTACCTCCACGCATCATTTAGTTATGACGTAAATTACTTAAATATTAAGTAAGTGTACTAAATAATACGCTTATATGCGTAATAATACTGTGGGTATGGTAACTGCCATTTCTGTTTTTCTCAGGAGGACTTTGGTATGGAATCGCTTGTGGTCGAGAAAGAATGCCGATTGGACTCCATTTTGCATTGCCCTGATGGCCCCGCTCTGGTCGGAACTAAAAACGGCAAACCGTACCAGGAATACTGGGCATGGGGCTACAGACACCGTGCCGATGGCCCCGCTATCATCTGGGGCAGCAATTATGAATTTTGGTATTACGGCGTCCGCCATCGTTTGGAGATTGGCAAGCCAACCGTGATCTTAGAAGACGGGTCCCATTTTTTCCACACGTGTGGACAGCTGCATCGAACAGATGGCCCAGCCGTTGTTGATAAAAAGCGGAACATCCTCGCCTGGTATCAGCATGGGGTTCTCCATCGGGATGGAGCACCAGCCTTCATTAAAAAGCTGAAAAATGGCCGCCTTATTATGGTGTGGATGCGCCAGGGCTTCCCGGTCAATACGAATGGCCCCATTTATATCGCAGAAAATCGCATTGCGGCATTCGGTGAGGTCTTTCAAACATTTTCAAAGTACACATTCGTGACGAAGGCTGATGGGGCAAAACTCACAACCTGCACAGAGCGATGGCTTGACTGGGGACGAGACATCTTTCAACAGGAAATGAGCTGTGATCCTTTTGAGAAATATCGGCCTCTGGAAGTAAACCAATCCCTTGCCGCACAGAATAACCCTGAAAATATGTGGCGGCATAAGCAGTGGGTCGATGTGGCCCTTGAACTGAAGAAAAATAATCGCTGGAGAGATCCTATTGTCATGACAGAGATGGGTGTTTCCCAGATGGGTGTTTCCCTGTACTACGTGTGACGGTTTTTTATTTGTTGAGCACAGCGGCAGGGCCACAACATATAGATTGTGGTCCTGCTTTTTTTTACATGCCACATAAGAATTTTGCGCGAATTATGGTTCTGTCCATAATAAATGTTTTAAGAGCGTGACATTCCCATATGGATAGTTTTGTCCAGATGCAAAGAATGGTAGTGTTCACATGTGCAGTTCACACCAACAGCCACAAGTCCGCGTCTGTTTTACAGGAATCCCAGGATCAGGAAAAACGACTGCTGCGTCTGCGTTCTTTGCGGCTTATCGCAAAATCAATCCGAAATCTTCAAGTGAATTGCTTCCGGAGCGCTGCCGTTACTGGCATTATGAAGGTCGCAATCGTCCCACATTTTATGAGGAATATGAATTGTGGGGACGACAGATAGCTGATGAATATCGCATTTTGCGGCAGGGTGTGGATGTCCTGATCACCGATTGCCCGCCGTCCTTGATTCTCTTCTACATCAAATCTCTTCGCCCCGACAGCCACGAATGGGAACATCTCCTCCCCCTGACACTTGAGTGGGAAACCAAATTCCATCCTGTTTACTTTTTTATGCGCAGGACACAAAACGTGATTCTGCCCTACGGACGATGGCATACCACAAAAGACCCCCAGCAATGGAAACAATTTGAAGCCGACCTGGAAGAGTTTTACCAGACTTGTTTCCCCCAGTTCACAATGAAGTTTTTTAACGTGGAAGATTTTCACCGTGTGGCTGATCAATTGTGCAGAGGAGATCTGTTTGCATGAGTAAAAGCATCCTGTGCCACGTTGTCATCAGCGACGTGCACATCCCTTTTCACAACCAAAGCTACGTCAATACTTTTTTCAACTTTTGCAAAGACCTCAAGCCCGATTACATCCACATCCTGGGTGATCTCTGCGATGCCTATCCCCTATCCAAATTCCTGAAAAATCCGGAACGCCTTCTGTCTTTTCCTCAGGAACTTTATCTGGCTCGACGCTTCATCCATCATCTGCGAAAATTGCACCCCAAAAGCAAGATCTTTTTTTCCGAAGGAAATCATGAGGAGCGACTTAAAAAATTCATCTGGAATAAAGTTCCCGAATTATCCCAGATGTCCGAGCTTAGCTGGACAACATTGCTTGACCTGGATAAGCACAAAGTTAAATTGTTTCCCTATAATAAACCTTATGAAATTATTAACGGTGACTATCCCATTGTCTTTTCACATGGGCATGATCTCAAAAAATATCCAGGAATGAGTGCCCGCACTCAGGCCGAAAAATTCGGCAAGACTATTGTTGTCGGCCATTCACATCGTATGTCCGTCCAGCCTGTGAGCTTCGTCAATCAGCAAATTTACGGAATTGAGAATGGCTGCCTGGCTGACATTACTCAGCTTGAGTACACAACTTACGTCCAATGGCAATTTGGCTGGACAGTCCTCTGGCACTGGAAAAAAGGTGTGGAGGTTGAGCAGATTTATCTTACGGATCACGGGTACTGCTATCGGGGAAAATTTAAACCACTATGCGATCATCACAAGACCAAGAGCTGCACATCTTCACAGTCAGTGTTAATTACCCAGACGAGTTAGAATACATCACACCCTACATCCTGCAAAGGAATTTCACAACATGGACATTAATTACATCGCCGGAAGATAAAAAAACGCAGGAACATATTAATGCAATAAAAAAAGCGGATTATCGTATCCGCCAGCATATTACTGATAAATTCTATACGCACGGTGTTTTTAATAAAGCCGCCGGGCTTAATGATGCACTTTATTCTGGTCCCGACCCCGGCGAAAATGTTTGGTGGCTGTTTTTGGATAGTGATATAATTGTAGTAAACGATGTTCCGTTTGATCTTTTGAAGAAAGGCTATCTCCACGGAGCCTTCCGACGCCTGTGGACTGATTTTCGCAAAAATGCTTCTCTGCCTCCTGTGGAGGAGATCCCTCTGGAACATGGAACCGTAGGAATCGGTTTCTTCTGTCTTGTCCATAGTCTTGACCCCAGACATACCCAATGCCCTCCCTTCAAGGAACATAAATACACAACCGCAGCCTCCTATGATATGGAGTATCTGTTGCGCTGGCCGGAGCATCTAACCTGCTATTTGCCGGTCGAGCTTATTCATCTGGGAGTGGTCTGCAACAGGTGGATGGGCGAACTGTCCTGGGAGAATTGCCGCAATGAACGTACCAGCACCTTCAAGATTGAACTATTCCGCCGATATTTCTTCCGATGAATCATTCCTCGCCAATCTATCTCCTTTGCTTCATCTTAGGAGGGCTGAGCGTCTTTCTAAAGATCATCTGCGATTCTCATCAACGAAAAGAGCCTCTGGCCACATCAGCGTGGAAAATTATCGCCGGATGCAGTGTGGGAGTGCTGGCGGCATTTTTTTCTGCCATTCAATGGCCTAATATCCCGGAATTGGCGATGGCGGGAATCTCTTTTTTCGCTGCCGGATATGTGCCTGATATGGGGACTGTCATGAAGGATCTCTATCAACTGCTAACCATCTTTAAAGATTCACGGTTTCCCGGAATCACCATTTTCAAAAACGAAACACATTACCATGTTGATTATCATGACGAAGACACTTCGCAACGAGGTGAGTCATAAATGAACACAAACGCCAATTCTGATACCCTTGTCTTCAAGATCATCACTGTCCTCAGCATTCTGATCCTGGGAATTCTGGCGATTTATCACAGTTTTATCCTTGCGAACAATCAGGACCCCCGAACTATACCACCAAAGGTGGAGCTTGGATATGAGCAGATTTATAGGGATATTCTCTTTAATTCTCCGGTCAAAGTCCTGATTGCCAACTGCAACAGTGATGTGGACATGATTATGGATGCCTCGCCAGGAATGTTAGAATTTTTAAATGCCGGGAGGAATGAAGTTATTCGATCTGGCCTGGCCAAATGGTTAGACGGAGAAACCATTGCACAGCTCAAACACCTTTGTGCCACAGACCATTACCCATTCTGTTACAAGATGGAAGGGAGATGGAAAGTCAATAATTCCCCCGAACCAGTTATCCGAGAATTCTCTGTGTACCGCACCTATGAAAATCAGGCCGTCGCCATCATCCTCAACGTAAACGATTAGCCAATGTTCAAATTCAGTGCTTCCGCTAAAACCAAAGCCATCCCCCTTGTGGGGACACTCAAGATTCACAAAGGGCGAGAAGTCATCATTGATATTCCTAAAGACCTATGTCATGCCTTCACTAAGATTATTGGGAATCAATATGGATTGACACCCAATGACGATGGATATATCCTGGTTATTAAAGACAACGAATTACGATCTATTGGTGGGCCGGAAAACTTTCGTGAGAAAGGTCGGTCCGTTACCTTCTATCTCCATCGGTTGCAGCGCTGGAAGGATCCACGCTCTCGTAGGTATATATGGTTTTTTGGCGTCAGCAGTCAGGAGCTGACCAAACTTCGCAAGGCTTACGGATTGCCGCCTTCGCCTCATTCTCGTTTCTTGCCTCAGTTTATCCTTGTAATTGCTGAAGAGGCTCCCCATAAACGGGCAGAGGAGCGTCAGCCATCTTCCGATGAAGATGCCGTTGGCATCCCGGATCGTGATGAATACGGAGATTGGAGCCAGCTTCCTGTGGGGGATGCCATTACGTATGTGCTCCACCAGCATAAGGCCGACCGCGCCGGAGAACATTATGACCTGCGGTTTGGCACCAAAGAGCATGGCCTGGTGAGCTGGGCCGTCCCCAAGGGCCTGCCCAAGCCAGGAGAAAAACACCTGGCTGTTCTCCAGCCGCTCCACTCCTATGACTACAAAGATTTTGAAGGTGAAATCACTGAGGGCTATGGGAAGGGCCAGGTCGGAATCGCCGACAAAGGGCATGTCATCATTACCGACATTTCAGACAATAAAATTGAATTCATTATCGCTCATAAACGACATCCAGAACGATTTGTTCTGATCAAGACCAAGGATAAGAATTGGCTATTGAGGAATGTTACACCACAGAAACCTTTACCCTTTGGAAAAAAAAACTCCAAATTAAAGTAGAAGAGCACCTCGTGAACCTTCCTGAAGACGCCATTGTGCAGCCTAAAATCGACGGGGCCTCGGGCCTCATCCATATCGATCAGGATGGGAATGTTGAGGTTTATTCATATCGAATTAGTACCGACGGCAAGCCGATTGTCCATACCGAACGTATTTTTGGTAAAAAAATCCGTATTCCTGGCTTACCCAAAGAATACACCAATACTGTTTTGCGGGGAGAAATCTACGCCGTGACAAAAGACGGACAGGCGGTTAATCCCCAGACCATCAATCGCCTCCTGAATTCAACGCCCCGCCAGTCACGCTGGATTTTAAAAAACGAAAATCTCCAGCCCCGCATCGCCCTGTTTGATGTCGAACAGGTCAATGGAGCGGCTGCCACCGAGCCATATCAGAATCGGTATCGGCATCTTGAAAAAATTACAGATTACCTGCCAAATGATGTCTTCCACTCTGTAGAAAAATATCCCACCAAAGAAGCCACAAGGCTGCTAACCCAGATTAAAAACAACCAGCATCCTTTGACTAAAGAAGGAATTGTGGTTCATTTTCCTTCCGGCCCAAGCTGGAAGATTAAATTACGTCCGGAGCATGATGTCTATATCGTGGATATTTTCCCAGGCCAGGGGAAATATCGCGGTGTTGCCGGTGGATTTCTGTATAGCTGGGAACCACAGGGAACTCCCGTCGGAAGGGTAGGTACCGGTCTCTCGGATGAGTTACGGAGCGATATGTGGTTCAATAAACAAGACTACATTGGTCGCGTTGCACGGGTTTCCGCCCAGGAAAAATTTCCTTCTGGTGCCTTACGGGCACCCGCCTTCATCGCCTTCCATGAAGATTATCCTCTTGGAATTTCGGAGAAAGAACAATGACGCAGAACAACACAGGACATCTTTATGCCCTCACAACTCCCGATACCGTTCGACGTGTTGCTCGTGTTTTCGTGGTCACCAGCCAGCCCTCCGCCATGAGTAACAAACTCCCTGATCAATTTGCTGATATTCCACCCGAGCAGTTTCAAAATGTCAAGGACGTTATCAAAACCATCCTGGAAGGGATTTACGCGGCCATCATCAATGCCAATCCCCGCTGCCCGGCATTCAATGTCCTGGTGACACCTTTTTTTTACGAAGAAGGTGCCCAGATTACATTCATGGTCTTTCCCTGTGTCGGCAGTATCGTCGGTGGCCCCATCGACGGTTGCCATTTCAATTACGCCACCTCCCTGACGCTAGATAAGCTCCTTCCCCTCTTCGACGAGAGTTCCCAGAACAAATATCCCACCATCCAGTGGCTGTGGACGGCCTCCGCTTGTCCGGTCAACCTATCCGGTGTGATTCGTGTCGAAAATGAACTTATCGAAGATGGCTATGAAATTGAGGAAATGGAACCTGACGAGGAGGATGAGGAATACGATGAAGAAGAAGATGACGAGGAAGAAGATGAAGAAGAAGAAATTGAAGAGTTTATTAAATTTGGGGATTCTCCAAAGTCCTTCATCCTTGACTACAACTATGGAATCAAGCCTGGGGATATTATCGTTCACGATAAGACGGCGGTCATGCTTTTCGGCCCCAATTCCTGTTATCCTTTTCTACGAATAACCGGAAAATGCAAAGGGATTGATACGCATATTTGCATCCTTTCTGAAGCACCCTATAAAATTTCTGTGCAAGAAAAATTTGATTGGGCGGCAGGAACCATTATTCCAGCCAATTATAAACCGAAGCAGCAACAGCAATGAAGCAGTGGTTACTCAGCACCAACCATATTTTGCAAGCTGTCCAGCAGCATCGTAAACCAGCCTTTGCCGTGAAAGTGGCCTTCCTGGAGCTGCCTGTTAGCACCCTGGAGAAAACCAGCTATATCGGACTGGCCAACCATCGCATCTTTGTGGATGGAGATTATACGCCTGAGGACAAAAGAGCCTGGCAGGAACAAATCCCAAGAGGTCTCATCTTTGTCGATGAGTACCGCGAGTACCCGGCCCTCAAAAAGAGGCTCTTCAGCAAGCAGGCAGCAGAGCAGAATCCCATTTACTGGAACCAACGCCGCAACCAGTTTGTGATGGCAAGCCCGCTCACGACCTTACTGGAATTGAGTGGTTTTCTCCCGAGTGCCCTCACTTACCAGGCCCCCATTTTTGCATCGCCCCTGGCCAGCATTCTCATCGGTGGGCTGATGGGGGCTGGGTCAGGGTATTTGCTGTCCCGTCTGATTGTCGGCGAGCCGGATACAAAAGCCAAGAAAATTGCCCGCAAGCTTCTTATTTATGGCCTGGCAACCGGTCTGGCAGCCCCTGGAATCCTGGGGGCCATTTTCAACATAAAAGAACATGGACCGATGGGGATCTTGCAACCTGGACCCATCCACACCAACGTATTTGCCACCAACCGTCCGCCCAAAGTCACCCCAGAAAAAATTGAAGAGATGAAGGAAGATAAAGAAAAGCAGGACTTCTTCAATAACTGGGAACGTTATGTTGGCAAACAAGCCGAAGCCTTTCCCACAGAACAGGCAACCCATAAACTCAAGCAGGCACTCCTCTCTCCTAACGACACCATCAAGCAAGCAGCCAAAACTGTTACGACTTTTTTAAAAGGCTGCGTCTCATGTTATTATTTAAATAATACTAAGGATGAGTCACTAAACGGCCTCAAAACACTTCATATTAAAATGGCATCCGGTGCGTTTGCTCAAGCTGTCCATCCAGCCAATTATGGTCCAGGGTATTACCTGGGGGATGCCATCTGTCAGTGGGCCAAACATGGGACTTCTGCAGACTTGCCCTTGATTGCAGAAAATATCTGTCAGATATTATTTGCGCCAATAAACCGAGATTAATCGCTCACCTCACAAAAGAGTTGACGTATGGCTTCTGAATATACTTCCAACCAACAGGCTTTTCTAGAAGGATTTTTCACTTACTGTGCACAACAGGGCTATGACTCAGAAAAAGCCGCTGAACTTCTGGAAAAGACTGCCGATATTTTTGACCAGGGCGGTCAGTTTGTTAAGACCGCTGATGCCAGTTTCGGCTTCGGCAATCTGGCATCCACACTCCTGCCAACGGCCCTCATCTCAAACATTATCTTGGACAAATTTCGTCAGCGCCAGCATGACCTTGACATCTGGCAGCAAATCACACCCTTTCTCTTAGCAGGAACTATCGCCGGTGGGGCGGGAACCATCCTCTATCCCATCGTCAAAAAGGTTCTCGATCCCATCCAGAACCTGGCCAAAAAGGAATACGAGCTTGATAAGCGCATTGAGTCCATGAAGCAATTCATTCGGCTCCAGGAGGCTGCTGAACAGGCCAATCAAGATAAGGTTGTTGATGCAACAAATCCGGGACGACGGGCCATTGCTTTATGAGCATTCTCAAGTATTACGAATCCTTGAATGGAAAAACGGATGAAACACGGGGACTCCCGCTTTACTTTGATCAGGCGGATAACCTGGGGATGCCCTTCCGTGGTCCAGCATTCCTGATGAAAGACGCGGAATGGAATCGTTACACATTCACATCTTACGACTTTTTCTCTGAAACGTTTGACCTCAGTGATCCAGCACAGCGACAAAAGTATCAAGAGATTGTGGATCGCTGCATTAACGGCTGGTACATCATCCTCTATCGCCATTTCAATCATTCCGAACATAGCAATTATCCTTCCGTCTATCTGGAATGGATTGTTCCCTACAGGGAATTGAATCCAACCAAGAAAAATCTTCTTATGTCTCAGCCTCACGTTTTCAGTAAAGAATAACAATATACGCTATGGCCGACCCATCATACGAGAAAGAAGTTATCCGTAATTACGTCTGGGACATCCTGACACGCAGTTTGCTGGCTGGTTCAGCCCTGGGCTTCACGACCGGACTCATTCGTGCTGCCTTACGAAAGAGCCGGTTGCGCAGTCCAGACGAATCGGTCAAAAGTGCTCCTCTGGTGATCAGCGTTGAAAAAGAAAGTGAGGAGAAAACCGCCAAGCAGTCCTGGGACGTCATGGACATCATCAGCCAGAGGCAATTTCTTTTCCCCACAGCCGTGGCCACGACCCTGGCTGGTGGTCTGACGACCTGGTACCTGACAGAAAGACTCCTCCGCGAAATGAGTATCGCGGAAAAAGAAAAAGAGCTTAAAGAAATTCAAAAGAAATATAAAGACGTTATTGGAGATGTCAAAGTCCAGAAGACTATTGAAAAGGTCAGCAGCACATTGGAAAAGGAAGCCGATGCCTGGAGCCTCAATCCCCTCAACACGGCAGCCTACCTGACATTGCTGGGCCTCTGGGCAGCGAAAAAATTCAATGAAGGTGTCAAATACGAAAAATCAAAAGACCCAGACGAGATCCTCACAACGCAAGAAGAAGCCCTCAACGTCGTCAACAACCAAGCACCACCCATCATCGTCATCAAGCGTAAAGTCTTCAAAAAGGCCCCTGACGAGAACAAAAAAGAACAAAAATAGCGTCAGATGAAATGGCTGACAATCCAGTCCTTCTTTCGCCACCAGCCCCACGGGCGCAGAAACCCTCCTTCTCAACCATCCTGACTCCGGCCCCGGCCCAGCCCCCACAACCGGCGTCCCTGACGCCTCTCTGGGACCCCAAATCCATCCGTTCGCGTGTGGAAACCCGTGTCCTTCAGGCCCTCCAGAACATCCAACCCTATAAATTTGGAAAGCACACCATCCGGCTGCGCGATGTCTCCATCGTCGATGACGACAGCATAAGCCATCCGGAAAACCAGACAAAGGCCGTACTCCTCGGTGAGACCATCGCCAAACGTGTCCGGGGGACATGGGAAATCCTGGATGAAAATGGCAATGTCATTTCACAGACCACAAAGACCATTGCCAAAATCCCCTATTTTACCAATCTTAACTCTTTCATCTTCAATGGCACCTCGTACTCAATCACCAACCAGTTTCGGTTGCGCCCAGGGGTTTATGTCACCTATGACGACAGTGGGACTTACGCCCACTTCAATCCGGCACCCAAGACAGGGACCGTCTTTAAGATCCGTCTCCAACCGGAGAAAGAACGTTTTGTCATTGAGCATCAACAGTCCATCACACCGGTTTATCCCCTCCTTAAGGCCCTGGGTATCAGTGACGACGAGATCAAAAAAGAACTGGGGGAAAAGATCCACGCCCGTCTGCTGGCTGAAAGTTCCAGTTCAGCAGAGGAAAAGATTGTCAAACGCTTCCTTGGGGATAAGGGAAATCTGCAAGCCCTCCAAGAAGAATTCAAACGCTACAAATTCTCGCCGCATGTCAACGCCCAGACGGTCAATGCCCCTGATGACACACTCACCGGACGAGTCGTCCTCAATGCTCTGAAACGCATCCTGGAAGTCCACCGCAATCCTGAGCTGGCTGACGACAGAGACCATCTGGCATTCCAAAAGGTCATGGATCCTGCCGAGTTGATGGCGGAACGCATTGAAAAAGATTATGCCAGCATGCAGAAAAAGGCCCTCTTCAAGGCTTTTCACACAAAGCAGGCCGAGGATATCCCTATCGATCTCTTCACGCCCCAGATCACCAGTGTGATTGCCGATTCGGGATTGGCCAGGGCAATGGAAGAGATCAACCCCGTAGAAATTTATGACCGGGCACTCCAATTCAGTCGGCTGGGGGAAGGGGCCATCTCCAACATCGACAGCGTGCGGGATGAAATGCGGGGTGTTAACCCATCCTATCTGGGATTTATTGACCCCATCCGCACGCCGGAAAGTGCCAAGATTGGTCTGGACTCCTACGGGGCTGAGGGGATTTATCTTGGTGAAGACGGCTACCTTTATCGGGAGATGATCAACGCCAAGACGGGAAAAAAGGAAATCGTCAGCGCCAAGGACCTGGTGACAGCGACCATCGCCTTTCCCGGAGAACTGGAAAGCGGAGAACCTCTGGTCGCCGCCATCCAGAAAGGCCGACAGACGCTGGTCAAGCCTGAAGAGGTCGATTACGTCCTCCCCCACTTCAATTACGCCTTCTCTCCGGTGGCCAATCTGCTACCGCTCAAGAGCACCCTGCACGGTCAGCGGGCCGTGATGGGCAGCCGTATGATCACCCAGGCCCTGCCCCTTATCAATCCCGAAAAACCTCTGGTAAGAAATCTCCACCCGGAAAAGAAGCAGACCTACGAACGCCTCCTCTCGGAAGTTGCCGGGACCATCCAGGCCAAAGAAGATGGCATTGTGGAAAAGGTGACTGACGATGCTGTGACCGTTCGCTATGCTAGTGGGGAAACCAAGACCTACAACCTCTTTGTCAATCATCCCCTGGCCCGAAAGACGCCCTTCCACCAGATGCCCACCGTGGCCCCCGGAGACAAGATCAAAAAGGGAGACCTCCTCGCCCGATCCAATTTCACCGATGCCGAAGGAGATATCGCCCTGGGAATCAATGCCCGCATCGCCTTCATTCCCTGGAGAGGCTACAACTTCGCGGACGGCTTTGTGATTTCAGAATCTTTTGCCAAGCGGATTGCAAGTGAGCACATGTACAAAAATGATCTGGACCTGTCTCCAGATCATAAAGTCGATAAGAAGGTGTATCTCTCCTTCTATCCCACCCTCTACAAAAAAGAACAGCTTGAGAAGATCGACGAAAACGGCTTAGCGAAGATTGGGACCACCGTCAATCCCGGCGACCCACTCATCCTGGCAGTCAAACACGATCCGGAAGCCGCCCGCATCCACAAAAGAAAGGCCAGAACCTACACCGATCAAAGCGTTGTTTGGAAGCATAATGTCCCTGGGGTTGTGACACACGCCATCAAGACGGACAAGGGTGCTGTGGTCGTCGTCAAGGCTATTGCCCCCGCAGAAGAAGGTGATAAGCTGGCCGACCGCTGGGGTGGTAAGGGTGTCATTTCCAAAATTCTCCCTGACGATGAGATGCCCATCCTTCCGGATGGAAAACCAGCCGAAATCGTCCAAGGACCCCTGGGCATCATCAGCCGAAAAAACCCCTCCTCTATTTGGGAAACCATCTTAGGCAAGATTGCTTCCAAGACAGGACAGCCCTACGAGCTGGTAGATTTTGAGGCCAACAAAGACTGGCAGCAATTCATTTACGACGAAATGAAAAAACACGGGGTCAGTGGCGTTGAGTATGTTGTTGACCCCAGCACCGGAAAGAAGATCCCCTCTGTCTTTTCCGGTGTTAAATTTTTCATGCGGCTCCATCAAACCTCAGAGTCCAAGGCCAAGGCCCGAGGCTTTGGGCACTACACAGCCTTCGGTGAACCGGCCAAGGGCGGCGATGAAGGGGCCAAACGCCTCGCCATTCTGGAGACCAATGCCCTCGTGGCCCACGGAGCGGTGAACGTCCTTCAGGACGCCTCATCTGTCCGTGGTCAGCGGAACGAGAAATTCTGGTCCCTCTATATGAGCGGCTACGACCCGCCTCCGCCAACTGTCCCCCTCATCTTCCAGAGCTACATCAACCAGCTGCGAGCTGCCGGTATCAATGTCCGTCAGCAGAGCAACCGATTCCACATCTTCGGCATGGGACGAAAGGATGTCGATGAACTGGTCGGCGACCGGGAAATTCAAAATGCCGAAACAGTCCGGGTGGAGAAAAACCTGAAGCCTTATCCGGGTGGTCTTTTCGATGAGCGACTCACCGGGGGACACAACGGCGACCGTTGGTCCTACATCAAACTACCGGAGCCAATGCCCAACCCCATCATGGAGCAGCCCATCCGCATCCTCCTGGACCTCAATGAAGACGATTTCCTGAGTGTCCTTAAAGGGGAAAAGGAGATCAACGGTGAAACCGGTCCACAGGCCATCCACAATGCCCTTAAACGGATCAACATCGACCAGCAAATCGAAACCCTCAAAAAGCAGCTAAACACAGTACGGGGATCAGATAGGGATAAGATTGTCCGCAAGCTGAGCTACCTGATGGGGGCCAAAAAGGCCAACACCCATCCCGAACAATGGATGTGGGATAAAATCCCTGTCCTGCCGCCACGATTTCGACCCATCAATCTCTTGCCGGATCAGTCAATTCCCCTGGTTGAAGATGCCAATTATCTGTATCACGTTCTTTTCAAGAACGTGGAGGCCCTCAAGACACTCCTCCCCAAAACCAACTATGTCCACAGTGAACGGGCCAATGTCTATACAGCCATGAAGGCCCTGGCCGGTCTGGTCAGTCCCCAAGATCGTGTCTTGCAGGAAAAGAACATCAAGGGGTTCCTGGCCAAGATTATTGGCGATCAGCCAAAAAGCGGTTATATGCAGAATCGTCTTCTCACCAGCCAGGTGGACCTGGTGGGACTCTCCGTGATCGCCCCCGACCCCAATTTTGACATTGACCACATTGGATTGCCGGAAAATCGGGCCTGGGAGGTCTATAAACCCTTCATCATCCGCAGATTGCGGCGGAGGGGTGTGTCCCTCTTACAGGCCATCAAAGAATGGGAAGAACGGACACCGATGGCCAGGGAGGCGATTGAAGAGGAAATCAAGATCCGCCCGGTGATTGTAAATCGTGCCCCTGTGCTGCATAAATTCGGCATCATGGCCTTCTGGCCGATGATTGTCAAAGGCGACATTGTCCGTCTCAATCCCCTCCTCACCAAGGGATTCGGTGCCGACTTTGACGGCGACACCATGCAATATCATGTGCCGGTCACAGAAAAGGCCATCCAGGATGCCGTGAACCTCATGCTCCCCAGTCGCAACGTCATCAGCCCAGCGACACTCAAAACCCCCACAACAGTCTTTGATGAGGATTATATTGCGGGCCTTTATCTGGCAACTCGACCACGCAGAGACCAGAAAGAAGCACTAAGATTTATGTCCAAAAAAGACGCAATTAAGGCTTTTTTGCAAGGAAAAATAACGGCTGATACAATCGTAAATGTGCCGGATGTGTGATCAACTAAAGTGGCAAAAAAATAGTGATGACTGTCCACACGTGTGGACAGTAGGACAATCCACCGAGGCCACTATTAAATCTCTAACTTTGGAATAACTTACAAACTTTTTAACCCAAGGAGCCTCTTATGTTTGACGACCGAATTAAGAAAATTAAATACCAAATGAGAATTAAAAACATTACCAATCCTGATCAGCAATTACCTCATGTAAAGCATGCCTTCACCCCTGACCAGGCCTACAATCCGGCAGCAGCCGGAGGTGGCATGCCAATAGATCCATCCATGATGGGTGGAGCGATGCCTCCTGGTGGTATGCCGATGGATCCCACTATGATGGGTGGCGCTGGGATGCCGATGGATCCATCCATGATGGGCGGGATGCCGATGCAGCCTGGTGCCCCCATCGGAATGGACCCCAATTCAATGGCCATGATGGCCCAGATGAGTGGCGGTGTCCCCCTGGCTGATGCCGGTGGTGGTCCCAAGAAGGAAAGAGGGCAGAAAGAAGACCTCCTGATGAAGATTTACACAGATCTCGATCTCATCAAAAAGCTCCTGGTGGCCCTCTTACGGCGAGTCGGAGAACCTGTTGTTGGCGTCGATGAACTCCTGGCCGAGGCCCCTTCCAACCAAGAACTCCCCGAGGAAAACAGGATTCGTAGTGAGGTCCTGCTGGATGCCCTTCGCCAGATGCAGGAATCTGGCGGTGCAGCAAATATGCCACCGCAAGAAGTTCCGCAGGTAGCCGTTCCTCCACAATGAATGACATGAGCGAAACGCCTACAGGCAAACTGAAACTGCTCATCTACCACAGGGGTAACCCGATCCCCGAAACAATTGAGGCTGATTGTGTCATTGCACTGAACAGCTCAACACAAACGCCCCTCGCCATCATCGCCTCCTGGAGCACCAAGGCTGATGCCTTCATCGCACTCAGGGCCGGGGATCGGGAATTTCCTGAAGTCATTCGCAGTATTGCGCCTCATCTTCCTGTACCGATCTGCAAGGAAGTGATACTTGAATAGTCAACCACTTGTAAGTTTCTGGCGTTCAACTCTTGGAGGACGCGGCTCCTCCCCGGCATGAATGCCGGAGTCTCCGCCGCGTGATATTAAGATGAATACAACCGTTGGTCAACTCATTATCAACGATCTCCTGCCCCCGAAATTAAGGGACTACAGTCGCATTCTGGATAAGAAAAACATCCAGAAACTTCTTGTTGAGCTGTACAAGGAAGACCCAGAAAAATACCGAGAAGTCGTTCACGACCTCACCAATCTCTCCTGGCAAGTAGCCCAAGACCAGGCCGGATTCAGCTTTGGCCCGGAACACTTTCAATATCCTAAAAAATATGATGATCTGAAACAGCAGCTGAAGAATGAAGTCTATGCCATCTACCAGGATCCCAAACTGAATCAGCGAGAAAAAGAACAGCTGGCGATTAAAAAAATCCAGGAATTTGCAGAAAAAGTCCCCAAGCAATTCTTTCAGGAAATGCTGGAAGCTGGTAATCCCATTGCCGAACAGGTCCATTCCGGCTCCCGAGGAAATCTGACGACCTTCACCAGCCTTCTCCTAGGTGACCTTCTGGTGGTGGATCATAAAGACCGTCCCGTCCCCTTCCCCATCTTGCGACCCTACGCCAAGGGTCTCAAACCCGCTGAATACTGGTCAGCCAGCTATGGTGTGCGTAAAGGTCTGATGGGCACACGACTCTCCACCCAGGATGGTGGTGCCCTGGCCAAGTACCTGGCCCAGGTATCTCACCGGTTGGTGGTGGCTGAGGAAGACTTTGAGCACCCACGGCACATCAAACGAGGCGTTCCAGAAAGCACAGATAATGACGAGATTGTGGGTCAGCTCCTGGCAACCCCTGTTTTGAATTATCAAAAAAACGCCGTCATCACCCCCCAGATGCTGGAAGAATTTCGCAATAAAGGAATCAAGGAAATCTTGGTCCGCAGCCCCATCATCAGTGACACACCCATCGGCGGTCTGACTTCCAAAGATGTCGGTGTGCGGGAATTTGGACAATTGCCCTCCAAGGGAGAAAACGTCGGCATCATTGCCGCGCAATCAATCGGGGAACCCATCGCCCAGATGCAGATCTCAGCCAAACACAGTGGGGGTGTGGCGGCCAGCGCTGCCATGAAAGGGCTGAGCGGCTTTGAGGTTGTCCAAAAATTCCTCTCCATGCCCCGCACATCCCACCGGTCTGCTGTTCATGCCACAACCAGTGGAACCGTGGATAAGATTGAGGAGCTACCCACAGGAGGCTGGAATGTCACCATCAACGGTGTTAAACATTATGTGCCGCCGATTTTAAAAATTACAATACAAAAGGGAGACACCGTTGAGGCCGGAGATCAAATCACTGACGGCATTCCCAACCCTGTCGCCCTTGTAGAAACGAAAGGAATTGGAGAAGGTCGTCGTCTGTTTTCTCTTCACTTCAAAAAGCTTCTCAGCGACTTAGGATTCTCAGTCCACAAGCGGAATACGGATGTCCTCGCCAGGGCACTGATTAACCACGCAGAAATCACAGAGCCTTTTGCCGATTATCTCCCCGGCGATATCGTGTCATTCCACGCCATCAACTATCTCTACGAACCACGCAAAGATCATCAGGAACTCCCTACCGACAAGGCCCTCAATTATTATCTGGAAGTGCCGGTCCTGCATTACACGATTGGAACACGACTGACGCCGTCGATGATCAAGACGTTAAAAAATCACGGTGTGGATAAGGTCATCGTCCATAAGGACCCACCGCCCTTCCGACCAAGGGCCATCCGGATTGAAGAACAGCTCACCCATGACCCGGACTGGATGACGCGACAATACGGGTCCTATCTCAAGCTTGGTCTTATGGATGCCGCCTGGAGGGGATCGGTGAGCGATCCCAATTCCACAAGTTTTGTCCCGGGATTGGCGATGGGTGGAACGTTTGGCAAGATCCTCCAGGCACCCCAACGAACACACCAACCTCAGCCACCGAAAGAAGCACCACCGATTAAACCCCCGCTGAGCCATTTACCTAAGCCACAATAATATACGGAATTAATAATAATTTGCTACAATTAATTCATAATTATTCTCACGGAATATCCACAGAGAATCCACAGCACGCCATCATGGATGTTTAGCGACACGACGAGCATAAGAGCCAATATCCCACTCACAGCTCTTTTCACTTTATCATCGCGCTGGTACGAGGCATATCGTCAATGAGCACAAGTTCTCATTACATCAAGCAATCCGACGAATTAAACCCCGACGTTAATTTTGAACAGAATTTTGCGCGTATTGCCTTCACAACGATCACGGATCGTGTGCCCTCCATCACAAAACACACCCTGGGATTCGAACTGCTGGACAGGGGTGAAAATGACGAAAAGGCCTTTGGTGTCTTTGCCATCCGCATCAAAGACATCATTGGTTTTATCCCCGTCATCCTGACGGATGGGCACATCAAAGGGAGCAACCTCCTATTCATCAAAGATGAAAACATCTTTGTCCCCTTCAATGAGGACTGGGTCAATTTCCTCAAATTTTCCCCAGAGGTCTTTCTCGGGCATCCTATCCATAAAAATGATCGACCCACGGTCAGCGAGCCGGACCTGCGAAAGCTCATTGTCCCACCCACACACAACAAAATGGGGGCTGTGAAAAGGGCAGAACCTGAGGTTGAGCTGACCCTCCAGGATCGAGATAGCTTCCTGAGCACCATTTTCCAGAATGTCAACTTCAACGATCACATCCTGCCCGGGCTGCTGAAGCATGCCTCCGTCCGAGAAGCCCTCCGCAGCTACGGCCAAAAATACGCCAGCTTTGCCCACGCCTATCAGTATTTTTACGGCCAAACACTGGAAGATGCCCTCCGAGAGGCTGAAAAAACAGCCCAGTACCAGCAGCTCTTCAAACCCTATCAGAAAAACGAAACCCAGGATGTGACCGTCAGGATACATCCCAACGATAAGATCACCTTCATCACTCAGGAGAAAGCCGCCGAAATCAAAGCCGTCCTAAATGTGCCCTTCACAGAAAAAGAAAAAACGGAACTCATCAAGAAGGGCTACATCGTCAAAGATGCCAGAGACCCAAAAGAGATCACGATGATCGTCAATGAAGCCCCCGAGACGTTCATCAAAGTCACCGAACCGGGTGTTTACGAAGTTTTGATGGACGACAACACCTGGAAAAAACTCATCATCCTACCCTGCAAAAGCAACAAGTCGTCGTATCTCAGACGCTATTGGTTCATCATTGATCCTGAAACCGAAACCATTGCTCAATATCCAACTATTTGCCCAGAAGACATCAGCATCTTCACCTGCAAGGCTGAAACATATAAGACCAACAATGGCGAAGCACCGGAGACCTTCAAAAAGTGGTTTGAGAAGTTGCCAAAGATCACAGAGAAGACCAATCTCTCCTTAGA
>Ga0116167_1001166_pt1 | contig 24567 bp, 22 predicted proteins | sample AD_JPNMR3_MetaG_FD_89794 | JGI IMG/M metagenome (GOLD analysis project Ga0116167, IMG submission 89794) | Active sludge microbial communities of municipal wastewater-treating anaerobic digesters from Japan - AD_JPNMR3_MetaG | ecosystem: Engineered > Bioreactor > Anaerobic > Digestate | place...
AAACCCGGGCATCCGAGAGGCACACCGCGAGCGCGCCGGCAGCACCCGCAGCGAGGAAGACATCGCCTGTTTGCCTGCCGGCGCATCGATGCCCACCGGATGCACCGAGGCACGCGCTCAGGAAGGGGAGGGCTCGGAGCTATCCAGACTGCGTGCGGCGCTCTCGATGCCGTCGAGCAGCTCGCGACAGCGGTCGAGCAAGCGCTCGACCTCGCGTGTCGGATCGCGACGCGACGGCCGCCCGCGACGGGCCAGGAGGGCAGCAAGCCCCACCAGGCCGGCTGCCGCCAGCAGTAGATAAAGGGTATTCCGCATAGAAGCAGGCTCTCGGTAATGCAGCATCGATTCCCGGAGCATCAGGCCAGGCAAACGGTTTGAGGGGCCTGACGGGGAATCGCCCGAATGTATCGGGTCACAGAGGCGCCAGCTAGCTGCCGTCGCCGCCCAGATCGAAGCGCTTCTCGCCTGGCTCGCTCAGCGACTGGAAGATGCGCTTGACGAAAGCGAGGAGCTCCATCGGGTTGAATGGCTTGGTCAGATACGCGTCGACGCCGGAGGACCATCCCCGGAAGATATCGGCATCCTGGGCCTTCGCCGTCAGCATGATGAAGGGGATATCCCGGGTCTCGGGGTCGGCCCGGATGGTGCGCAGAACTTCGAAGCCGTCCATATACGGCATCATGACGTCGCACACGATCAGGTCCGGGTTCACCTCTTTGACCTTGCCAACCGCTTCCTTACCGTCGAAGGCGGTCACCACCTCGTAGCCGACACGTTCGAGATTCACCTGGACCAGGCGAACGATATGCCGCTCATCATCCACTACCAGAATTCGCTTTGCCATGAGCGTCTAACGCCTCCTCAGCTTTCTATATGTACGGCGCCGGACTTGGGAGAATGGGCTGGGCTGCTGTTCCGGCGAGGTGGCAGCAACCGCCACAAGGCCTGCGGTATCGGTCCATTGTGGGCGCTAGCGATCGACTCGCTACCGTGGCCATTATACACGAACGCCAGAATCGTTGTCAAGGCAACGAACCGTTCTGTTCTCCCCGGGGGCTTCGCCCCTTGATCAGGCGCAGGCCCGGCCCTTCCTGCGATTGGAATCGCTCCACGCGGTCCACAAGCCGGCGCATCAGGTAGAGCGGGAACTCCTCGTCCAGCAAGAGCCGCAGCGTCTGCTCGAGGGCAGTACTGCGGGCGCCCACTTCAGCCACCACGGCGCCGGCATCGATTCGGAAGCGCAGGCTGACCGAGTGGGCTCTGCCCGGGTCGGCCTGAGCAGCGTTGACCAGCCGGTTGCACACTTCGGAGACGGCGATCTGGAGTTCCTCCAGGCGAACGGGCGAAAGGCCCGCGCGCGCGCCGATCACCTCCGCCACCCGGCGGGCAACGGCCACGTATTCGGGCGCCGCCGTGAACTCCACAAAGACCGTCTCAGCGCTTCCCATCACTCCCCCGCCGCCTCCGGCTCTTGCCGCTTCTTGATGATCCGGTCGATGCGCAGAATCGCCTCGGCCACCTCGAACGCCGTCCGAAGCGCCTGTTTCTTCACCGGAAGCGGGTCCACTACGCCCGCGCGCATCATGTCGGTCACCTCGCCGGTATCACAGTCGATCGCGAGTGCCGGCGATTCACGCGCCGCCTGAGCCGCGAGAACATCTTCCACCTTTTCGAGAGGGTTGAAGCCCGCGTTGGACACGATCTGCATCAGCGGCACCCGCAGCGCCTCGATGGCGCAATCGGCGCCGTAGGCCGCCATCCCGCGCATCTCCGCGCGCAGGGCTTGCACGGCGCGCGCGGCTGCCAGTTCGGCCGCGCCTCCGCCCGGCACAACCCCACCCACGGCAACCGCCTGGACGGCGGAAGCGGCATCCCGCGCGATCCGCTCGCGCTCGTCGCGCACCTCGCGCGTAGACGCGCCCACCAGGATCGTTGCCACCCGCTGGCCCCTGCCCCCGGTGATGCAAAGAAACTGGCGGCGGTCGTCCACCACCACCTTGTCGGCGTATCCCAACGCCGCAGAAACCTCTTCCGGGCGGCGCTTGAGCACGGTGCGCTTCACCGGGCGCGCCCCACACAGTTCTGCCACGCTCGCCAGGTCGCTCGGCGCAACCCGACGCACCACCAACACGCCGGCCTCGGTCAGTGCTTCCTCGGCCATGGGATCGACGGAGCGCTCGACCAGCACGCAGCGAACGCCGGACTCCATCAACATTCGCAGGCCGGCTTTGAACTCCTCCTGAACCTGCAAGAACCGCCGGAAACCCGCCTCGGTCGCCAGCGCCTCTTCGCCGAGGGCCTCTGGCTCCAGGGCATCATCGATGATGAGCACCCGTGCCTCGGCGAGTTGCACCGGCATCTGGCGGTTCATCCGCCCCTTGCGGATTACCACGCCCTCGAGGACCGCGCTCTCGAGCCCATCCTGGGCTACGACACGATCCGCCAGCCGGAAGGATGGGTCGCTCAGCATCTCCCGGCCAACCAGGCGCGCAGCGCGCACCACCAGGTCGGCGATCTCCGGGTAGCCCCGGCCGGCCACGAGCGCCGCCCGGCACAGGAACGGGTCATCCAGATCCGGGCAAGCTACGGCGATCTCGTCCAAAAAGCTCTGCGCACGCGCCATCGCCACGCGCATCCCCTCCAGGAGGCGCACAACCGGAACCCCCCGAGTGACGTGGTGAACCGCCGCGTCGATGAGCGCGTTGGCCAGGAGAGTGGTGGTCGTCGTGCCGTCGCCTACCTCGCGCTCCTGAGCCCGGGCCGCATTAATGAGCAGGTGCGCCGCTGGGTGCGAGACCGCGATCTGGTCCAGGATGGTGCTGCCATCATTGGTGATGATGACATCCCCCCCGCTGTTCAACAGCATGCAGTCGAGGCCTTTGGGCCCCAGCGTGCCCGCGACGGCAGACGCGACCGCCCGCACGGCATTTGCGTTCGTCAAGAGCGCCGAAAGCCGATCGTCACCTTCGGGCGGGCGCACTGCCCCTCCTCGCTGTTCTGCCATCGCTCTCCTAATTAGAGCCGGAGTTGGGTGAGCAATTCGCCGACCGAGCGAGCCATAAACCGCACAACGGGGAGCGTCCGGTCATAGTCCATGCGCGTTGGGCCGAGGACGCCGATGGTGCCCGCATACCGCCCGAGCACGGTGTAGCGCGCCAACACAAGCGAGCACATCTGCATGCGCCGATCCGAGTGCTCGCTGCCGATGATGATGCGCGACTCCTCGTCGTAGACGTCACGCAGCAGCGAGAAGAGCTGGCGACGCTCCTCCAGAAAAGCCACCAGCTCGCGAATCACCTCGGTGTGCCCGAACTCCGGCTGGCGCAGCACCGCCGCCGTGCCCTCGACCACGACTTCGCCCGCATCCGCGGTGCCGATCCGCTTCAGGACATCGGCGGCCGCGTGCATGATGGCGTGATACACCTTCTGCGCGTCCGGCAGATAGCCCTCGACCGGGTCGGGCACGGCATCGAGCGCCTGGGCTACCGTGTGCCCGCGGATGGCGGTGCCCACCTGGTGTTCGATCCGCCCCAGATCGACGCTCATCAGGTCCACGCCCGGCGACACCACGGCGTGCTCGACGCGCCCCGTTCCCAAGGCGATCACAACCAAGAGGCGTTCTCGGTCGATCACCGCCAGATGTACCTGGCGAACCACGTCCTCCTCGAGCGCCGGGGGGGTCGCCATCGAGACATAACTGGTCAACGCCGAGAGCATGCGACACGTTTGGTGAAGGATGCTCTCCACCTCGCGGCGCGCCTTCTCCAGCTCCGCGCGCATCTGCTGGCGCCGGGAGGCACTGGGGGTGCGAGGCGTGATCAGCCAGTCCACGTAGTAACGGTATCCCTTATCCGACGGAATGCGCCCCGCCGACGTATGCGGCTGCTGCAGATAGCCCTGTTCGGCCATCTCCGCCATCTCATTGCGCAGCGTGGCGGATTTGACCCCGAAGTCATAGCGCTCCGCAAGCGCCTCAGAGCCGACCGGCTCTGCTGTCTCCACGTAGTCCCGTACCACAGCGCGGAGGATTCGCTGCTTGCGCTCCTCCAAAGGTGCATCGATTTTCCGGTTAGAACGTGATGAGACTGTGTACCTCATAGCCCTGCAGACCCTCGCGGCCCTTCAACCCCGCAAGCTCGACGAGGAACAGCAGGCGGCAGATCTCGCCCCCGAGCTGTTCAACGAGATCGATCGCAGCACCCGCCGTGCCGCCGGTCGCGATCAGATCATCGACGATAATCACCCGGTCGCCGGGCTGGATCGCATCCCGATGCATCTCCACGGTGTTGGTGCCATACTCCAGCGCATACTCGGCCTGGACGACTTCGGCGGGCAGCTTCCCCAGCTTGCGCACCGGGACGAAGCCCGCGCCCAGAGCCAAAGCCAGGGGTACCGCGAACATGAACCCGCGCGACTCGATCCCCACCACCACATCCACCTTGTCGTCGCGACAGCAATCCGCCAGGTGCTCGATCACCGCGCGCAGCGCCGCCGGATTACGCAGCACGGGAGTGATGTCCCGGAACATGATGTTCTCTTTGGGGAAATCGGGAACCGTGCGAATGAGCGCTCTAATCTCGTCTAGAGTCATCATCACCGCTCCTCTCCGGGGCGCGCCGCGCCAGCGACCGCTTCCCGCAACGCCGCTTCATAAGGGGCCCGTAGCACCCCCACCTCCGTGATCAGCGCCGAGACGAGCTCGGCAGGCGTGACATCAAACGCCGGGTTCAGCACCGGCACGCCCTCGGGCGCGATCCGCACTCCATCCACGTGCGTCACTTCCTCGCTCGCTCGCTCCTCAATCGGCACCTCATCTCCCGATGGCATCTGCAGATCCACCGTGGAGAGAGGAGCGGCCACGTAGAAAGGAATGCCATGCGCCCGGCACGCCAGTGCCACACCATAGGTGCCGATCTTGTTCACCACATCTCCATTGGCAGCCACGCGGTCGGCACCGACCACCGCGCACTGGATCAGGCCGCGGCGCATGAGCGCCGGAGCCATATTGTCGGAGATGATGGTGACATCGATGCCCTCACGCGCCAGCTCCCAGGCGCTCAGCTTCATGCCCTGCAGGCGAGGCCTGGTCTCGTCCGCAAAAACTCGGATGCGCTTGCCCTGCTCCACGGCGGCCCGGATCACGCCCAGCGCCGTGCCATAGCCCACGGTTGCCAGCGCGCCCGCATTGCAGTGGGTGAGCACTGTATCGCCATCGCGTATCAGCGCGGCGCCATGCCGCCCCATCGCCCGGTTCACCGCGATATCCTCTTCCAGGATAGCGCATGCCTCCTCGACAGCTCGTTTCGCTGCTTCGGCCGGGGATCCTGCCCCTGCCGCGGCGACCGCCGCCATCGTCCGGTTGATCCCCCAAAAGAGATTCACCGCCGTCGGCCGGGTGGATGCCAACACGCGCGCGGCTTCATCCATGTGCGCCCGGAACGCCTCGGGGGCCAGGTCGGCGCCCTCCAGCGCCGCCAGGGCGATACCCAGGGCGGCCGCGGCGCCAATCGCGGGCGCGCCGCGCACCTCCATCGTCCGGATCGCCTCGGCCACTTCCCGGTAGTCGCGATACTCCTTGACGACGAAGGCGTGCGGCAGGCGCGTCTGGTCAATCAGGCGCACCGCGCCATCGGCCCATTCCACGGGGCGAAGCTCGTCAGGCGTTGCCATCATTCAATCCTCGCCGTTCTCAGGGCACATCCGCAGTCGCAGTCGCGCGCCTCGGGCATCGCCTCGATCATCCCGAGGATCAGCTCCTTGACGCGCGCGTTGTTCCGATGGAACACCTCCAGCATCTTCTCCACGGAGACCGGCTCGATGCCGGGCAGACCCACAAGGCCGGCGTCATAGTCGGTGATGAGTGAAATGTTGGCGTAGCAGATCTCCAGCTCGCGCGCGAGAACGCACTCCGGGTACTGGGTCATATTGACGACGTGCCAGCCCATCTGCGAGAACCAGCGGCTTTCGGCTGCCGTGGAAAAGCGCGGTCCCTGGATGACGACTACGGTGCCGGTGCGATGAACGCGCACGCCCTGCGCCTCGCCTACCTGGGCAGCCAGAGCCCGTAGCTGGGGGCAGTAGGGCGCAGCCGTGCTGATGTGCGTGACCACCGGCCCATCATAGAAGGTATCGGCACGCCCGTAGGTGCGGTCGACAAATTGGTCGCAAATAACAAAATCGCCTGGATGCACATCCGGCTGCAGGCTTCCCGCCGCGGTTGGCGCGATGATCCGCTTCACACCCAGCGATTTCATCGCCCAGAGGTTCGCCCGGTAGGGGATTTTGTGTGGCGGCAACGAGTGCTCTCGCCCATGCCGGGGCAGGAATGCCACCCGCCTCCCATGGACCTCTGCCAGCGCAATCCGGTCGCTCGGCGCGCCATACGGCGTCTCTACCTTCACTTCCTCCACTTTGTCGAGGAAGGCATAGAACCCAGAACCCCCGAAGACCCCGATCTCTGCTCGCTCAGACATCGTCACCCCCGCTGGATCTCAAATGGCGGATTGGCGGATGCCGCTCTGCCTGGTGCCACCTTGCTCAATGATAGCAGACGCTCGCGAGCTTTGTCAAACAAGATGCAAGGCGCTCCGGGATTCCGAGACACGGCTGATCCGCGCGGCTCCCGGCGCCCTCCCTGCCCTTCGACCCCGCGCCGGCGGCGATGCCACGGGTGAAGGGGGCAGGATGGGAGGGGGACGCGCATGGAGGTGCGAGCCGCATCCCATACGCGGCGGTAAATCACCGCGCTGCTTGCGAACGAAGCCCTGCCAGGCCCGGTTAGGCCGCATGCGCGGGCAGGCAGCGCAGGCGCAAGTTGGGAGGGAGCCCCGAAAGGGGCCTCGCCGGGAAGCAGCACGATGCTTCTAGCTCCGCGTGCGTGGGCTGGCCACACCCTTGGGGAGCGGCTCAGGCGTGGGCTGGGAGGGGGAGCCTCGAAAGGGGCTTTGCCTGGAAGCAACGCAGGGCTCTAGATCCGCGCGCGGCAGCTCCCCCTCCCAGGCCCCCATGTCGGACCGCTGGGGCCCGCTCTCCCCCGATCCGGACTCATCCCCTCCGGATGGCCGGCGGCACCTTCGGCATCCAGTCCTCTTGCGATTCCAGGCCGTGCTTACGGATGTAGTGCTCCAACGAGCGGTCGCTCATGCCGAGGTGAGCCGAGGCGGCGCGCAGATTCCAGCCGGTCTTCTTGAGTGCATCGAGGAGCAACTCGCGTTCGACGACGGCGACCGCCTCGTCGAAAGTGGTTCCGGCCGGCACCTGAATGGTATCGCCGGAGGCGACGAGGCCGCGCACGCTGAGCGGCAGCACATCCGGGGTGATCAGAGTCGCGTCCGGCTCGGACATGACCACCGCGTATTCGATGCAGTTTTCCAGCTCGCGGACGTTCCCGGGCCACGAGTGCCGCGTCAGGATCTCCATCGCCTCGTCGGAAACCCCTTGAATCTGCCGGCCATCCTCACCCGCGTATTTGCGAATGAAGTGGTCCACCAGCGCCGGGAGGTCCTCCTTGCGCTGGCGCAGCGGCGGCATCGTGATCTGGATCACCTGGAGGCGGTAGTAGAGGTCATGCCGAAACCGGCCGGCTGCAACGGCGGCCTCCAGGTCGCGATTGGTCGCGGCAATGAGCCGGACATCCACCTTGATCGTCTTTGTGCCGCCGACACGCTCGAACTCGCGTTCCTGCAACACGCGGAGGAGCTTCACCTGAAGCGCCGGCGAGATATCGCCGATCTCATCCAGGAAGAGCGTGCCCCCATCGGCCAGCTCGAATCGGCCGATGCGCTGGTTGGTGGCCCCGGTGAAGGAGCCCTTCTCATGGCCAAACAGCTCGCTCTCGAGAAGCTCCTCGGAGAGAGCCGCGGCGGCAACCGGCACGAAGGGGTGCCTGGCCCGGGGAGAGTTCTTGTGCAACGCCAGCGCAACCAGCTCTTTGCCGGTACCGCTCTCGCCACGGAGCAAAACCGTAGCCCGGCTGTTGGCCGCCCGGCGAACGATCCGGCAAACCTGCTGCATCTGCGGGCTGGAGCCGACGATGTTGTCAAGCGTCCACTCCGCGTCGGGGAGCTCGCGCGCGCACTTGGCCTCTCCGTTCAGGCGCTTCCAATCAATGGCCTTGCGCACCACGCGCAGCAATTCGTCCATATCGAACGGCTTGGCGATATAATCAAAGGCGCCCAGCTTCATCGCATCCACCGCCGAGCGCACGGAGCCGTGCGCCGTGATCATCACGGTGGCCACGCCCGGGTGAAGCTGGCGGATCTCCTGCATCAACTGCACGCCCGTCAGATCCGGCATGATCAGATCGGCGACCAGCACATCGATATCCGTCTCAGCGGCGAGCGCGAGGGCGCGTTGCGGCGTCTCGGCTGTGTACACCTCATAGCCATCCCGCCGGAAGAGCGCCTCCAACACCCGACGAATATGCTGCTCGTCATCCACGACAAGCACGCGAACGGTATCTCCAGGTTCCCCCATCTTCTCCCCCCATCTATCCGCTCACGCGCAGGCTCTCTGCCCCGGGAGCGCACGGCAGACGGATGGTAAACTCGCTCCCGCCCCCAGGAGGGCATTGCACCGTGACCACCCCGCCGTGGTTCTGCGCGATTCTCTGGACAATGGTCAGGCCGAGACCCACGCCCTTCGTCTTGGTGGTGAAGAACGGGGTGAAGAGCCGATGGAGATCCTCGGGGTTGATGCCCCGGCCTGTATCGGCGATCGCAATCTCCACCCCGGGCAGCGGCGTGTCGAAGGTACGCGTCCGCACTCGGAGCGTACCTCCGTCCGGCATCGCCTGAATCGCGTTCATGACGATGTTGCGCAGCATCTGATCCACCTGGCGCGAGTCAAAGTAGGTCGGAGGCACGTCCGCGCTCAGATCCAGCACCGCCTCGATTCCCTGCGCGGCCATCTGCGGCTTCATCACCTGCAGGAGACGGCGAATACTGTCGTGCACGTGCATCTGCTCCAGGTTGAGGTGCATCGGCCGGGCGAAATCGAGGAACTCCGTGGTGATCCGGTTGAGGACGCCCACCTCCTCGATAATAATATCGAGGAACTCGCGCACGGTGGCATGATCCTGGTATTCGTTGCGGATGTATTGCGCGGCGCCCTTGATAGAGCTCAGCGGATTACGCAGCTCGTGCGCCACGCTGGCGGCCAGCTGGCTGACAGCCGGTAGCTCGCTGATCCCGGACATCTGCTCGTACAGGAGCGTCCGGGCTTGCTCCAGCTCACCCGCCAGTCGCCGCCGGCGCAGATCGGCCCGCAAGCCGCTGGCCACCACTTCGGCGAGGCGCATCAGGGGCGCCACCGGTTCATGCGTTGCCAGAGCAAGGGCGCCTGCCAGATGGTCCGGCTCGCCGAGCGGCGCGATCACGAGTGGCCCCGGAGTAGCGAGAACGCTGGCCACGGGAGCACCCTCAGCCCGGTAGTCCCAGCGCCACCCGCGCAGAAGATCGGCACGCGCCTGCCCCTCGCCCGGTAGCTCCCCGAGCGACAGCGCCTCCAGATCCGCCTCGCGCCAGAGCGCGAACCACACTCCCGAGACGCCCGGCACGGCGAGCAGCGCCTCTCCCAAGGGGCGCCAGGCGTGCGGCGTCTCCTCCCGCGATGAAAGACATGCCCCGAGTTGCTGCAGAATATCTACCAAGCGATCACTCGCGTCCATTCATCACCCTATTGCCCGGACCAACCAGCAGCGCAGCCGCCGCGTGCCCCACTCCACATGACGGGAATCAGTTACCCCCGGAACCACGGGGCCAAACCTGCCTGCGGGGGCGTAGAACAGGCGGCAGGAGGACACACGGGGAGGCCCACGAGATGACCGTCTCATCGGCCAGGCGGCTCTTGGAAGCAAGCTCCTCGGCTACCACGCCGGGGCGCGGTCGAAGCTGGAAGAGGGGCGCGGGCAATGGGACAACAAAGCGTGCGGCAATCCACCCCCGCGGGTGAACTTGCGCGGGAAGGGCGGTGGGCACCCTTCCCGCGCGAGCGGATTGGAGTTCGAGTGAGCGTGCCCTACTTGGGGAGGGCCAGGATGCCGACTTGAGGGGTGACCGTCTGAGCGAGCGCCTGGTCGATGGTCGCGTTGCCGCCCCGGCAGCGGATACGGCCACCCAGATCGCCTTTCGTATTGAAGAGCACTTCCCAGGTAGTCTCGCCCACCCGAACGCGCGCGCCAACCGCGTCGCCCTCGCGGATCACCTCCACGGGATCCATGGCAGAGAGCTGCTGGTCGCCCACCTGAAGGACGTGGAGGAAGTGGTCCTCGGCGCGAGCGGCGCCCGGTGAGACCTCCACCCGCCACTGGCCCATCATCGCCAGCTGCTCGGGCTTCAGCTTATCCGCCTTGATCTCCCAGTTGCGCCCGGCCGCCCAGAACTCGCGGCCCGAACCGCCCACAGGAGTGAGCACCGCATCCTCCGGCAGGAGCGTACGGCAGAAGAGCCGGCCCTCCTCATGGTCGGCGCGAAACTGCTTCCCCGCGATGACCGGCTCGTGCGCCGTGTGCAGCAGCCACTCTTTCCGGTAGGAGGGGTCCGTGGCGACCACGCGGTCGAAAACTACGAAGTGCTTCGGCATCAGGAAGACCAGCTGCCGGGTGACGAGCGAGACCTTCTCCGGGAGGTCCGGCTGGCCCTCGCGCTTCACCGGGCCATGGAGGTAGCTGGCGGTGGCATCGCCAGCCACGTAGACGTAGCGGTCGTTGGTCTCGAAAGCCTTCACCTCGGAGCCGAGCTGGCGGTGCTGGCCGCCGTGATTCGCGATCACCGTGCCGCCCCAGTAGCGCGCAGGTGGCTCACCTGGCTGGTGGACGAGGACGCAGTTGTGCGCCACGGTCTGCGCGTAGTAGTTGGCCAGGTGCTCGCCGTTCACGAACTCGTCGTAGCGCGTGCCGCTATCGAGCGCCAGATACCCGCGGTGGTAGATGATGAAGCTGAGGGCATCGTAGTGCCGGTGCTGCGACAGAATACCGCCGGCCGTAAAGAGGCAGTAGGTATCCTCGGGCCCCGTGCCCGAGCGCATGAAGATCTGCCCCAGGCTCTCGAAGTGGCGCGCGGCCGGCAGGCGCTCTGGATGGAACGCCTCCGGCGACTTATCCAGATCCGTCAGCAGGAAGGGGTAGATGAACCAGTTGCCCGCGTACTCCTTGTGGGGGAGCATCTCCTGGAGGTGCCGCGCCAGCGCCGCCGCCTCCGGGGCGACCTTGCCATACAGATGGCGGATGTTCGCCATGTGCGTATAGAGTTCATAGTGGGGCATCGTGTTGGTGGTGTGCGGTGTATCCCCCCAACCGAACTCGCGAGGAGCGCGCTCCGCCGCGATCCAGTTCCAGAGAACGTAGTTGGCGAGCCAGGCGCTGTGCGGCCACTCCGGGGCGATGTTCTCGCCGGTGGCGCTCAGCCAGGTATAGAAGAAGTTCTGCTCCGACCACGGGTAGGCGCCAAAGGCATAGCCCAGGGTTGGCGACGCCGAGCCACCATCGTCGCCGCACGCGCGCTTCCGATGGGCCAGCATCTTCATATTCTCGTTATAGCCCCACACCAGCCACTCGCGAACCAGCGCTTCCTCGATCCCGGATCCAAGCCCCGCCAGGCCCACGAACCACTTGCAGTTCGTCACGCCGTAGAACCCGGTGGTATGGCCGCTCAGGCTCTCGCGGTAGATAGGTGGTTTGGCAGTATACACCTTATGGAGTACCTGCACCAGCCGCGAGAAATACTCCTTGCGCTCGGCTTCCGTGAGGTCGTTGTAGAGCCAGTCCCACGCCATGACCGCGTGGACGCGCGTCGTCGAATACCAGTTGACCGCTTTGCGCTCCTCATAGCACTTTTCGTAGAAGCGAAGGCTGATCTCCAACGCCTTCTTCGCCAGGTCGAGATAGGGCCGCTCGCCCGTCATGAGGTAGACAAACGCGGCCCAGGCGGCCTGCGGGCCCAGGTCACGCGGCGGATCCGCCAACCCGCCAATCTCCTCCTGGAGCTTGTCGACCCGGCGCTTATACTGCTCGTACCACTTCTTTTCAGGGCCCAAGGCGCGTTCGCGCACGGCGGGCCAGGTGTCGCGATTGAAGAAAAGCCGGGGATGGTCCATTCGGATCTTCGCGGTCCACTCAGGCAGGCCCGGCTCCGCCGCTGCTGCGGCGATGGAGCAATAGACGAGACAGATGACTGCGAGTAACCGTGCCATAGCGCTACCAACCTCCTTCGGGGAGTGACAGTTGCCCGGGGATGCGTTCGCCATCCCCCGCCCGGCTCCCTGGCCCGCGAGGGCGTCGCCTCGCTCGCCGCGACGGCGTGCCTCCTCAGAACGCCATCCGCCGCCACCCCTTGGACTCTGGCGAGCGGGGCGGGAGGCCGAGGATCTCGCGGCCCAGGTCCACATAATAGCGGTAGTTCTCCAAAGGCGTGCCGTTGGGGATGCGGTGGTCGAGCCCGAAAAGGTAGCCGCCCTGGCGCATGAGCGGCTGCATCTTGTACTCTAGCTCCGCCCGGATCGCCTCTTTGCTCTGGCGCAAGACGTGCTTATCGATGCCGCCGGCCATCGCCAGGCGCCGGCCGTATTTACGGCGCAACTCTACTACATCCATGCCCGCGGCTGGCTCCATGGGCAAGATGCTGGTGAGCCCGCACTCCAACAGCGCGTCGATGACCGGATTGATATTTCCATCGGTATCCTGCTGGAAGATGCGCGCCCCTCGCGCAGAGAGGAGATCCCAGATGCGCTGGTAGTACGGCCTGAAGTACTGCCGGATCTGTGCCGGGCCAACGAGCGGTCCGGATTTCCCCGCGAAATCCTCGTGGACGGAGAGCTGATCGATGGTCACCTCCTGGCTGACGCGCTCCAGGACGCGGAAAGCGGTATCGCTGAGCGTGGCGAGGATATCCTCCATCAGCTCCGGCTGCTCGTAGTAGGCCAGGCAGGCGACCTCTTCGCCCATCAACGCGCGGGGGATATCGAAGGCACCGGGGATACTCGCGACCACGAGCGCGCCCTCCGCCCGTGCCTTCGCGGCATTCGCCACCGCATCGGGGTTGATCCGCGCCTCATGGAAGGTGAACATCGCCTTCACCTTCAGCCAGTCGTCCATCGTTTTCACAGGATAGTCGAGGGGGAGCGGGATCGTGGCATAGCCCTTGACCAGCTTCACCGTACGCCCGAGGGCGTCGCGCTGGATCAGCTCGCGCTCGTTCTCCTCCAGGATCACGGTGGGTAGGCCTCGCGGGCCCGTATGCCCGCCGCAGTTCACCACGGGCACCCAGTCCCAGTCGAACGCCACCAGATCGATCTCTTCCTGGGTGGCGCCCTGAGCACGCCACTCCGCCTCCAGGCCCACGAGCAGCCCAAACAGCTCCACGAAGAGCGGGCGCTCAAACTCGCCGAAGGTCATATACTCCAGATACTGCTCGCGCGAAAACCGCATCCGTGGCTCCTATCTCCAGTTCGCCCCCAATGCAGGGGTTCTGTCGCGCGGTAAGAGCTCCGATCCTGACTCCGGAGGAGATTACAGACGGTTGTTCGCCCCCGCCAGGCTGTTCCCTTTCGATATGGAGGGATCTGCCGGATGGGGCGGACGCGAATGCGCCTGCCGACCCCACTTCCGGAGTGATGCGCGCCCGCACCTCGCCCGCGTTATCCGGGGCGCATCATCCCGGGCATCGCCCGCCCGCCGCGATGTCCGGTGAGTCCATCTGGGGGGCAGCTCCTGCCTACGCACCCGCCCCGAGGATGCCGCTCTCACGACCTCTGGTGAACACAGGCCCTCACTGCACGCGGTTGATAGGCGGGTGGCTGGTGGCCAGAGGCTTCGATTTTCCTAATCGGGCCACACGCGCGATGGCTTGTCGGATCGCCATGCGTTTTCCCTCTTGACACTACGGCCCATTTGGGGGATAATAAGTCGGCTGTCGGCAACCGGTTGCCGCCTGCTGCCCAGCGTGTTGGAAGGGCTCGCGCGCGTGCTGGGCCCATGGCGGCCGGTCGCGCTGGTCTGGAGACACCCAGGAGGATGGGGTCGGCCAAAGGGGTGGTTCGCGGAATGCGTGGGGATTCGACCCATCTCCGCCCGATCCCTGATGCCTTCCGCCTCGGGGCGAGAAGGGATGAAGCGGGCGCAGGCTGAGGGGCGAGATGATGCTGGCAACCCTGGCGGCTCTGGGTATGAACTGCAGGAGAAAGATAGAACACCCGTGGAACGAGCAATGGAATCACTAAACCCGTTTGAAATCGCACAAGCGCAGTTGGACGAGGCGGCCGCTGTGCTGGACCTCGACCCCGCAACGCACCAGCTTCTCCGCGTCCCGATGCGCGAGCTTCACGTCTCCATTCCAGTCCGCATGGATGATGGCACGACCAAGATCTTCACCGGGTTTCGTGTCCAGTATAACGATGCGTGTGGACCGACCAAAGGCGGGATCCGCTTCCACCCCGAGGAGACGATCGACACCGTGCGCGCCCTGGCGGCGTGGATGACCTGGAAGACCGCGGTGGTGGGACTGCCCTACGGAGGCGGCAAAGGCGGGATCATCTGCAACCCGAAGCAGATGAGCGAAGGCGAGCTCGAGCGGCTGGCGCGCGGCTACATCCGCTCCCTGGGCAACTTCATTGGCGAGGAGCGCGACATTCCCGCGCCCGATGTCTACACCACGCCACGGATCATGGCGTGGATGATGGATGAATACAGCAAGATGACCGGGCACAACGTGCCTGGTCTCATCACGGGCAAACCGCTCATCCTGGGAGGCTCTCAGGGCCGTGGCGATGCCACGGCGCGCGGCGCTATCTACTGCATTCGCGAGGCAGCCAAGCTGCTTGGCCTGGAGCTGAAGGATGGCACGCTTGCCATCCAGGGCTACGGCAATGCCGGCGTCTACCTGGCGCAGCTGGCCGTCGAGCTGCTGGGGATGCGCGTCGTGGCCATCAGCGACAGCTGCGGCGGCATCTACCGCGCGGATGGCATCGACTGGCAGATGGCGCTCGAGCATAAGAAGGCGACCGGCTCCGTGGCCGGCCTTCCCGGCACCACCCCGATCACCAACGAGGAGCTACTCCTGCTTGACGTGACCGTCCTGTGCCCCGCCGCGCTCGAAAACGTGATCACCAGCCGCAACGCCGGCGAGGTGAAGGCGAAGGTGATCGCCGAGGCAGCGAACGGCCCTACCACTCCGGCAGCTGACCGTATCCTGCACGAGAAAGGGATCTTCGTCATTCCCGACTTCCTGTGCAACGCCGGCGGGGTCACCGTCTCCTACTTCGAGTGGGTGCAAAACGTGACCGGCTACTACTGGGATCTGCCCACCGTTCACGAGCGCCTCGACAACCTGATGACCGAGGCGTTCTGGCGAGTGGCACGCGTGCGTGAGAGCCGGAACGTGCATACAAGGCTCGCCGCCTACGTGGTAGCCGTGGACCGCGTAGCGCAGGCGGTCCGCCTCCGCGGCTGGGTGTAACGCGCTCGAAAGAGGAGCGTTTTATCAGGAGGGGGGAAGGCCCCGAGGAGAGCGCTCTCTCTTCGGGTTCTTCCCCCCCTTCCGCGCTTATCCGGGAGGCACTCCGGGCCTCACTCGGCCATCCGCTCCGCGCGCTCCCTGGCCGCGGCCGAAACCGGTTCCAGAGCGGGGTTCACCCCCGGGGCCCGGCCTGCCTTCGCCATGTCGTACCATTTTCCATCCACCTTCACCCGCACCACATCGGCGGTGTAGTCGTTGTTGGTGCCATGGATGTCGCAGGAGGAGAGGAGATAGGAGCCGACGCCATAGATATCGACCGGCACGCCCAGCTCTTCAAACTCGCGGATCTTCTCCGGCTTGAACCCGCCGGTGACGATGATGCGCACATCGCGGCACCACTTCTGCGCCCGCGAGTGCCACTTTCGCGGGAGATTCCAGGCCTGCCAGGCGTTATCAATCGCTTCGCGGAGCGTGAAGACGAGCCGGGCGTTGACGCCAGCATCGAGGCGCCTGTCGCCCAGGGGCGGCACGCTCACATCGCGCAGATTGGCGCCGGTATCGGGGCGAACGGCCGCCAGCTTGAAGCGCTGCGCTTCCTCCAGCCGACCCTCATCAGTGAGCTGCATCCACCGGGCGAACAGAGCTGCCATCACGCGGAGCGAGTCGCCCACGCAGTCGTTGTTGAAATCGACGAGCGCGACGCGGGGCACCTCCGGCGGCATCACCGAGGCGAAGGCGAGCATCATCTCCGCCGTATCTCCCAGGAAGCACGCGATTGCCGCATGGGCAATCGTGCCCCCACCGGCGCCCTCCCACCATCCTCCCTGGGCATCGGTGGAGACCATCGCCCGCAGTTGATGGCCATTGCGCCGGTTGAACACCTCCACGGCGATACAGTAGGCGTAGCCATCGGCCGCCTGTACCTCGTGCGCGTCGAAACGCGCCGGGAAGAACATCACCGCCTTGCCGCGCGCCGCCTCGAGCACTTCGTAGACATTCGTGGCGATGCGGCTCCCGCGCGTCAGCGCACCCAGTGTCGGCGTCTCCAACAGCGCGAAGTCACGATAGCGCCCGCGGACCCGAAGGACGGGCGTCACTTGGGACGGGTCACCGGCATAAGGCGCGACGAAGCCGTCGTGGACGGCGTCGACCTCCATCTGATCGAAGGTGTTGACGAAGCGGCCGTCTTCATCAAAGTAGCCGGCACACTCCTTTAAGATCGCCAGAGCCTTATCGATACCGGCAACGATGCAGAACGGCTTGCGACGCGGGAACCACTGCATCTCCACCTCGATGTTGCCGACGTCCACGCTGACCGCGTCCAAACCGAGGCGGGCAAGGGCACGGGCAGAGCCCTCATACCGATAGCCGTGGCGCGCGAGTTGCGTCAGGAGCGTGACGATGTTCGCGAAGTACTTGTCGGAATACCAGCCGCGGCGCATGCGCTCCACATCCAGCTTGAACGTCTCCGGTGGAAGCCGCTTCCGGTCGAAAACACTCATCGTGCTCGCTCCCCTCCCGATAGGTCACTCCTCGGTAATCGTGACCTTCTCCATTCTATCACCCTGGCGGATGGCGTCCACCACCTCCTGGCCGGCCACCACCTTGCCGAATACGGTATGCTTGCCATTGAGATGGGGTTGGGGAGAATGGGTGATGAAGAACTGGCTCCCATTCGTATTCGGGCCGGCGTTCGCCATGGAGATGACGCCCTTCTCGTGCTTCAGGGGGTTGTTGCGGACTTCATCCTCGAAGCGATAGCCGGGGCCGCCAGAGCCGGTGCCGGTAGGGTCGCCTCCCTGGATCACGAAGTTGCTGATGACGCGATGGAAGGTGAGACCATCATAGAAGCCCTCGCGTGACAGGAAGACAAAGTTGTTCACTGTCTTTGGGGCGAACTCGGGAAAGAGCTCCAGCTCGATGGTGCCCCGGTTCGTCACAATGGTGGCCCGATACTTCTTCGCCGGGTCGATCTGCATCGCCGGCGGGGTGCTCCACTGCTTGCGTGCCAAGCGCGTTTCCTCTCTACGCCTGCGGAAGGCGCGCTACGGTCGGATGTACCCCCATCATACCACGTCTGCCGCTGAGACGCTACTCTGAATCTTGAAAGCGCACGGAGGTCGTGGGCTCTCCCGGGGTGCACCCCCAGGACGATACCGCGGAAGCAGGGACCGGACGACACCCAGGGATCCTGGAGAGCAGGTCGGTCCTGATCCCGAGGTTCGAGACCTCCTTGGGGAGCGCGGGCAACCGCCCGGACCTGTCTTATCTCGGAATCCCAGGCCCACGCGGGCATGCGCTTGGCAGAAGGAGAGAAACCCGTGTATAATTGGGGGGAGCCGCACTCTAGCCGGCAGCATTCGGGGCAGCGGACATGCTTTTCTGCCGGCCGGAATCGATATCGCGGCGCGTGGAGGAGAAGCATGGAACAACACTGCCCAAGCTGCGGGGCAGATCTTCCCCCGGAAGAACGGCCATCCGCATGTCCGGTGTGTGGCGCCGACCTGCAGCCGGAAGAGGGCGAGGAGATCCCGTTTGATAACCCGGGGCGCCTCGGGTTCTTCCGATCGCTGTGGCAGACCTGGCGCGAGGCGACGTTCACGCCGAACGCCTTCTTCCCGCGCATCCCAACTTCAGCGGCGGTGACCTGGCCCCTTCTCTACGCGGTGCTCTTTGGATGGCTTCAGGCGCTCGCGAACGTCCTGATTCAGCAGCCGATGCTGCGGGCCAGCAGGGCCACGCTGCCCCCCCAGCTCCGCAACATGGCGGAGGCGTTTCAGACCACCCCCGAGGCCGTGGCCATGCAGTTCATCCTCGAGCCGTTCATTACCGTGGTCGTTATCTTGCTCAGCTCGGCCGTTTTCCACGCGATTCTCTACTTGCTCAATGGGGCGCGGCCCGAGTTTGTGATCACCGTGCGCACGGTGAGCTATACGGCAGGCGCCTACGCGGCCTACTTCATCCCCGTGCTCGGCCCGCTGCTCTATGTCATCGGGGTCCTCACCTTGCTGATCATCGGTTTGGCGCGCGCTCACCAGACGGAGGGGTGGCGGAGCGCACTGGCGGTGCTCCTCCCCGCGGTCGCGTGCTGCGGCGCGATGGGGATGCTGATGCTCTTCACCGCGGCCTTCCTGCTGCGCGCGACCAACGTGATGTAGCGATGGGCGCCTGGCGCTGGGCTCCCCCGCTGGCTGCTGCGGCGGCCGTCGTCATCGCCGCGCTGAAGCTGCTCGCTCCCTACGGGGCGTTGCCGCCGTGCCTCTTTCGCATGCTCACCGGGTGGCCGTGCCCGAGCTGCGGTGGGACGCGCTGCGTACTGGCCCTCACCGCGCTGGATCTGCCGGGCGCTGCGGCGAACAACCCCCTGGTGCTGCTCGCCGCGGTCGGATTGGCAGTGGCGCTCCTCCTGGATGCAGGCGAGCGCATCCTCCATCGCCCGCTGCTCTCCCCGGAGCCTTTGTTGCGCCGGCCAGCGGTGGCGCGCACGCTCGCGGTTGCCCTCGTGCTGGCCAACTGGGTTTATCTCATTCTGGCCGAGCGCGGGTGAGGAACAAGGGGCCAGCGCCCCGCTCACATGCGAGGCGCTTCGTCTTTGTCGGGCGTGATCTGCAGGATGCGCGTGCCCTGGTCGGAGCCGATGATCGCTGTCGTGGCGAGGCCAAGGAAAAGCCCATGGCCGACCACCCCCGCAATCCCCTCCAGCGAGCGCGCCAGCTCCTCGGGGTTCTCGATAGGGCCCGTGTGGCATTCCAACAGGTAGTTGCCATTATCCGTGCGCACCGGCTCATTCCCCTGGCGGCGCAGGACGGGTCCGAGGCCAAGCTGGCGGATCTGCACGGCGGTGGCTTCCCATCCAAAGGGGATCACTTCCACCGGGAGTGGGAAGTTGGTACCCAGGCGCTTCACCACCTTCGACTCGTCGCCAACAACTATCATGCGCCCGGCGGCCTGCGCGACGATCTTCTCGCGCACCAGCGCGCCCCCCATCCCTTTGATCAAGTTCAGCCGCGGATCGATCTCATCGGCGCCGTCGACCACAATGTCCACCGCGCTCCAAGAATCCGCGAGAGGGATCCCCTGCTCCCTGGCAATCCGCTCTGTGGCAACCGAGGTAGGCACCCCCACGACCTGCAGGCCCTGGCGGCATCGCTCTCCAAGCTTGAGGAGGAAGTAATAGACGGTAGACCCAGTGCCCAAGCCGACCACCATCTCGTCGGAGATGTACTCCACCGCCTTCTCGCCGGCACGCCGTTTGGCTTCATCCGAAGAAATCGTCATCAGACCGCGTTACTCCTTTCGCTCTCTGGAGATGGAATGCCCCCGCCCTCGCGGAACCTGCCGTCACCTGACACGAGTTGCGCCAGGAACGATGCAACCGGCAGTGAGGCCCGGCGTCGGATGCGCGCTGGCTAAGCGCTTTTGCCGCGCGTGCGGAGAACCGAGATGAGCTGTTGGACCACCTCTTCGTCCAGGTGCGCGCCCGCCTCTTCCTGGAGCTCCGCGATGGCATCCTCATGCGACTTGGCAGCGCGCCAGGGCAAATTAGCGGTCATCATCACGTAGGCATCCGCCGCCGCCACGACGCGGGCGCCGAGAGGGATCTCCTTGCCGCGAAGCCCCTCCGGATAGCCCGAGCCATCCATCCGTTCGTGGTGGTGACGCACGATCGAAATGGCGGGCCGAAGGGCATCCAAAGCCCGGAAGTCGCGCGCGCTGCGATCGACATGCTCCCGAATGCGCCCAAACTCTGCCTCGGTGAGCGGCCCGGGCTTGAGGAGAATATCATCCGAAAGACCGATGTTGCCAACATCATGGAGCAGGCCCGCCAGACGGATAGTGGCCACCTCCTTCTCGGGGAGCCGCATCGCAGTGGCGACGGCCTCAGCCAGGTCGGCCACCCTGCGGCTGTGATCGCGCTCCCGGAATGCCTGTGCCGCTGGCGCATTCCGCAGAGCATGCATTGTTCTTACCCAGTGACGGGCCCCAGATCTCTTTGTGGCCACGCCCACCCTCCCGAACGGCGCGACGGTATTATCGATGCTTTCTCTATTGTCAATTATAGGTACCTCCGGCCGTAATCTTCAGGCTTTCGAGCAGTTAGTTTTTGCGCTGCTGACACCAGTCCCTCATGTTCCAGGGCTGCGGAAGGGAGGCACGCCCGGGCCTTACGGGCAGGCGTGAGGTGGGAACATTTGCCCCGCTGACTTTTATAACAAAACTGCAGGAGCGGCGTTGACCCTATCCTCCGCGATATGGTAACATGGTTGCGACGTGGTTCGGGCCATCGCGGAATCCTGGCGGGGTGAACGCCGGTTCCTTCCCCGCAATCGGGCGTAGCCACCCGTTATGCCTCCGGGGCATAAAGTCCCCTTTCAGTGTATCCGGCGACGTGCCGGCGCGATCCCGAACGGGTAGGCAACAGGTTCAGCGCGCGTTCTCGGGCGCAGCGGCCAGGCGCCGCGGAGAACGCGCTCCAGGGATGCAGATGCTCAAGGGTGTGACCCACTTCGTCACGAACCTGCCCTGGCAGGCGGCTTTCGACGTGCTCATCTCGACCGTGATCATTTACTACGTGATCATGTTGATCAAGGGAACACGTGCCGTTCAGCTCGCCTGGGGCCTGGTCCTCCTCTTCCTTTTCGCGCGGATTGCGGACTGGGTGGAGTTCCGCACGCTCAGCCTTCTCCTCGGTACCATCGCCACCCCGGGGGCGACGGTCGCCATCGTGATCCTGTTCTACCCGGAGCTTCGTCACGCGCTCGAAGAGGTGGGGCGCGGTCGGTTCTGGGCAATGCGCGGGTTGATGCTCCGCCGCGAAGATGTGAGTGCCGTAGTCGACGAGCTGATCGAGACCGCGCAACGGCTCTCACAACGCCGGTTCGGGGCACTGATGGTGATCGAGCGGGATGATGGCCTCGATGACATCGCGACGACCGGGACCGCTCTGGGGGCTACCGTGACGCCGCGGCTGTTGGAGACGATTTTCTACCCTGGCACGCCGCTGCACGACGGCGCCGTGATCATCCGGGGGAACGAGGTGATCGCCGCAGAGTGCGTGTTGCCGCTCTCGGACAACTCGCGGATCAGCTCCTCGCTGCACACGCGGCATCGCGCGGCGCTGGGCCTCGCGGAGACGACAGACGCGGCCGTGCTCGTCGTCTCGGAGGAAACGGGCAACATCTCCCTTGCCTACGATGGACGCCTCCTCACCGCGCTGCGCCCGGAGGTGGCGCGCGACAAGCTCCTGAGCCTGCTCCAGCGTGATGAAAGCCTGGAGGGGCGCCGTGGCAACGACCCCGGGTCGGCCGGCGGCAAAGGTGCGGGCTCTGCCACGCCAAAGGAAGAAGCGATCCCGGAGCCGCCAGAAGTGGCGGGGGTGGCTGCCGTGAGCGCGCTAGAGGAACCCCGCACGTTGCGCGGCATGCTCTACTCCGGCCTGCGCCGTGCGCGCGGACTGTTTGGGATTGGAAACCGGGTGTCTGGCCTACGCAGTCTGTTTCGTGGAGAGCCGAGCGATTGATCCGGCATAATCTCAGGTATAAAGTTCTGGCCCTGGCAAGCGCGCTCGCGCTTTACTTCATGTACGGGCGGACGGATGAGAAGCCGCTTACGTCCGCCGTCGTACGCGTGCAGGTGCGCGCCGTGAATGTGCCCGACGGGCTGGAGATCACCACGCAGCCGGTCATCTCCGTGAGCATCCAGGGCCCCAAACACGCCATCGATGAGCTTCTCAACCGCCCGGATGGCGGCGCCTCCGAACTCGATGCGACGGTGGATCTCGCCGGCAAGGGCGTCGGACCGCATATGCTCCCGGTGAAGGTGAACCTCCGCAAGCCGCTGATGCTGGTGCCCGGGCAGCTGTATGCAACCGTCACCCTGGAGGCGATTGTCGAGCGGACGCTGCCGGTCGAGGTGGTACCCCAGGGGAGTGTCGCTCCCGGTTATCGCTGGGAATCGACCAGTGCCAATCCGGCCTCGATCACCATCGTGGGGGCCAGAAGTGCCGTGGAGCAGGTGGCCCGAGTGGAGGCGCGCGTGCCCGTGCGCGGTGCCACCGGTGATCTTGAACGCGATGTGCCGCTGCGCGCTCTGGACAGCCGAGATGAGGTGGTGGAGCATGTCGATGTCCGCCCATCCCTCGTCTCGGTCCACGTGCGCATCTCCCGACTGCTGCGCTACAAAGTGGCACCGATTGTGCTCCAGACGACCGGGCGCCCGGCGAATGGGTACCGGATATCGACGGTGGTCGTGGAGCCGTTGGTTGTCACGGTATCGGGGAGCAGCCAGGCCCTGGAGAGTGTGCAAGCGGTGTCCACCGAACCTGTGGATCTCACGGGAGCAACCGCTCCCATCATCCGGCGCGTTCGCCTGGCGCCGCCAGAGGGCATTGAGACCGTTTCCGCGTCTGCCGCGCGGGTGAAGGTCTTCCTGGTGAACGAAGCGGTAGGTACTCCATGACGCGATTTTTCGGCACCGATGGCCTGCGTGGCCGAGCCAATGTGGATCTGACACCCGAGCTGGCAGTTCGCGTCGGGCTCGCTGCGGGCTTCGTTCTCGGCGAGGGCGAGCCCGGCATCCTCATCCTGGGGCGCGACACGCGCGAGTCCGGGACGATGCTGGAGGCCGCCGTCGCCTCTGGCCTGGCTAGCGCCGGTTGGAACGTGCGCCTGGCAGGCGTGATGACCTCCCCCGGCGTGGCCTACCTCACGAACCTCCTGGGAGCGGACGCGGGCTGCGTCATCTCCGCGTCGCACAATCCCGCCCCCGACAACGGAATCAAGTTTTTCACCGCGGAAGGCGCCAAGCTGGTGCCCGCCGTTGAGGAGCAGATAGAGGCTCTCCTCGATCCGGAAGTGCTGGCTCACCAGGAGCGCCCGCGCCCGGGGTGGATCCGCCCGTTGAAAGATGCCGGCCGGCGCTATACGGAGGCCCTCGCAGAAGAGGTCCGGGCCGACCTGACAGGGCTCCGCATCGTCGTCGACTGTGCCAACGGGGCCGCCTCGCGCCTGGCGCCCGGGCTGTTCGCTCGCCTGGGGGCCGAGGTGATCCCGCTGTGCCACCAGCCCGATGGCCGCAATATCAACGCCGGGTGCGGGGCAACCCATCCGGAGTGGCTCGCCGGCACCGTCTTGCGCGAGGGCGCCGATGCCGGTGTGGCGTTCGATGGCGATGCCGACCGGGCGATCTTTGTCGACCATGAGGGCCAGGTGCGCAACGGCGACCACGTGCTCTACATCATCGGCACGCAGCGCCGCGCCCAGGGCAAGCTTCCCGGCGATCTCGTCGTGGGCACGGTGATGTCCAACCTTGGTGCCGAACGTGCCCTCGCTGCACAGGGAATTCGCCTCGAGCGCACCCGCGTGGGCGACCGCGAGGTCTTCGCGCGCATGTGCGAGACGGGCGCCGTACTCGGTGGCGAGCAATCGGGGCATATCATCTTCCGCGACCGCCTGAACACGGGCGATGGCATCCTCACCGCGCTGGAGGTGTTCACCGCGGTCCGGAAGGCCGGCAAGCCGCTGGCGGAGCTGGCCGCCCCGGTGGAGCTGTACCCGCAGCTCCTGATCAACATCCCCCTGCGCCCCGGACTGGAGTGGCAGGACAGCTCGCCCCTTGGGCAGGCGCTGAAAGAGGTCAAGGCCCTCGTCGAGCCTGAAGGCCGCATCGTGGTCCGCCCCTCTGGCACCGAGCCGCTCCTGCGCGTCATGATCGAGACGCCCCATCAGGAGCTTCTGGATCAGGCCTCTCAGCGGATCCAAACTGCGGACGACTTCCCCGGACTCACCTGCACGCTCCTCTCACCAGCCGGCTGACGGGGAGAGGTAGTGTCACACCCATTTCCGCATCGCGCGGGGCCGGTTTACGCCCGCGCGATGCCCGGCCATCCGGTTCCCCACCGGCATCGATACCACGGATGAAGGACACGGATGGGCGGGGTGTACCCATCCCGGGTTGTGCGCGCCATTCGGGGTCGGGAATCTTTCCTCTGCCGGGCGGCAATACCAGGGATAAGGGGATGCACCGGGACGGTGAGGAGTGGCTCCGGTGATATCCCCAATCCTCATCCATCTGTGTCTATCTGCGTATAACAAGGGCAAGCTCGCGCGACGCTATCAGG